>Ga0302325_10021919_pt1 | contig 13371 bp, 10 predicted proteins | sample Palsa_T0_2_FD_201948 | JGI IMG/M metagenome (GOLD analysis project Ga0302325, IMG submission 201948) | Peat permafrost microbial communities from Stordalen Mire near Abisko, Sweden - Palsa_T0_2 | ecosystem: Environmental > Terrestrial > Soil > Palsa > Peat permafrost | place: Sweden: Abisko... | reverse complement strand
TTGGTCTCGAGCTGGACCGTGGTGCGGGCGCCGAGAATCGTCGAGCTGACGCCGAGCCGGGCGGTCACCCACGCGATCGCCACCTCGGCCATGGATACGCCGCGGTCCTCGGCGACCTTCTGGACGGCGTCGATGACCTGCCAGGTACGGTCGGTGCCGCGCCGGTCATAGGCTTCCATGCCGCGGTTCGGGTCCTCGCCGAGCCGGGTGGCGCCGGCCGGGCGCTGGTCGCGCCGGTACTTGCCGGACAGCCAGCCGCCGCCGAGCGGGCTCCAGGGCAGCAGGCCAAGGCCGGCGTCGACCGCGGCGGGCACGATCTCCCATTCGGTCTCCCTGGCCAGCAGGCTGTACTGCGGCTGGATCGTCACCGGCGCGGCGATGCCCAGGGCGCGGGCCAGGTGCGCGGCCTTGGTCAGCTGCCAGCCAGTGAAGTTCGACAACCCCCAGTAGCGGATCTTGCCGGCCCGGACGAACCCGTCCAGCGTGCGCAGCGTCTCCTCCAGCGGCGTCAGCGGATCGTAGGCATGGACCTGGTACAGGTCGACCGCGTCGCGCCCGAGTCGTCGGAGCGAGGCGTCGAGCGCCCGGGTCAGGTGACGCGCCGACAGTCCGGCGCCGTTCGGCGGGTCCGACGGCAGCGACGGGAAGCGGCCCTTGGTGGCCAGTACCACGGGGTCGGTGACGTCGGCCGGGCGGCTGGCGAACCAGCGGCCGATGATCTCCTCCGATCTCCCGTCGGCGTACACGTCGGCGGTGTCGACCATGGTGCCGCCCGCCTCGAGGAAGCGGTCGAGCTGGTCGTGCGCGCCGCTCTCGTCGGTCTCGGCGCCGAACGTCATCGTCCCCAGGCAGAGGCTTGATACCGCGCAGCCACTGCCCCCCAGCATGCGATAGTCCATGGCTCCAGGCTACCGAGCGCAGGCGCGCCCGCCCGTCAGCCCCGTCAGTCAGGACGGGCGCGGCGTCGGGTCCCTTCCCGCCGGTAGGGAATTACCTATTTCGCGCTTATGTCCAGAATTGCAATGGCATTTCTCCTGCCACCGATTCGCAACGTTCGGTGGGGTTCGGCTGCCACCGAGGCCGCCCAGAGTAACGGCATGAAGATCACCGATTTCCTCTGCTTTTAGTAAGGAGTCTGATGTCTCTTGCCGTTGTGCAGGTCGCCGGGGTGGCGCTGCCGCATCTAGCGAGCCTGTCGTGGTGGCGCCAGGTCCACCATTGGGTGCCGATCGGCCTGGTGGGGGCCGTCTCCTGGACGGTATGGATCGTGCGGTTTACGTTGTCGCGCGTTTACCGGCCGGTGCCTGTCGGGTATGAGGCAACGACATCTGTCGTCGTCCCGTCTTTTCGCGAGGATCCAGATATTCTTGAGCGCTGCCTCGTCTCGTGGCTGGCAGTGAATCCGACCGAGGTAATCGTCGTCCCTGACGTCGAGGACACGGAAGTGATAGCCCGGCTAGAGGCATGGGCCGCCAGAGATCCGCGGCTGATCGTGCTCCCCTTCGCCCACCAGGGCAAGCGCTCGGCCTTGGGCGTCGGTATCCGCCGGGCGTCGATGGAGATCCTGGTCCTCTGCGACTCCGACACCAGCTGGGAACCGGGGCTGCTCACCCACGTGCTCGCCCCGTTCAAGGACCCGATGGTCGGCGGAGTCGGCACCCGGCAGAACGCGTACCTGCCCAAGACCAGCGTGTGGCGGCGCGTCGCCGACTGGATGATCGACGTGCGCTACCTGGACTACGTGCGCGCCCAGTCGAGGGCGGGCGCCGTGGCCTGCCTGTCCGGCCGGACCGCCGCGTACCGGCGGTCGGCCGTCCTTCCGGTGCTCGCCAATCTGGAGGACGAGTTCTTCCTCGGGCGGCGCTGCGTCTCCGGCGACGACGGCCGGCTCACCTGGCTGGTGCTCGCGTCCGGCTACAAGACCGTCTACCAGTCGACCGCCTGCGCCACCTCCATGTTCCCTGACAAGGGCCGCGCATTCTTCAAGCAGCGGCTGCGCTGGAGCCGGAACTCCTACCGGTGCTACCTGACCGCGATATGGAAGGGCTGGCTGTGGCACCAGCCGTTCATCTGCCAGCTCAGCGTCCTGCAGATCATGCTCACCCCGGTCACCATGGGCTTCGCCGTCGCGTACCTGTGCGCGTGGGTACTGCACCCGCAGTTGCTGATCGCCCTGGCCGCAGTCGGCTGGCTGCTTCTCGGCCGAGGGCTGCGCGGAATATCGCATCTACGCGAGCGGCCGTCCGACATCTGGCTGCTGCCACTCGTCGCCGTGCTGACGATAGCCATCGCCCTTCCCATCAAGGCCTACGCCGTCCTGACGATGAACAGGCACGGCTGGCTCACCCGCAACGACAACCAAATGGGCGGCGAGGGCCAGACCGCCGCATCGCTGCTGAAATAAGGAGATCCTGGTGGTGCTGAATCGCCCTGACCCCGATGCGGATACCAGGCGCCGTCGCGCGTGGCCGGTCATCATGGTGGCCGTCGCATTCTTCGGCCTGCTCGCCTCGCTGCCGGTCATTCTTCCCGCGCTGCACCTGCAGTTGCATTCGGCCGCTCCGAGCTCCCGCTACGGGGTCACGCTGCTGGTAGCGCCGCGCTCGCCGCAGGCAGTGCGCGTACCCGCTGTCGCCGAGCCCATCGATCCCAGCCTCCCGGCGGCCACGCTGCCGACCACGAACCCGGCCCGCGAGACGGCGGCGCTGAGCGCGGATGACCAGCGGCTCCGAGTCATGCTGCACGACGCCGCCAGCGTTTACCAGCCCGAGGTGGTCCCGTTCAGGGGATCACTGCCCACCCTGGTACTGACCGCGGGCCAGGGCACCTACACCGCCGCCACGCTCGTCCAGTACGGCGCGCTTGTCATGCTGCCGCACCAGGCGGCGCTGCTGCTCGACAACGTGTACGTCGCCACCAACGCCTCGCTGAGCCTCGGCGGCCCCACGCTACGGACGCTTTACCTGGACAGCGGCAGCGGCGGCTTCGCGTCGATCGTCGCTTGGGACGGCAACCTCGCGTTCCACGGAACTTCCGAGCAGCCGATGACGATCATGGGCTGGGACAGGTCCACCAGCAGCCCGGCCGTCGACGTGGGCGGCGGTCGCCCCTACATCCGTGAGGCGGGCGGGAACATGACGCTCACGGACGCGCGGGTCACGTCCCTGGGCTTCTGGAGCGGCCGAACCAGCGGGGTGGCGTGGACCGGGCTCAGCGGCAAGCCGAGCACCGGCGGCGCGACCTCCTCCACCTTCACCGGCGACACGTATGGCGCGTTCGTCTCCCGGGGATCAGGCGTGACGTTCCGCGACGACCTTTTCGAGTACAACGCGCTCGACGGGCTGCATATCCACCGCTACTCCCGGAACACCACGGTGATCTCAAGTTCGGCTGTCCGTAACGGCGCCAACGGATTCGCCGTCAGCCAGGCCACGCAGAACACCCTGCTCGAAGACGACATATCCGAGCGCAACAGCGGCAACGGCTTCTTCCTCAACGGCCGGCCGCTGGCCACCGGCGCCTCCGCATCCGGCGGCTCCATTGCGCCGGGGTCAGGGACGACCGTCGAGTACAGTGCCGCATCGAACAACGGGCAGATCGGGATCCTGGCCGAGGGTGGCACGGGGACGGTCATCAAGGGCGACCAGGTGTGCGCGGCCGTCACAGCGGTTGCGGTCCGTGACACCGCGACGGATGCGGTCGTCACCGGCAACACCGTCTGGTGCCATCCGAGCTCCGGCTTCACCGTCGGCCCGTACGCCCCGGGGACCGTGCTGGCCGGGAACGCGGTCAACGGGGCCAGGACGGCGTTCCTGATCCGTAGCGCCGGCCACGTCGAAATGGACTCGAACCTGGTCACCAACGCGACCGTGTTCGGGGTCAGCTCCAGGGGAGCAACGTCGGTGGTGACGGGCACCGGCGATACGTTCGCCGGAACCGGCTTCCGGCCGATCGATGCGCGCGAGGGCGCGCCCCTGCCCGCGCTCTACGCCACCAACACGGCCGGCTGGTCGGTCCACGCGCACACTACGTTCCTGACCTACCTGCAGTTCCACCCGCTCGCGGCGATGTGGCTCGGGGTCCTGGCCTTGGTCGTGCTGGCCTGGGCATGGTCCCGCACGCGGCGCGTCCCGTCGCACCCGTACTTGGCGAGCACCCAGTGGAGCGGCGAGGCGTGGGCCATTACGACGCTCGACGCGGCCGACGAAGTCGACGAAGCCGACGCGGAGCCGCCCGTAGCGTCCTGGCCTCATGCCACGGCCGGGAGCGGAACCGGGGCCACGTCCTGGGATGCGCCCGGATCGGCCTGGGAAGTGTCGGAGCCCTTCGGGCGGGATAATCCCGCCCGGCCCACCCGGAACGGAAGGGAAGGCCAGTGGTGATCTCGCTGCGCACGGGCCTGGCGTCTGTGCTGGCGCTCGTCCTCGCGAGCCTCGCGCTCGCCGCCTGCGGCGGCGCGACCGCTACGGTCGGCGGCACGAAAACGCCGAGCATCTCCCCGTCCGCTCCTAGCGGGACGTCAGCTCAACCCGGCCCGCAGGCACAGGGCTCAGCCGGAGGCGTATGCGGGAAGTCGGGGGTGAGGGTGTCCACGGCCGGCCAGCTAAGCAGTGCCCTGAAGGCTCCGAGCCCAGGGGAGACGATCCTGCTCGCCCCGGGTACCTACGCAGGCCATTTCAAGGTGACCGTTTCCGGCACGGCATCCACGCCGATCACGCTGTGCGGGCCGCGCAGCGCGGTGATCGACGGCGGCGGCGTCAAGTCCGGCTACACCTTCTACCTGGACCGCGCCTCGTGGTGGCGGATCGAGGGCTTCACGGTCGAGGGCGGCCAGAAGGGCGTGGTCACCGATACCTCCGACCACGACTTGATCTACGGCCTCTACGTTCACGGCATCGGTGACGAGGCGATCCACCTGCGGTCCTTCAGCAGCTGGGACACCGTCAGTCACAACGTCATCCGCGACACCGGACTGGACGTCCCCTTCTACGGCGAGGGCATCTACGTCGGCTCGGCCAACCACAACTGGTGCCGGTACAGCGGCTGCAAACCCGACCAGAGCGACCACGACGTCATCATCGACAACAACGTCGCCGACACGACCGCCGAGAACGTCGACATCAAGGAAGGCACGTCCTTCGGCACGATCACCGGGAACCAGTTCAACGGCGCCGGGATGAACCCCTCGGCCGCTACCTCCTGGGTCAACGTCAAGGGCAACGACTGGACGATCACCGGCAACACGGGGATCGACAGCAATAAAGACGGATTCTCCGATCATCAGGTCTACCCGGGTTGGGGAATGGGCAACGTCTTCGCGTCCAACCACGCCATCGTTAACGGTCCTGGGTATGGCTTTTACGTGCAGAGCAAACGGCTCAATGACGTCGTGTATTGCAACAACACCGCGACCGCCGCGCAGAGCGGATTCTCCAACCATGCCTGCACGCCAGCGGTCAGCTAAAACCCTCAGAATATAGCCACAATAGGAGATGGGCATGGACAGGGAAAACACCCTCCGGATTACCGTCATAGGAATCGGGTACCTCGGCCTCACGCACGCCGTGTGCATGGCCGAGATGGGGCACCAGGTGCTCGCCATCGACACCGACCATGGGAAGATCGCCAAGGCTTCGCGGGGCGAGGTGCCCTTTTACGAGCCCGGCCTCGAGCCGCTGCTGCGCAAGAACCTCGATGCGGGCAGGCTGCGCTTCACCGATTCGTGGGCCGAAATCGGCGAATTCGGCGAGGTTCACTTCCTGTGTGTGGGCACCCCCCAGGCGAAGGAGGGCAACGCCGACCTGCGGTACGTGCACGCGGCCACCGACGCGCTCGCCCCGCACCTGAACCAGGACTGCCTGATCGTCGGCAAGTCCACCGTCCCGGTCGGCACAGCCAGGGAACTGCTGGCCCGGGCGCGCGCCGCCGCCCCGGCCGCGGACGGCGTCGACCTCGCCTGGAACCCGGAGTTCCTGCGCGAGGGGCACGCGGTGCACGACAGCCTGACCCCGGACCGCCTCGTTTTCGGCGTCACCACCGACGCCGCGGTCACCCTGCTCCGGCGGGTGTACGCACAGCCGCTGGCCGCGGGCATCCCCGCGCTGCCGATGGACCTGGAGACGGCCGAGTTGGTCAAGGTCGCGGCGAACTCGTTCCTGGCGACCAAGATCTCGTTCATCAACGTGATGGCGGAGATGTGCGAGGCGACCGGCGCCGACGTGACCAAGCTCGCCGACGCCATCGGCCTCGACGACCGGATCGGGCGCAAGTTCCTGTCGGCCGGCCTCGGATTCGGCGGCGGCTGCCTGCCCAAGGACATCCGCGCCTTCCGCGCCACCGCCCGCGAAAAGGGCATCGACTCGCTGGTGGACCTGCTCGCCACCGTGGACGAGATCAACCTCGGCCGACGCGAGCGGGTGATCACGATGGCCCGCGAGTCAGTCGGCGGGAACCTGGCCGGCAAGCGGATCGCGGCACTGGGCATCGCGTTCAAGCCCAACAGCGACGACATCAGGGACTCGCCCAGCCTCGACATCTGCGCCCGCCTGGCCGGCGAGGGGGCCGTCGTCTCGGTCCATGACCCGGTCGCGATGGACAACGCGAGGCAGGCTCACCCCGAGCTGCGCTACGCGAGTTCCGTCTCCGAGGCCGCCGCGGACGCGGACCTGGTGCTGCACCTGACCGAATGGGCGGACTACCGCGCCATCGATCCCGCCGCGCTGGCCGACATCGTCGCCCGGCCGGTCCTGGTGGACGCCCGCTGCGTGCTCGACGCGGCCGAGTGGAGCCAGGCCGGGTGGTCCGTCCTGGCGCTGGGCAGGCCGTCATGAGCAAGGCCGCCCGCCGCCGGTGCCTGCGGGGGCTGACCGGCCTGGCGGCCGCGCTGACCTTGACCGGCCTGATCACCGGCTGCAGTGGGTCAGGCAACCAGAACGCCCAGGCCGCGAAGGCGCCAGCCGTCCCTGGCCAGGCCACCGCGGGGCCGGATCTCACCGGCGTTCAGCTGCCCGACTTCCAGGTGCTGCTGACCAGCGGCGGTGTCTCACTGCCGAACTCCGCGCTGACCACCGGCGACGTGACCACCACGAACGCGAACGTGACCTGCGCCCTGCCGACGCACGGCGCCGAAGCGGCCATTCCGCTCGCGGAGCGAACCGCGATCTACGGTAAGTACGACCTCACCGCGCGCTCCAAGCAGCGCAAGTACGTCCTCGACTACCTAGTCCCACCGGATCTGGGCGGCACCCGCGCCGAGGCCAACATCTGGCCGGCCGCGCTGCGCGGCACTGGCTTCTACCAGAAGGTGCAGACCGACCACGTCCTGCGCAACCTGGTCTGCCGCAGAGCGATCTCGCTGGTGCAGGCGCAGCGTGACCTGGAGAAGAACTGGTACACAGCGTGGCTGACGTACGTGGTCGCAGACGGTCAGCGCTAAAGACGCCGCCAGGCGAGGAGCCCTTCGGCCCCTTCAACCTGGGTGAAGCCCGCGGCCACCAGTTCACGCTCGAGCACGTTCCATGGCGGGCGGTAGGAGTAGCCGGTGAGTTCTTCTTCGCCGATGACCTGGTCGCCTTCGGTGATCCGGTACACGTAACGAGCACGGCACGCCTCCCCGTCAGCGTCGAGGATCTCCGACAGGACCGTGTAGGTATGCCGTCCCACCCGGCGTGATTCCAGTTCTTGCAGCGGGCGACGTGCCGGCGGGCCGCCGTCATGCCAGGTGAAGACGAGCAGGCCGCTCGTTTCCAGCGACCCCGCCAGCACCAGCCAGAGCCGCCTGCGGTAGTCCGGCTCCAGGGCGTACATCACGTTGATCATCACGACGGCTTCGACTGGCTCGCCGAGTGTCACGCTCAGCGCGTCGCAGGGCAGCACGGTCACCCGGTCAAGCAGTTCCGGTCGCGAGCTCAGCCGGGACAGCAGTATTGCGCGCATTCCGGCCGAGGGTTCCAGCGCGAAGATCTCGGCCGGTGTCCAGTCCGCCAGTGATGTGGTGATCAGGCCCGTTCCCGCGCCGACTTCCAGGATGCTGCGCCGCACCCCGGCCAGGAGCGGTGGCAGGTTCTCGCGGACCTCGGGCACGTGCCCGTTCTCGTGGAACAGGTCGTAGAACGGGAGGGAGATGAAGTCCGTCACGGTCAGACGTCGTTCTCGTCGGGCAGGTCGAAGGCGTCGTCGGAGGGGCGTCCGCCAACGGGTTCGCCGTCGCGCCGCAGTCGCGCCGTCTGGTGCTCGCTGATGGGCGAGCGTGAGGTGACCGCGTCGATCAGGTTGGTGAAGAAGGTGCTGGCGGTTAGGTGGGCGGCGGGCTCGGTGATGCTCGTGACCGTGGGCGCATCAGCGGCCTCGTCCCAGTCGGCTACCAGCAGCATCGTGGCGTCAAAGGCCTCGTCGGGCCGCCGGAGCCGGGTCAGGATGTCGTTGAGAATCGCGTAGGCGCCGTCTTCATCGAAGAGGTTCTTGCGAACGAGGTAGGCGTATCCCATCGCGGCCATGGGATGGCGGCGGCGCAGGCTGCTGACCTCGCCGACCGCTTCCTCGTGCCGGTTCTTCAGGTTTTTCCTGTACGCCGAGAACATCGTCTTGGTGCTGATCAGCAGGTCCGGGCCGCGCTGCCAGGACGACATGCCCACGTCGATTTGCTTGGCGTAGAAGTCACCCAGGATGTACGCCTCGTGCTTGCCGGGCATGGCTGTTTCGACGTCGCGGATAGCTCGCCTCAGCCCTCTTGAGTGGGGTCTCCCGTGTTCGGCTTCATGGGCGGTCAGTTCGTCTTTGAGCCGATCGACCGACTGCTCGAGCTGGTCGAGTCCTTCGGCGAGCACCCGCGGGCGGCGCAGACGCGGCCAGACTGCATCGGGCGGGAATCCGGCTCGCCGGAGCTCGTGCGCTATCCAGGCGTCAAGCGCCTTAGCCGGCCGACCCGACTCTTGACTCTCGCCCGCCCTGATTGGAATGGTCAGCAGGTCACGGAAAAGATCCAGGTCCGGAAGATATTTACCGGTCGACCAGGGCGGATCGTGGTGGGTTTCTCGTAGCGCCAGAATGTCATCGAACGGCGCGAACGAGTCGGATGTCCTACCGGGCATCAGCGTCTCGACCTTGACGGCTCAGCCGTCGGCGAGCGAGCGCGCGCCGCAGTACCTCGAGGCGGGCGGCAGGTATTCCAAGGACGGTGCTGAGCAGGGCGTCGTCAACGATCGCGGTTGCCGCGTCCCAGTCGCCGGCCTGGATGAGCGCGTCTATGCGCGCACGGCGCGGCTCGAGCAGTTCCCAGGCGGCGATCGCGTGCTCGGCCAGCGGGATGGGCAGCTCCGCCGCCTCGGTCGGCTCCATCTTGAGGATGCCGCCGCCGTAGGTCCGGCCGCGGACTTCAGCCCCGAGCCGGGTGACGGTGTTGCACGCCAGGATCGGCAGCGCTGCCCGCAGGCAGGTCGGGGCGTCATCGTTCAATGTCACCCCGTGCATCGAGTTGACCATCGTGACGCCTGCCTCGTTGGCGATCAGCCGCGGCGAGACATGGCTCATGTACGTGAAGAAGAAGTGCGGCGAGCGGACGACCGGCGGGCGCCACCACGGCGTGCGCACCGTGCACTTGTAGGCGGTATCGACCTCCAATTGCTCGCCCAGGCGGAGGTAGCGGTCAAGGCCGCCGGAGAAGGTCCGGCGCACGCTCGGGTTGAGCAGCCAGACACGTTCGCCTTCCAGGCGCAGTTGCTCCCAGTGTCCGGTCGTGAACGTGAGCCCTCGCAGGTGCTTGCTGCCCGGGGGAACCGCCCGCACCACGTGAGCGTTCTCGGACAGGCCGTAATCGCGGCGGACGGTCTCCGAGAGGGTGAAGAACTTGTTGGCCCCGGTCACCGTCCCCAGCTCGATTGAGCCGAACGAGCCGAGAGTGCCGAAATACTCGCCCGCGATCGACGCAAAGATGTTGCGCGCATCTTCCGGGATGAGCAGATCCGTCCATTTACCGCTCGCCTGCGGGACGAAGGCGTGGGCATCGTAAATATGGAGGTCACGGAGTTCTTCGGCCGAACTGACCGGATGCAACGTGAAGGCGTTGCAGCCGCCGGTACCGCGGGCGACCAGCAAGACGACGTGCTCCTCGGCGTCGGCGAATTGCAGCTGGTCGAACAGCACCAAGTGCACCGACTGGAAGCGCTCACGGAGCCAGATGCGGATCGGCTCGGCGTAGCCGACCGACAGCAGCTCGGCGGGCAGCACCATAGCGATACGGCCGTCAGGCTTCAGGAAGGCCGAGGCGTGAACCAGCAGCGCGGCCCACGACGACGCCAGGCCGGTGAGGCGCACCCCCTGGCCCAGGGCTGCGGCCAGGGCCCGCCGCCGCATGTCACCGCGGTGCTCGTGATAGCGGATAAAAGGCGGATTGCCGATGACCGCATCGACGAAGGGAAGCCTGGCGCCGATCTGGTCAGGCGTTGGTTCCTGGAAGAAGTCGCCCACCAGGAGTTCTCTAGCGGGAGCGTGGGACACCAGGGAAATCAGCTTCTCGGTCTCCCGAAGCGATGATTCGTGAACGTCCACGCCGAATAGCCGGGCCGTGTCGCGGGATCTGCCGCTCTTCGCCAGCTGCTCGGCCGCGGCCAGCAGGAAGACGCCCTCACCACAGGTCGGATCGAGGATAAGGCCCTCGTTCCCGACGCCACGTAGCGCCCACTCGGCCAGGTGCTCGGCGATGACGTAGGGGGTGAAGAACGCCCCCCGCTGCTTGCGCAGCTCTGGTGAGTCCCCGGCCAGCATGGGAGCATCCTAGCGGGACGGTCCGACATCCGGCCCCTGAGCAACGGGCGAGAAAATTGGTTGCCAACCTTTTCGCCGCGATCGGCCTCTAGACAAGTGTGACCACAGGAAGCTGGCGGCAGTGAGTCGCCCCGAAGAGGAGTACCGCGAGTTCGTCGGTAGCCGGGCGGCTTCGCTCCATCGCACGGCCTATCTACTATGCGGTGACTGGCATCTGGCCGACGATCTGGTCCAGGAGACGTTCGTTCAGACCTTCCGCCACTGGCGGCGGGTGCAGCGAGCCGACAACCAGAACGCCTACGTCAAACGCATCCTGATCAATGAGTTCAAGCGGCACTGGCCGCGCTATGGCGGACTGCCCGTGCGCGCCGATGCCGACCGCCCCGAGGGCGCCGTCCCCGACATCTCTAACGAGGTCGTCAACCGCGCCGATCTGCTGCGCGCGCTGTTGACCCTCCCGGCCCGGCAGCGGGCCACCGTCGTCCTTCGCTATCTGGAGGGGATGAGCGAGCGGGAAACCGCTGCGGTCATGCGGTGCAGCGAGGGCACCGTGAAAAGCCAGACAGCCCGGGCGCTGAACGCGCTCGGAGGCTGCCTAAGACACAAGGAGTCACCACTATGAATTCCCCGACCGAACAGCACCTGGGCGCGGCGTTCCGCGACCTGGTCGCAGATCAGCCCTTCACCCCGGACGTGCCGACCATCGAGCATCGCGCCTGGCAGGCCCGCCGCCGCAGCCGGATCGCCCACGGCGGCATCGGGGCCGGCGTCGTCGCGGTCGCGGCGGTGGCGGCCGTCGGCGTGGCCAGCGCCGTTCCGTCTTCGCCGGCCCGAACGGCCCAGGCCGGCGGCGCGCACCCGGCGGTCAAGGCCAGCGCTGCGCACCCGGCGACCGCCGGCCGGTCGACCTCGTCGACCGGAACCCAGCAGCCGCTGGCGAAGCTGGCCGCCGTGCTGGTCGCCGAGCCGCCGCCGACCGGCGACGCCACGCTGGTGGAACGCGAGACGGGCACCCAGAGCAAGTCGCCCATCGACGTCTGGGACCTGTACGCCGACGACGGCCAGTACTTCTTCTCACGGACCAAGGCCGGCCTGCCGGAGCAGGTCAGGGAGGACAACAGCCAGGGCGGCGGCTGGTCCGCCCGGGAGATCGCCGCGGCGACCTACGCCGCGACCGGCAACCTGGACAACGCCCTGCTGAAGATGGCCTGGGCCCCCGACACGACCCCGGTTCCGGCCTGGCTCTCGTCGCAGCTCAAGGACATCTCGGCCGGCGGGCTGCAGATCGACAACTACGTCTGGGAGAACAGCGAGGACGTGCTGGTCGCGGGGGCGGGCAATCCCCAGGTGCGGGCCGGCGTGCTGCGCCTGGTGTCCGCGCTGCCCGGCATCACCATCACTCAAGGCACCGTTGACGGCCAGCCCACGCTCACCCTCACCGCCGGCGCGGCCGAGGTGGGGTACTCGGGGGTCAACCCAACCAACCCCAAGCTCCCCGCGGGGCCGGCCTACCAGGAGGCGATCACCATCAACGCCGACACCGGCATCCCGCTCGAGGTCGTCGGCGGGCCGGCCGGCCAGCCCGGCGTCACCGTCAGCTACGTGGTGACCCGGGTTACCCTGGCCGACATCGCGGCCGGCAGGTTCTGACCTACCGTTATCGACCAGCGATCCCCGGCCAGACTCTTCCCTGGCCGGGGATCGCCCGTTGTCGGCGGTACTGACCGCCTCGACGCCTACCGGCGGAACGCCGCGCGGGTCGCCGCCGCGGTGGAGCCGAAGTACTCGGGTGGTTCGATGAAGCCCCACTCGTTGAATGCGCGGCCGCGGGCGAGGGCGCGCCGGTAGCCGAAGCAGGCGAGGTAGAGCGTCCGGATGTGCATGACCGCCTCGAGCCGGTCGAGTTCGTCGTCGGTCGGCTCGATGTGCCGGCGGTAGGCGTTGACGGCAGCGTCGATCCACTCCTGGTTCGGCCGACGCGGGTTCCACGAACCGGTGCCCCAGATCAGGTAGGCGAAGTCGGCCAGGCGCGGCCCGCGCCCGGACGCCTTCCAGTTGATCGCGACCGGCCCTTGCTCGCTCAGGACGGCGTGATCGGGGGCGTGCAGGAGATTCCCGTGGAGCAGGCCTGCGGGCAGGCCGTGACCGTCGTCGGCCGAGCGCACCTGGTCCCGGAGCCGTTCGAATCGCTCCCGGTCGGCCGCCGCGACTTTCGTGTCGACCGCATCGAGAAACGACAGGGCGGCCAGCAGGTCCTGACGCGGCGCGCCCTCACGACTCGGGTCCTCGCCGCTGGCCCCGCCCGGACGGCTGGCGCAATCGTCGTACGGCAGCGCGTGCAGCCGTCCGAGCAGCTCGCCCATCAGGGCGAACTTGGCGGCGCCGTCGGGCAGCGGTGCGCCTTCGACGAACCGCGTTACCAGGACCGCGCTGCCATCGAAGTCAGACACGGCATCATCGACCGCCAGGCGCTCGGCCGGATAGTCCTGCCGCTCCAGGAATCGCAGGATCGCGGCGTCGCCCTCGACGCCGGCCCGCGGCCGAGCGGGGGGAAACGCGCGGGCGACCCACGGGCCGCCATCGTTGCGGTCGATGCGGAACACGTAGGTC
>Ga0302325_10021918_pt1 | contig 13372 bp, 20 predicted proteins | sample Palsa_T0_2_FD_201948 | JGI IMG/M metagenome (GOLD analysis project Ga0302325, IMG submission 201948) | Peat permafrost microbial communities from Stordalen Mire near Abisko, Sweden - Palsa_T0_2 | ecosystem: Environmental > Terrestrial > Soil > Palsa > Peat permafrost | place: Sweden: Abisko... | reverse complement strand
TCCGCGCGAGCACGGCGGCGATTGCCTGTCGGCTCATCCACCACACTCCACGTTCGAGCCTGTGCATCTGATCGTCGGCTTTCGCGAGTCCGTCCGAGGCGTCGCTAGACTTGACTCCCGTCCCGCTACGGACCAAGAGCTTCGGTTGTTGCCTCGATCCCCCTCAGCTGTTGACGCAGCTGGTCCGGGGGTCGAAGCCGTTAAGGGGCAGATCGCTCGTCCGCTCGGCGGACGAGGCCCCGATGGTGGGGATCTCAACGCCTAGCGTTCACCCCCCTCGGAGCGTCTGTTGCTCCGAGGAGGACCCGCGACCTGCGGCCGCGATGCTGGTCCACGCAGCTACTTCCGTGGACCAACGTCCCGCAAAGTGCCTGCAAACGAATCGAGCTTTCGCCCAGCTCCTTTGCGGCTCTGACGGGTGAATACCCAGCAAATCATGCCAATTTGCCCGCTTCGACGGGCTTCTTTGCAAGCAGGAGGTCGCCGGTTCGATCCCGGCTGGCTCCACTCGCTAAGTCCCTGCAAATACGATGGTTTGTGAGCGGCGGTCGGTTGGGTGGGTCGCGTTTCGGGGCGATATGGAAGCGTTTTGGAAGCCTCTTTTCGCGAGCTTGGGCTTCTCGGACCCGGACCACGTGCCATGGCGCCACCTCACGGCTCGGTCTGTCCTGCGCTCGGCCCGAGCGCCGACGACTTCGAATCTCTCGCAATCAGTGTCAGCGATTCCTCTATCCCGGGAAGCAGACACTCGCGACTCGGGGACGGGCTCGGATGCCCGTCCCCGAATCGCGAGTACCGCGACGGCAGCCGTGAGATCGCCAGATGCTTCGTTCGTGGCCGGCACGCTCACAAGGAGCCGCCCGCGGGGCCGGATGGGGACCGCCGCGCCTTCTGCGTCCGGCGAACTACGCCTACCTCCGGGCCGAGTCCACACTGATCCACGGCGGGTTCCTCGGCCGAGCTGCCCGGGCCTGGGTAGAACACGCGATAGGAACAGGAGTCCGCGGTGCTCCGAGACGCGCTTGTCGCCGATTGCGGGGCCCCAAGTCCGGGCCCCAGGAAGGCCTGGATACCTATGTATGCGCGCACGAGACGGCTCCAGCGCCAGGCAACTTACGTTGGAATCTCGGAGGAGCCCTTCGTGGTCCGCGCCACTCGGATCGATGTCTAGTACGTCCCGCGCTTCGACTCGACCTTGCAGCGACTGCGATGCCCGGAGTCGAAGTAGCAGTGGTCGTTGACCCGCCGGACCGTGAACCTGTCGCTCCAATATGTAGTCGTGGCTGTAGCGGTCGTGTAGAAGACGTTCACGTTGCCGTAGTAGTCGTTCGGCCCCGAGGAGAATGTGATCCCGCAGTTGAAGCGGACCGCAGACGTGCGGGAGCATGAGATTCGGAGCTGGAGTCGGCGCGCGTAGGCGTGGCGGAGTACGCCCGCGAGAACCTGCCGCGTGTCGCTTCGAGCTTCATCGCTGGTCATGCGCGGGAGGGCTGGCTTGCTCGGCGCGACCGTCGGCGTGGTGCTAGTGGTCGTTGCCGGGCTCGTCGTTGTCGGCGTGGTGGTTGTCTGTGTGGGCGTCGTCGACGGCGGCGCGTTTACGGCGATCTCGGACTGGATCCAGGGATCGATGGGCTCGAGAGCGGTGAAGTAATCGGCCGTGTCCGTATTGCAATCAGTCGGAGCCACGCTCGTGATCCCGATCTCGAGCGGCCCGCCGCTGGTTGCGTTCACGAAGAGTGGTCCACCGCTGTCGCCGGGGCAGGTCCCCGTGTCATCGGCTGGGTAGTCCACTGCGCAAAGCTCAGTCGATGAGTCGTACGCGTAGTTGCTCGCCGCATCGTTCGCGCAGTAGTCGACGTTCTGGACCACGGTCGGTGCCCACTGGAGGACGTTCTCGGGCGGGAACGCGGTCTCGCCTGCGTATGTCTTGCCCCACCCGGCGACAAACGCGCCTTCCCCGGCCGCGATCGTGCCGCTCCCCCACAACGGGATGCTGGGCGAACTCACCGGGCTTGACAGGACAAGCAGAGCGGCGTCGCCCTCCAGGGTGACGGGATCGAAGTTTGGATCGACGATGACCTGGATGACGGATGAGACAACGCGGTTCGCGGTGTCGGTCCAATCAACGGCGTTGGTCACGACCCGGTAGCCGGTTGGGTCGTTCGGAACGCCCGTAGTCTCGTCAGCGCCGCAATGACCGGCCGTGAGCACGACGTTGGAGGAGACAAGCGTTCCACTGCACATGAACTGAGCGGTGCCGCTGCTGTCGTAGTAGATCACGAAACCCATGAAGCCCCATTGACCCTGGACGCCGCTAGTGCCGCCGACGATTCGAGGCCGCCGGCCAGGGCTAGCGTGTAGCAACGCGCGCGCGGCGGCTAACAAGAGCTGAGGAACATGATCAACGGGCCAGTTCCGCCTTGCTGGCAAATGCCTGATCGACTTGGCGGAGCTGCCCGCTGAGAGCATCGCACCAGCGGCCCACGGGGACACAGCGAGCGCCGCCGCGCACCCGCACACCGCCAGCAGCACGAACAGACGTCGAGGACCAATCCTCACACCGCACCTCCCTTGCATCCTCGGATGTCGCCGGTGCTACCGGCCGCGGACCTTGCCCACGGCCGCCGCTTTGCCCCACCGATCGGATTCACCGTATTCACTGCGGTCATCTTTGCCCGCTTCACCGGCCGCGGAGTCACCAGGCTGACCGGGTGAGCCACGCGCCGAGCCTTCTTCAACGGCGTGGGCGCCAGCATCCTGAACAACATTCCCATCGGGCCTCCTTGCAATCTGTAGCCCTGCTCCACCAGTCGTCGGTGGCAAGTTGAAGCATCGCTGGTCGGCCGGTCCCAGGCTTCGGTGGGAGCCCGGCGATCGACCTGGGCGAACTACGGGTCCGCCGAGTCCAAGCCAGCACTTGTGCGCCGATCCCTCCGCGACCCATTCGTGGTCGCAGAGGTCAATCACTGAGCGTCGGTGCCGCGGCGTCGACAGCCACGACGCCGTCGCCGTCGGAGGGATTCTCGTCTGACCACACCGGCACGATAGTCGGCTCGTGGTCGACGAGGTCCCCGTCTTCGGCCGGTTTGCCTATCTTCGGCGCGGGTGCCTGCCACGGCTTGAGGTTCTGGACGAGATCGCGGTAGAACGCAACGGTTTGCAAGCTAGTCTCGCGAACGAAGGAGCCCTCCGTGCGTCCACGTTTCTGACCCATCGGTCGTGAGTACGTGAGGACGAACGATCGCGCCTCCCGCCGCAAATCGGATGCGTACAGTAGGCGCCCAGGATCTTCCCTCGCCTGCGCAAGGGTGGCTGGGATTGTCTCGCGGGCGGACGGATAGGACACCTCGATCTTGAGGTCCTCGGGAGCGTCGTCGAGCTGCTTCAGCAACCAAGTGATACGCGGCTTCGCCCGACGATCCCCTGGCGCCTCCACGGCCACGGTCGTGGAGGTCTGACGCGCCCGCAAATCAGCTCGGATATGCAGATCCCCAACGGCATCCGGAACCCGAAGCGTTGACACAAGTTCCCCTGAAGCGCCTAGCGTCTTGATGATGTCGTTCAGGCGCTCAGCGGTAGTCTGCTTGCGCGGTCGCGGCGAGGTGACCATGCGACCGAGCTCCTGGGATAGGCTCAGGCACAGGTATTGGGTGAACTGCTCCCAGCGATCGGCCACCTCCTTGGGTCCGGCGTCGCCCTGGCGTAGCGTGCCGGCGGCGACCGACTTGCGGACGCCGACCCAGTGCTCGCCCATGTCCTCAAAGCCAGAAGCGCCGGAAGCTTCACTGCTGAGGTAGTGGATTAGCTCGCGGAGAATCCAGGCTTGGTCCGGATCGCTCACCCCGCGGTGGCGGCTTTGGACGAGAGCCTCGGTCAGCACACGCCACCAGGAGAAGTGCCAGAGAGAAGTCTTCTTCAGCTTTCGTCCATCAATATCGAGAGGCGACTCGGCGGAGGTGGCCGTGATCTGATTCGAAATCGTCAGGACCCCGTTGAAGCCGTTGTCGCGGGCGATGTCCAGATAAGTCGAGACCTGATCGCTCTTCAGGTCGTTGGCCCCGGTCTTGACCTCCACGAGGCAGGTCCACCGTTTCCCTGCGCGTTCACAGACGATCGCTCCGTCGGGGATGATGACCTTCCCCGCAGCGTCTTTGAAGCGGACCTCCGCGTAGGTCTCGATAACCGAGCTTTTCGGAGCTCCGAGTTCCTTCAGCAGCGCGTGCGCGAACTCCGGCACGCCGTGCATCACAGCTAAGAGGCACGAACTCGCGCGTCGCTCCCGCTCAAGCTCGCTGCGGATCCCGGCGGTCGGGATCAGGCGCGCATGCGACCAACCCTCGGTAGGCGCCGGTTGCGTCGATTTGGTCACGGACGTAAATCTCCGTTCGGGGCGCGTGTCCCCCCGGAAGCCGCTCGTTTAACCGTGCCAGCCAGCGCTGCACGAAATGCCCAAAGCCGAGCCAGCGATCGGTTGATGGCCATGACTGGCCTCCTGTAGGGACCCCCGAACCTGGGACGGGTCCCATCTTGTAGACGGCGTTTCTGTCGCTTCGGACGAAACAGCCCGTGGAGTCAACGAAAGGCAAGTGGTGCCCGCCGAGGGCCCGCGCGAGAAATCCCAACAGCAGCGGCCGATAACGGCCCTGTCACGACTGTACTCGCTCTCGACCGTGGAGCTGAGCAGTTTCGACATGCAGTCTGGTGCCATCGCCCATGCGCTACCGGCCGGCGGCGTTTGAAAGGTGCTCGTTTCTCCGAAACGAAGGTTTCTGAGAAGGCCGCCAGCCGGCGGCAGGGCCGAGACCAGCGGACAGTCCAACTTCGATGCGGGCGACGTCACGCTCGACGCCGCTGGCGATCACCAGTGTTGTTGTGGCCCCCGTGCGGGTTCACGCGTTCCATAGGGGCAGGGAGCTGCGCGGGACCCAGCGGACGAAAAGGGCAAGTCGCGCACCGTCCGCGGAGTGGGCCAGGAGACAGGAATCACGTCTGACCGGCGCGCTCGGATTTGGGCGCCAGGGAAAACCAGCCGTGGACGGGGCCGGCGCTTGCCTCTGTCGGTTGCGAGCGTTCGGTTGACGATCTGCGCGATCACTCAGCCTGGTGCAACGGATCGCTGCCGGCCGGGGCCGGCCGCGCCAGCGATCGGCTTGACGCGGCCCTGACAACTCAGCCCGGCCCGGCGTCGTCCGTGGCTCAGTGCACGGATTCCAGCCACCGCAGCAAATGGTGGATGACGAGCGGAAGGAGAAGTACGGGTTCTAGCGTGACAGGCGAGCTAGGCTCGGCAGCCGGATCCGGGACGATTGCATTAGCGGCTCGGCCGGCACATCGGGCGTGGTCGGAATGGCGACGCTGAAACCGCCTCGATCCACGCCCCGTTGTCGAGCCAGGCCGCCCGGATGTCGCTTCTCGCGCCAGAGCCTGCATCGACGGCACGACGGCGCTGGCGGTGACGCGGGCCTTTTAGCCCGCGATCGCGGTCAGTGGCCGCCCGCGGGCGATCGACTCAGTGCCTAGGAAATGCGGACTCCTCTTGGGTGTCCCTGCTGGAGCCGCTTTCGGCGAACTCCAGAGCTCCCGGTTCGCCAGCGTTTGAGGCGAATGTGAGGGTGCGCCGCGGTGCTCAGCAGGCCCGACGGCAACGATGCAAGTGTCGCCGATGCAGTCGCGTCCGAGGCACTGGCGCCCCGGAGCGAAGCGATCGTTTTGGCGCGCCGTCCGACACGACGTCGCACGGCGCTAACGAAACTGTGCGCTGGCGAAAGACGAAAGCGATGGTGCAGACGGCGACCATCGCACAGACGCCGCGTTAGGATCGGTTCGTGCCACTCACGCATTCGTTTCGGGAGTTGCTCGATCCGATGGGCTGGGTTCTCTACCTTGCGCACCAACCGCCGAGCCGGCTTGTGGTGTTCGTTCATGGATTCTCCGGCGGCACCGTGAGTAGCTGGCAGCGGTTCCCGAGTACAGATCGCGCATGGTGGTCCGAGAGCGACATGCTGTTTGTGGGTTACGACTCAAGGATCGACAGCATTACAGGCACGTCGGCGCGGCTACGCCGTAATCTTCCCCGATTCTTTCCCCATCTGCCCTCTGAACTGCTCGAAAGTGGTAATGCACTTGTACGGGCCACAGATGATGAGCCGTACCGTGAGCTGTTCCTTGTGGGACACTCTCTGGGGGGCGTTATTTTGCGACGGGCTGTCTGCGACCTCGCACACGATTGGCTTGTGCAACTCGAGCTTGACGAACAGACGCCGCGGCCACCGCTACTGACGGGATCCTTGCTCCTCTTCAGTCCGGCGAGCGCTGGATTTCGTGCCGCCGGCATCCTAGGGATCATCCGAGCAACCCCCGCCTGGTACGGAATCAACCTTTACCTGCGTCGCTCATCTGCGTACAGCGACTTGCAGCCTGGTTCACCGATTCTTACCGAAACTCGGCGACGAACCGAAGAGCTCGTCTCCTCTCACAAAGCCGACCTCTCGGCACTCCGAGCGCGGATCCTCTGGGCCAACCCGGAGGACGTCGTGGTTCCCGAGCGGTACGACAGCGATCTTGGCGACGACGCTGTCGATGGCACCACTCACCAGTCGGTCTGTAAGCCAAGCTCGACATATGTCGCTCCGTGGCTTATGGTTGAGTCGGGACGCGCACTGTGAGCATTGAAGCTGAGTCGCCGGTAATCGACCCCGCGCTATTCCGCCTACGGCTGTTCGTTGAACAATGGGTAGTGCCGCTGAACCGTGTGGCGTCCAATGATCCATTCTCGGGCGATCCGCAAGGGCCTTGGGTCCTCAGCTCGGTGCTGAGAGTGGAGGCTGACAGGTGGATCGAGTTGGGACGAATGCTCGGCTACTTTGCGGACGAGCCAATTCCTGGTCCTTCGACGCGGGCGGCATTTCCCGAGGATCGCTTCTTCAACAACCCCTATGCCCTCGAGTTCGACGACGTCACATTCTCTGAGACGCTCCGCACGGCAATGGAGGACCTAACGCCGGCGAGGCGTGAGTTTCTGTCGCTGGTCATTTTCGAGCGGGACGATCTCTTCGAGCAAAGACTGGAGGAGGTTCGAGAATTGGCCGACGCTTTGACAGCGCAGCCATGGCTGAACGTTCCGGCGCGGGCCGTAGACAAAATTGAGTGGAGCCTTGATGGTGCCTACCTCTCGCCACTACGTGGCACTCCAGCTGAATGGCGAGGGATCACTCACGACGAGAACGAGGCTTGGACTCTCGGTGCCGACCGTACCCGCACGAAGCGCACCCCGATAGCTCGTCGGGATGCAGTCGATGACGTTCGACGCACCGCGGCTAAGGCAATCGAGTGGGCGATTGAGTATGAGCAGACACCCGTCGAGCTTCGAGCTGCGCAGGCATCGCGTCGCGGGGTAGACAATCCCGAAGCGTCGCTTCCAAGCTGGGTGCGAGAGATGGGAAACTGAGGCTGCGTAGACCGGAGGCGCAGAGCCGCTTCCATTCGCCGCGAGCCTCAAAAGCACTGCTGGACCACGGTTCTAGTCCGCGCCCTACGGCCGATCGCATCCGGCGTCCCGCAGGCGTCTGCCGCGCGACCGGATCGGCGACGGCGGGGTCGTCGGCGTCGGGTCGGATGGGCGCTAGGCCGCACGATCGCATCGGCCCGAAATTGCGAGCGCGGCAGCGGCCGTAGACGGTGCCGGGCTGTCTCCAGCCAGGAGATGCCGCTGCATAGGAATCGCAGCGATCCTGCACGCACGGCTGCGAGCCTCGCAATCGGCGAGTTGCAGGTCCGCTGAGCCGGCGAGCAGAGCTGCAGTCGGTCACGCGTGGTGACCGGAACGGTCGCGCGCAACTGGCGCGGTCAACGGCGGTGACCGCGGGCTGCCGTCTCCGAGAACCGGGTCAAGGGGCTCGTCCGGCTGGTTAGGCAGGTCGAAGGCCACCGCAACTCGCAAGACGCCGTCGCGCTGCCAACGCCGCTCCCGCCGAGGAGTGGATGAACCACGGTACGGGGCAGCACCCACTGACGAAACTCGGCTTCTTTCACGACCACCCCGCCACGAAGGGCACAGCCGAGCGCGATCAGCGATGAAGACGACGAGCGGGGCGAGTACGCCCGGTCGCGTCCAGCTGTGCAGCCCAACGGGTCATCTCGGACCGCAGCCAAAGCTTGACGCGACCCTCTCCGAGATCGACGGCCGGCCTTGGCATATCTTCGTAGCGCCGCTGGTATTGGCTAACGGTGTTGCGATGAGCGAGATGCAGGATGTCAGCGACGCCCTGCGCATCGATGAGATCGTCGACCGCCACGCGTTGGGTCATCGCGTCTAGCTTACAACTGGAAGCGGATCCGTCCGACGTGGCTGGTAGCTTCTAACTGTAAGCAAAGAAGCGGCCCCGGCGGTGCTCGAACACCCCGGGGCCTGGCCGAGACCTAAGAAGGAGGTCCCGACAAATGGCAGCGTACGCCACACCCCGGCTCGAGCTAGCGAGCACATCGCGTCAGGGGCAGAGGAACCGGATCGACCTGAACGGAGTCTGCGATTCCGCCGACGCAAACGCACTCCTTGACGCCCTGATCGATCAGCTTGCCGAACGCGTAGTTGAACGTCTCGGTGCCGCCGACGGTCGCTCCGCGGGCGACGATTCAATGGGCAAGGACGATTGGTTCGACTCGCGGCACGCCGCTGACTACCTGGGAATCCATCGCGACACGCTTCGGAAGCTCGCCGCTGAGAGGGCAATCCCTTCCGAACAGGACGGGCCGAACTGCAAGCTGTACTTCCGTCGCTTCGATCTCGACGAATGGCGCCGGTCCGGCGGACGGCCACGGCACCTGGCAGCAACGCTGCAGCGCGCCGCGTAGGCGCCGGTCATGAGCGAGAGCAACGCCCACGCGCGCCGCGTCCGCATCGAGCGCAACATCTACCGTCGCGCGTCAGGCGTCTACGAGGTCGGCTTCAAGGACGCCAGTGGCAGGCAGCGCTGGCGCACCGTCGACGGGGGCATCACGGCCGCTCGGGCGGTACGAGACGAGCTGTTGTCGCAGCGCGCCCGCGGCGAGCGAGTCACGAACAACGGCCGACTCCGTTTCGGCGATGCCGCCCACCGTTGGCTGGAGGGACCAGTGGTCGACCTCAGACCCGCGACGCAATCGTGCTACCGCAATGCGGTCGAGCAGCACCTGCTCGACCGCTTCGGCACGCATCGCCTCGACGCGATTACGCCGGACGATCTCGCGGAGCTCGTGCGCGAACTCCGCGTTGACGGTCTCGCCGAATCGACGATCGTGATCGTCATCGGCGTCACGAACCGGATCTACCGGTATGCCGCACGACGCCTGGGCTGGGTCGGCGTGAACCCGGTGTCGCTGATGCTCTCGTCCGAGCGACCGAAGCCGTCGAAGGGAAAGCGCCGGCGGGTGTTCGAGCGTGGCGAGCTCGAGCAGACGATCGCCGCCGCCGATGAGCCGTACCGAACGCTGTTCACGGTCGCTGCGCTCACAGGAGCAAGGCTTTCCGAGCTACTCGCTCTCACGTGGGCGAACGTCCGCGTTGACAACCTCGACGACGCCGAGATCGAGTTCGCCCACCAGGTCGACCGACACGGAAACCTCGGTCCAACCAAGACAGATGGGTCCGCGCGAACCGTTCCGATCCCCCCGGAGCTGGCGCGACTCCTCCGCGAACATAGAACCCGATCGGCGTTCGTCGACCGCGAGGACTTCGTCTTCGCAACGCGCTCGGGCCGTCCGTTCGGCCAACGGAACATCGGACGCGCGCTCCGCATCGCGCAGTTCAAAGCCGTCGACGGTGACGGGCGGCCGACCTTCTCCGTGTTGCACGCGCTGGATGAGCACGGCAGTCCGGTCGCCGTGCCGCATGGGGCGCTCCCGTCGATGCACAGCTTCAGACACACGGTCGTCAGCAGGGCGCTGCTGGCGGGCGAGAGCGTGGACGAGATCGCGTTCCTGCTCGGTCATCGGGACGCCAACGTGACACGTGCCGTGTACATCCGTGAGCTGGCCGACGCGCGGCGTCGGACGATGCGTCGCTCGCGGATCGCGGCGGAATACCGCGATGTGCTGCACGGGTCCGATCCGGTGCCAAACTCTGCTCGTGAGCACTGAGACGCGTCGTTGCGCGACTTGCGGTCGTCCGCTCGTTGCATCCGAGGATGCGGACGGGCGAGACGATCCGCGGATGGACTGCGGCGGCGATTGCCTCTGGTGCGTGTACCAGGCTGAGGAAGGAGCGCCGCCCGAGGTCCGCGGGCCGCCGCCGAGAGGCTGGCCGGACAAGCGCTGGTAGCTGCTGTCAGCCAGCCGGCTGACAGGGAGGACGCGCCAAACCCAGCCGGCAGAGAGGATCCTGTGTCCGCGCCCGATGACACGATCGGGCAGTGATCTGGCCTCCTGAGATCGGCGAGCCACTGCCCCGCGGCGAGGACGCCTACGGCATCCATGAGAAGCTCGTTGGCTACTCGCTCAAGGTAGGACACGAGGACGGCGGTCCGAAGGCCGCTGCGTTCGCCAGGATTCTGGGAATCACGCCCGCCGACGCGGACTATCTGGTGACCGCGCTGCTCGCCGGCATCCGCAGCTTGCCCGTGTCGGAGGTTCGCGATGCAGGGGAACACGGCATGCACTGCCAGGTGATCGTTCCCGTTCGCGGACTCCGCGAGCGCAACGACCGCGTCGCGAACGTCCTCACGGCATGGGAGATCCGGTCGGACGGAGACGCGCCCCGCTTGGTGACAGCGTTCATCACGAGTAAATTCATTCGCTGATGGCTGTCGTCAAGCATTCGATTCATGAGCACGATGTCGTGGCGCTTCGCGAGCGCGTCGGCGGCTGGGCCGCCGGCACTACTGGCACCGCCATCAGCATCTACGACGACGCCGCGCTCGTCGAGGTCTCCGACCACGAGACGGGCGAGGCCCTGGACATCTTCGTCGTTCCCGCCGAGCTGCTCGAGATCAAGCATCGCTACTCAAGCTGAGCGCGCCCGGGCATGGAAGCCTGATGGAAGCGTCAGCCGCCGCGATCGCGCCGACAAACGATCTACAGCTTCCGAGTAGATCCAGCAGTTACGGGCGAAATCGCTAGCTGACCGTCAGCTCATCGACGTCGCTGGCTCTTTGCAAGCAGGAGGTCGCCGGTTCGATCCCGGCTGGCTCCATTAGCGAATGTCCCTGCAAATAGGCCGGTTTACGCCGCAGTCGTTGACACGGACGTAGAACTAGTCTTATGGAGAAGGGGGCCTGGCGGGGGCATTAGGTCGACACGCCGGACCGTACGACCCGATTCGTCTGAGAGAACACTGAGGGTTACGGGGGGCGGCTGAGAGACCCGGTTTCGTGATCGCGCGGGACTGAGTGCCGTCGTGGTTGGCGGCGGCTGAGCCGGCCCGGCGGATGCTCGCACTCCGTGCGAAGCAGGCACCGGCCGGAGCGGGCCGTCAGACCTCTCGGTGACCGAAGGCGGGGTCTTTGTCAGGGTGCCTCTTTTACCCATTCCCGAAGGGAGCGAGACGGTGCTGATTCGGAGGTGCGTCTACGCCCGAGGGCCGCTAGCTCGGGGATTGACGCTCAACGACGTCGCCGTAGTGGCCGTCCGCGATGACGTCCCTCGCAGCCTCCTCAGACTCGTACCAATCGTCCCAGAGGTGTCGGCCTTCAGCATCTACCCCCATGATGTAGTGGGAGTTGTCAGCCGGGCCGGGCCATCCGGGCTTGTCGATACGGACGATGTCGATCGCGACCTGTCCGGCATGTAGCCCCGCCGCCGGGACGTTCGGTACCGGTTCGTGAAGGTCGTAGGTCGCGACGACGACCTCGACGTGCTTGGGACGTGCCCGGTATTCCGCCAGCCAGTCAGCGAGGCGCGGGACGTCGTCATCGGCCATCGCCACACACTAAAGCCACCAGCCGGAGACTGATGGGTTGATCGACAAGCGGCGTGCTGTAATCCAATACGCCTTATGAGCGAAGTTGACGACGAGCCAGCGAAGCTGCTCAGTATCGGGACCGTGATTGGAGGAGCTACGGCGGCGAACCGCGGCTGGAGGGAGCCCATCAGGGATCTGTCATCCCGCGTTTCCCGGGCCCGAGACGGCCTCTGCGCACCACTCAACTTGAACGTGGTGTTTCACATTCCAGGCCACATTCTGCAGCCCGAGTTCAAAGGCGTGAGGACCGGATCGTATTCGCGCGCTCGAAGTCTGCTGATGGTGCAGGTGACGCTTCCAGAGCAACCGCCCGACGAGCCTCTCGACCATCTCACACACGCCGTCCTCCTCGCGATCGACGAGGCAGGACACTGGGCTGAGCGACGTCGCGTGGCCATCGATTTGTCAACCCTTCGACTCGCGATCGAGCGAGCCGCTGCGGCTACAGCACACGAATATTGAGATCGTGGGTTCGCTACTGCCTTGATCGACGAGGAGCAGCGCCTGGTCGTCGCCCAGACCAGCAGCGCGGATTCTTAGACTTCATCAGCGTGACCTACGAGGAAGCAGTCCAGGAATGCGCGCGTCGGAACGGACGGAACAAGTTCATTGAGCACGTTCCCAAGGAGGCAAAGCCCGGCGTTTGGAACTGGACCAGTCGTCTGCGACCAGATTGGCGCCGCTTGAGCACGAGCGATCGGCTTGACAACCCTGTCAGGCAGGGCGAGCGGTTCAGGACAACGGCAGACATCGAAGTCACGGTCATGACGCACTGGCGAGCGCCATTTACCGGCGGTGACACGGCTGTCCTACCAGCTGGAACAGTCGTAGTCGCTCGCTTTGACCAACTGCCGAACGTGCCTGGCTTTAGCTGCGTTCCTGAAAACGCTGAGACGCTAGAGCGCGATCTGGTTCGCGAGGAAGATCGTCGCGCCGAGAAATACGGCGGCTATTCGTTGTCGTTCGTGCTCGACGACATCGGAACCAAGCTTGAGCCGCTCCCGTAACCAGTCCGCGAGGACGTTCGTTCGATGGGCCGCTACGCGGCTGGCTGCTCGGGGGCCGCAGGCGATTCGTCCTGCGAGCTTCGACCGTGGAGCACGTCCGGGTCGAGGTCGAACCCGTTGGGCCAGATGATCGTCCGCAGCTCCGGGTCGACGCGGACCTGGCGGAAGACGCCCAGGTCGCGGAGCGGCTCGCCCATCGGACCCCACAGAACGCCGGCGAGGTCGACGATTCGTTTGCTGCCGTCATCGAAGATCAAGCGGAGCTTGTAGCCGTCAAGGGGCTCAACAGTGGTTACGGCGACCATGCGACGGATGCTAGGCCAGCGCGTTGATGCCGGCCAGTTGATCGTGGACGCGGGCGCTTCCAGTTGACGCGGAGTCGCCTGAGGCGGACTGCTCAACACGCGGACGAAGGGGTGGACGGATGGGTGGA
>Ga0302325_10021917_pt1 | contig 13372 bp, 12 predicted proteins | sample Palsa_T0_2_FD_201948 | JGI IMG/M metagenome (GOLD analysis project Ga0302325, IMG submission 201948) | Peat permafrost microbial communities from Stordalen Mire near Abisko, Sweden - Palsa_T0_2 | ecosystem: Environmental > Terrestrial > Soil > Palsa > Peat permafrost | place: Sweden: Abisko... | reverse complement strand
TCGGGATCTGAGTCAACTGCCGATCCTCACCTTTCTGCCCCGGACGGACCAGCCTTCGCGGACCATCCTGCCCACCGTGCCGGCGAGCAGCGCCCGCTCGGCCACCTTGATCCGCTCGTGCAGCGTGTCCTCGTTGTCACCGTCGGCCACCGGCACGCTGGCCTGCGCCACGATCGGCCCCGCGTCCACGCCGTCGTCAACGAGCAGAACGGTGCAGCCGGTGACCTTGACCCCGTGGGCGAGCGCGTCACGTACGCCATGTTTCCCGGGAAACGACGGTAGCAGCGCCGGGTGCGTGTTCACGCACCGCCCGCCGAAGGAATCGAGGAACGGCTTGCCGACCAGCTTCATGAACCCGGCCAGGACGACCAGGTCAGGTGCGTACCCAGCGCACGCGCGGGCCAGCGCCGCGTCCCACTCCTCGCGATCCGGGTAGTCCGCCAGCCGGATCACGAAGGTCGGCAGGCCGGCCCGCTCGGCCCGGGCCAGCCCGTTGATGTTGCCCCGGTCGGCGCCGACCGCGACCACCCGAGCCCCGTAGTCCGGGTCACGGGACGCGTCGATCAGGGCCTGCAGGTTGGTCCCCTCGCCGGAGACGAGCACCACGAGGCGTGCTGGATCTCCCGGGCGGCTCACGGGGTCACCCTAAGGCACGTGACCGGGTGGTCGGGGAAGGGAGCACAATAGAGTTCGATGGCCAGATATCAGCCGTCGGGCGGGCGCGGGCCGGAATCGAACCGGGCGCCGTCGGCCCGGCAGCTTCCGCCTCCCGATCCCGCCTTGCGGCAGCGTGCCCTGGCGGCCATGGCCTTGGGCGTGCTCAGCCTGCTCGGCCTGGCGCTGGGGCTCAGCAACCTGCACCGCGGCATCTACGTGGCCATCCTCACCCTGTTGTTCGGGGCCACCGCGATCTGGCTCGGCGTCGGGGCGAACCGCAGCGCCCGGCGCAGCAGCATGGCTCGTCCGCGCGGGGCGCGGGCCGGAGTCGTGCTGGGCGGGCTCGGCCTGGCGTTCAGCGCGTTCTGGCTGCTCGTCCTGGCGGTGTTCTGGCCGCAGCTCAACACGTACTACAACTGCCTGAGCCAGGCGAACACCCCGTCCGCGCAGCAGGCATGCCACACTCAGCTGACCAACTCGGTGGGTAACGAGCTCAGCGTCCTGCGGAACGGGCACTGAGAACCGCTGTTGGTTACCAGTCATCTGGGCTGGCCGGCGGCTCTTGCCCGGACCAGTCCGCCTCGTCCTCGTGGTCGTCATCGGCCGTGGCCCAGGGGTTGAAGTAGATCCGGTGGCCGTCGGCGTCGTCACTCTCGTCCACCACACCCGTCAGGACACCCGTTTTCGCGCGCCCGGGCCAGGGGGGCCAGGGACGGCAGCCAAGGCCGGGGCCGGAACCCGGTCCGGAATCTGGCGCGGGCGGCGTGCTGCTGGATTTGCTCGTACGCGTGCCGGAGCGGCGCAGGATCAGCCAGTTCGCGGCGGCGGCGGCCAGCGCGGCCGTGACGCCGATCTCCAGGATGGCGACCAGGCCGACCTCGAATCCGGACGGGCCGACCGCGGCCAGGCGGCCGTCACCGAGCGGGCCGCCCGAGAACGCCGCCGCCAGGCCCGCGAGCGCGCCCGTCCCGGCCCCCGCGGCGAACCCCCACAGCGGGGCCGCCTCGATTACCGGCGTCGGCGCGATGCGCACCGTCACCACCCCGGCGAACACGCCGGCCACATAAGGCATCGCCAGTACCAGCACTGGCACCCAGGCCGGTCCGCCAGGGTGAGGGCCTGACGGCAGCCCCGCGAGCATCGGGAAGGCGGGAACCGCGCCGAGCACCGTGCCGGTCGGGGCGACGACCGTCCCCGCGCCGAACGCGAACCCGGGTCCAAGGGTGTACGCCACGGCCCAGATGATCGCGTTCGGGACATAACTAAGCTGCGCCAGCAGCAGCAGCGCCGCGCCGCCGAGGCCGGGCCCGAGCGCGTCGCTGGCCGCCCTGACCCCGGGCAGGTGCGTCGCGAGCGAGACGGCCGCCAGCACCGAGCCCACCAGGCCCAAGATGGCGGCCGCGCCGAGCATGCCCAAGATGATCGACCGGGGCCGGGCGGGCAGCAGGTGGGCCAGCCGGGACCACGGAGCCAGTCCGCGAGCGGCGCCGAGCCCGCCCGCCACCAGCGCCAGCAGGAAAGACGCGGCCACCGCCTGCAGCAGCGAGGGGGCCGCGACGGCGGTCCTGCTCGCCACCGCCAGCGCCCCCGCCAGCAGGGCGTATGGAAAGGCCAGCGCGACCGAGGCGTAGCCGACGTGACGCAGCCGGGTGACCGAGCCGACCCGGACGACCCACCGGCCGGCCAGGACGAGCAGGGCACCGGGCAGCAGCACCAGCCCGAGCGGGAGCATGCCGATCCGCCCGGCACCGCGGACCGTGAAGCCGACATGGTGCGCTACCAGCCACAGCAGGGCCGAGGTACGCAGCACCCCGCCAAGGCCCGTTCCGATACCGACGTGCGGCGCGGTGATCCAGCCGATCGCGGTCAGCGTGACGAGAACGGCCAGCCCGCTGCCGACGGCCGCGCACGCGGCGATGCCGCCGGTGACGACCAGCGGCCGGGGCGGCTGGGTGCCGGCCGCGCCGCCAGAGCTGCCCGACGCCCCGGAAACTCCGGGGTCTCCGGGTTCGGGCACTGGCCGTGGTTCGGCGGAAACACTCACAAAGCCGATCCTGACAACGATCGCCCCCGACCCGGCGGAGGCGCGCCGTGCGCCCTCCCGCCAGTACGCCAGATCCACGCGATCCGGGCCCAGTACGGCGGCCGGGAAGGACGGCGGCAAGCCGCGGCAGCCTCCGGCCGCGAAACTAGGGGCCTTCAGGGGCCGCCGCGGCCCGTGGGACCAGCGTGACGAGCAGCCAGGCGACCCGATGTGACAGTGGTACGGCTCCCGCCGTACCGATGCCACAGCGGTTCGGCACCGGTCAGCACGGGCCGCCGGGCCGACGAGCGGGCAAACGCAGCCTGCTGCGGCATTAGACAGTCTGCTGTGGCATTAGAACAGTGCGCGGACCAGGCCGGCCGTCTCGCTCGGGGTCCTGCCGACGCGGACGCCGGCCTTCTCCAGTGCTTCCTTCTTGGCCTGCGCGGTGCCCGATGAACCCGAGATGATCGCCCCGGCGTGTCCCATCGTCTTGCCCTCGGGCGCGGTGAACCCGGCCACGTAGCCGACCACCGGCTTGGTCACGTTGTGCTCGATGAAGGCCCCGGCCCGTTCCTCGGCGTCGCCGCCGATCTCGCCGATCATCACGATCGCGTCGGTCTCCGGGTCCTCCTGGAACGCCTGCAGGCAGTCGATGTGCGTGGTCCCGATCACCGGGTCGCCGCCGATGCCGACGGCGGTGGAGAAGCCGATGTCGCGCAGCTCGTACATCATCTGGTAGGTGAGTGTGCCGGACTTGGAGACCAGGCCGATCCGGCCCTCGGTGGTGATGTCGGCGGGGATGATGCCGGCGTTTGACTTGCCCGGAGAGGCGACGCCAGGGCAGTTCGGCCCGATGATCCTGGTGCGGTTGCTGACCGCGCTCGCGCGCGCCCAGAACTCCGCCGTATCGTGCACCGGGACCCCTTCGGTGATCACGATGCACAGCGGGATGGCCGCCTCGATCGCCTCGATCACCGCGTCCTTGGTGCGTTCGGCGGGCACGAAGATGACCGACACGTCAGCTCCGGTGGCCGCCATGGTGTCGGCGACCGTGCCGAACACCGGGACCTCGGTTCCGTTCAGGTCGATCCGCTGGCCCGCCTTGCGCGGGTTGGTGCCGCCGACGACCTTGGTCCCCGCGGCCAGCATCCGCGCGCCGTGCCTGCGCCCCTCCGAACCGGTGATGCCCTGGATCAGGACCCGGCTCTGGGCGGTCAGGAAGATGGCCATCGTTATGCTCCCTTCGATGCGATGCTGGCAAGCTCGGCGGACCGGCGGGCCGCCCCGTCCATCGTCGGCACCTGCTCGACCACTCCGATGGCCGCGTCGGCGAGGATCTGCCTGCCCTCGGCGGCGTTGTTCCCGTCCAGGCGGACCACGATCGGGCGGTCCACGTGTTCCCCGCGCGATTCCAGCAGCCCGATCCCCGAGACGATCCCGTTGGCCACCGCGTCGCAGGAGGTGATCCCGCCGAAGACGTTCACGAACACGCTGCGCACGCTCGGGTCCGACAGCACGATCTCCAGGCCGTTCGCCATCACCTCGGCCGACGCACCGCCGCCGATGTCCAGGAAGTTGGCCGGCTTGATCCCGCCGAACTCCTGACCCGCGTAGGCCACCACGTCCAGGGTGGACATCACCAGGCCCGCGCCGTTGCCGATGATGCCGACCTGCCCGTCGAGCTTGACGTAGTTCAGGTGCTTTTCCCTGGCCCTGGCCTCGATCGGATCGATGTTGCTGACGTCGTCGAAGCGGGCGTGCTGCTGGCGGAACGCGGCGTTATCGTCCAGCGTCACCTTGCCGTCCACGGCGATGACCTGACCGTCCTCGGTCAGCGCCATCGGATTGACCTCGACCAGCGTGGCGTCCTCATCGACGAACATTGTCCACAGCCGCTCGGCCAGCAGCGCCGCCCCGGCCGCGGCCTCCGCCGGGATCCGGCCGGCCGCGATGATCTCCGCCGCCTTGGCGCCGTCCACTCCAGCTATCGGCGAGACCGGGATCCGGGCCACTTCCTCCGGGGTGTTGTGGGCGACCTCCTCGATCTCCATGCCGCCCTGCACCGTGCAGATCGCCAGGAACGTGCGGTTGGCCCGGTCCAGCAGGAACGACAGGTAATACTCGGCGGCGATGTCGACGGCCTCGGCGACCAGGACCGTGTAGACGATGTGGCCCTTGATGTCCAGGCCGAGGATCTGGCTGGCCTTCTCATAGGCCTCATCAGGGCCCTGGGCCAGCTTCACGCCGCCGGCCTTGCCCCGCCCGCCGGTTTTCACCTGCGCCTTCACCACGACAAGAGGATGGCCGTCCGCGGCGAACTCCGCGGCGATCTCGCGCGCTTCGGCCGCCGTCCGGGCGACCTTGCCACGCTGCACCGGGACGCCGTACTCGGCGAACAGTTCCTTTGCCTGAAACTCAAACAGGTCCACGCTCAGTCTCCACTATTTCTGCTGGTCATAAGCCTAACCTTGGTGGGTACGGCAGCCAGTTCCGCGGCATTCCGCACCGCGAGGTCATTGACCATCGCGTTCCGGATGGCCTGGATCAGGATCATCCGGGCCAGCCTAACGCTCCTGGTTGACAGGCGCTCAGCCAGCGTGCCCAGCGCGAACTGGACGTCGCGTACCTTCAGGTCAGCGAGCTTGACGCCGCCGATCAGCCGGTCAGGTGCCCGGCCATGATCCGGTAGCCCGTCACGGTGATCTCTGCCTTAGTGTGACGCTTGAACTGACCGCGCATTCAGGGTGGCAAAACGGGCGATCAAGATCAGAAACTGAAGGCTGGCTACAGCACGGATGAAGGCCTCGGGGGAAGCGATAAGGAGCGAGGCTGATCGGAAGCTGCGCAGCGGCCTGTTGTCTCGACGCCGCGGCCGGATCTGATCCTGCTCATCTGCTCGTCGGGTGCCTGCGATCTGGGAACGGTGCGGCTATCCGGCCGAGGCGGCATGAGACGAGAATGGGGTGGTGGCTTCGGATTCCCTGCGGCGGGTGACACTTGCCGAGTTGGTGGCGACGCTGTCGCTGATGGCCGACCTAGGGATGGGGCGGCCGATGGAGCGGGCGCTGCGCCAGACCGTCGTTGCCATGCGGCTGGGGGCGGCGGCCGGGATGGATGGGGCGGCCTGCGCGTCTGCGTACTACACGTCGTTGCTGACGTGGGTGAGCTGTGCCGTCGATACCAGTGAGGTGGCGGCGCTGTTCGGCGACGAGATGGAGTTTTACGCCGAGACACGCGACGAGGACCTCGGGGGGGTCACCTTGGCGGTCTTCGTTGCCCGTCATCTCGGCCGCGGCAAGTCGGGTTTCCACCGGATCGGGATGGTCGGGAAGTTCTTGGCCACAGCGGGCCGGTCGGTGCAGCGGGTGATGGCGGAGCACTGCCAGGAGGCAAGCGATCTTGCCGGGCAGCTGGAACTCGGCCCTGCCGTATGCGAGCCGCTGCTGCAGGCTTTCGAACGGTGGGATGGGAAAGGGGTGCCTGGGCTAACCGGCGCCGATGGCCTGGCTCCCGCCATCCGCCTGGTCCAGCTGGCCGACAGCATCGAGGCGTTCCACCACACCGGAGGCGCCGAGGCGGCGCTGCGGGTGGCCCGTGAGCGGCGGGGCACGCAGTTTGATCCAGGCCTGGTCGACTGCTTCTGTGCCGGGCACGCCGAGATCCTCGACGGGCTCGGCGGCATTTCCTCGTGGGATGAGGTGATCGCGCTCGACCCGCAGCTCGGCACGGCATTGACCGGCGACCAGCTGGAGCGGGCGCTCGGCGCCTTCGCCGACTTCAGCGACCTCAAGTCGCCGCTGCGCCTTGGCCACTCCCGGGCCGTGGCCGAACTGTCCGCACAGGCTGGCGCGACGCTCGGGCTCCCCGCAGCCGACGTGGTCATGCTGCGCCGGGCGGCGCTGGTGCACGACATCGGCATGATCGGCATCCCTAGCGGTGTCTGGGACGAGCCTGGCGAATGGAGCATCTCCCCGCGCGAGCGGGCCCGGACCCACCCGTACCTGACTGAGCGGATGCTGGCCCGCATGCCGCTGCTGGGCCAGGTCGGGCACTGCGCGTCGCTGCACCACGAGCGGCTCGACGGCTCCGGCTACCCGTACGGGCTGCGGGGCGAGGCCATCTCACTGCCGGCGCGGATCCTCGGCGCCGCCGACGTCTACAACGCCCTCCGCCAGCCTCGTCCCCACCGCCCGGCGTTCCAGGCCGGGGACGCCGAGCGGACGATGCGCGACGAGGTGCGCGCTGGGCGGCTCGACGGCGACGCCGTCAAGGCGGTGCTCCAGGCCGCCGGCCACCGGATACGGCAGCGGGCCGGCCTGCCGTCGGGGCTCACGGCCCGCGAGGCCGAGGTACTCGTGCGGCTCGGCCAGGGACGGTCCAACCCCGAGATCGCTGCCGAGCTGCACGTTAGCCGCAAGACGGTTTCCTCCCACCTGGAACACATCTACGCCAAGCTCGGGGTGAAGACCCGGACCGAGGCCGCCTTGTTCGCTATGCGCCACGGCCTGGCCGGGGCGGCAGGCGAGTCCGGGACCTGACAAAAAGATCGGGTAGTTGCCCGATTCGCTCACGCCGGCGAATCCGTACAACGGATGCATGACCACGACAGTGCCTCACCACAGCGCGGCGACCGCGGCGCCGCAGTTCGCCTTGGCCGGCGCGTTCCTTGGGAGCCTCGCCGTTCAGGACTTCGCCCAGCTCCGCGGTGCGCTCGCCGCTGATGCCCGGCTCTGCGCCTTGCTGCCCTCTGGCCTGCGGGAGTGGGCCGGAGCCGGGGTGATCGCCGGCCAGTTCGCGCGCTGGTTCGGCGACACAGAAGACTTCGAGCTCGTCGAGGCCACCGTTGGCGAGGTCGGTGGCCGCTTGCACCTGCACTGGCGGCTGCGGCTCCGGGCGGAGCGGCTCGGTGCTGGCTGGTTCACCGTTGAGCAGCAGGTCTACGCCGACACCGCCGACTGCGGGCGCATCGCCCGGCTCGACCTGCTCTGCACTGGCTACCGGCCGGAGGATGGCAATGACTGACACCCTGTCCAGCTGGGGCGGCTGGTCAGCTGCGATCCGCGACGACCCGTTCGGCCACTTCGCCGAGGTCCGTGCCCGGTGCCCGGTGCATCGGGCCCGCCTGGCCGACGGTCACCCCGCCTGGGTCGTGCTGGGCTACGACGCTGCCCGGCGAGCGCTGGGTGACCCCCGCCTATCCAAGGACATGCTCGCCGCCCTGCAAGAGGCCGGCGACGTCGTGGCCGAAGGGCTACCCGGGCCGGAGTTCTCACGGCACATGCTCAACGTCGACCCACCTGACCACACCCGGCTGCGGCGGCTTGTGTCCCGGGCGTTCGTGCCCGGAAGGATCGCCGCGCTGGAGCCGGCCATCCGGGCGATCGCCAACAGCCTCCTCGACGGGCTCGACGCTGCAGGCCCTAGCGCCGTTGTCGACCTCATCGAGGGATATGCCTTCCCCCTCCCATTCGGGGTGATCGGCGAACTGCTGGGCATCCCGGCAGGGGACCGCCCGCGCCTGCACGCCTGGTTCCAGGTGCTGCTGACCGGGTGGGCCGGCGACCCGCCGCCGGAGGCCGTCGAGGCATCGGACGGCATCGTGGCCTATCTGGGCGAACTGGTCGATGCGAAGCGCCGGAACCCAGCCGATGACCTGGTCAGCGTCCTGGTTGCCGCCGAAGGCGACGCGCTCACCACGCAAGAGCTGCTTTCGAGCCTGTTCCAGCTCGTGGTCGCCGGTCACGACACCACGGCCAGCCTGATCGGCAACGGGGTGGTGGCCCTGCTGGATCACCCCGGCCAGCTCCAGGCACTGCTGGCCGATCCCGGGCAGCTTCCCGCGGCGATCGACGAACTCATCCGCTTCACCGCCCCGGTCCCGCACGCCACGTTCCGCGTGACGACCGAGCCGGTGACGCTCGACGGCGTGACGATCCCCGCCCACGAACAGGTACTGGTGTGCCTCGGCTCAGCCAACCGCGATCCGGGCCAGTTCCCAACCCCCGACGTGCTCGACATCGGCCGCGGCGACGGGCCGAACCTCGGGTTCGGCCACGGGAGCCATTACTGCCTGGGCGCGCCCCTGGCCCGGCTCGAAGCCAAGGTCGCTTTCGAAGCCCTGCTCGGCCGTCACCCGGGCTTGCTGCTGGCTGTCGGCCGTGACGCCCTGGCCTGGGCGCACGGCGACGGCCTGGTCCTGCGCGGCCTCGTCTCGCTTCCTGTCGTTCTCGGACCTGACCTGCGGCACAGATAAACGACCATCCGATCCCATCGAAACCCAAGGAGACACCGATGACCATCACCGACAGTCCCGTCGACAATGGCGTGAACGTCCAGGCCCTGCTCGGGGCGCGCGAGGCGCTGTCCGCCACGCCGGAAGCGGCCGAGTTCACCTGGCGGGCCAGCTGCACCTGGCGCAACGGTACCCACAGCCGGTCCACCGTCGCCGGCTTCACCGGCCTCGGGGCCGAGCAACAGCACCGCACCACGTACGAGTTCGACGTCGACCACCCCGAGTGCTTCGCGTCCGAGGACAACGGCGCCGCGCCAGTAGAGATCGTGCTGGTCGGCCTGGCCGGGTGCCTGACCGCCGGCGTCGCCTCGGTCGCCCAGCTCCGGGGCATCCAGCTCCGGTCGGTCACCGCCACGATCGAAGGCCAGATGAGCGTCCTGGGCATCCTCGGGGGCGACCCTGACATCCGCAACGGCTTCGAGGCGATTACGGTCCGGTTCGCCATCGACGCCGACGGTTCCCGCGACGACCTGCAAGCACTGATCGCCCAGTCACAGAAGCGCTCGGCGGTCTTCGACATCGTGGCCAACCCGACGAAGGTACTCGTCGAGCTGGCCTGACGGCCACGGACGCCCGCGTGATACAGACCACGGCAGTCGTCGTCGGTGCCGGGCACGCCGGCCTGGCCATGAGCCGCCGCCTCACCGAGCGCTCGATCGAGCACATCGTGCTCGAGCGCGGTGAGGTGGCGAACTCGTGGCGGACCCAGCGCTGGCCGAGCGTGCGGCTGCTCACCCCGAACTGGCAGATCCGGCTGCCCGGCCACGACTACGCCGGCCATGACCCCGACGGATTCATGCCCGCCGCCGACGTCGTCGCCACCCTGACCCGTTACGCCGGTCTCGTCGGCGCGCCGGTCCGCACCGCCACGACGGTGCATGCCCTGCAGGCCGTGCCGCAGGGCTTCCAGATCCAGGCCAACGACGACCTCATCGATGCCCGGGCCGTGGTGCTGGCGACCGGGGCGTGCATCCGGCCAGCGATCCCGGGCATCGCCGGCGCGGTACCCCCGTCGATCACGGCGCTCACCCCGTTCAGCTACCGCGAGCCCGGCCACCTCCCCGACGGCGGGGTGCTCGTCGTCGGCGCGTCTGCCACCGGCATCCAGCTCGCCAGCGAGATCCGCCGGTCAGGGCGCCCGGTGACCCTGGCGGTCGGCGAACATGTCCGGCTGCCGCGCACCTACCGCGGCCGGGACATCTTCTGGTGGCTGGAGGCAACGGGCCTGATGGCCGAACGCTACGACCAGATCGACGACCTCACCCGTGCCCGTCACCTCCCCTCACCACAGCTCACCGGCGCTCCCGAAGCCAGCACGACCGACCTCAACACGCTTACTGCGCTAGGGATCCGCATCGTCGGCCGCCTCGGGCATATTACCGGCGGCGTGGCCCAGTTCTCCGGGGCACTCGCCAACGCGTGCGCGCTCGCCGACCTGAAAATGAACCGATTCCTGAAACGGGCCGACGAATGGGCCACAGCCTCAGGCCTCGACGGCGAACTCCCGCCACCACACCGATTCGGACCCACCCGCGTCGATCCCCGCAGCCCCCTGGAACTAGACCTCACCAGCGGGGAGATCACCACAGTGCTGTGGGCGACAGGCTTTCGGCCCGACCACTCCTGGCTCGACATCCCCGTGCGTAACCGAAACGGCCACATCCGCCACGACGGCGGCATAGTCACCGGCGCCCCCGGACTCTACGTCCTCGGTATGCCGGTACTCCGCACCCGCGCCTCCACCTACATCCACGGCGCAGGCGCCGACTCCGGCGCCCTGGCCAACCACCTCCACTCCTTCCTCGGCAGCCAGCACCGATCACAACCCGCCGCGAGCCGGGCCGGTGCCGGTCGCGGTATTGACGATCTGCCCCGACCGGCCCGTGTCACAGGCAGCGAGCTCCCTCCGCATTATCAGCGATCGGCGGCGAGCCGGCTATGACCAAGAGAGCAAGCCCAGCCCCTGCACGGCTCCCCGTCATCGGACAAGCCGCCGGTTCTTCGTCCCGGTAGCGGAGCAGGTTGATGAAGGGATGGGTGAGGAGGCCCGTGAGCAGTGCTGCCTGCGTCACCGCGGCATCATCGGGAGCGGCCAACAGGTCCGTATCCGACACCACGACGAGCTTCCGCAAGGGGGACGGGCCTCGAACAGCGGGCCAGTGTGTGCCTGCGCCTGCGGTTCCTCGGCCACTCTGGACACCGCCCACTGCCTGCCCTGAGAGCGCCAGGCCGGGAATCACGAGAGAAACCTTTCGGCGTGGGGCTGGGCGGAGACGGGAGTGCTCCGCTCCCCCGCGGCCGAGGACCGTGACCGGTGGTCCTGGCAAGCGCACAGTGCACACTGAAGCTCTTGATCATCGTAGACAGGATGCCCGCACACGCATGAGCGCGAAGCGGCCGGGCTGATCTGATCGTTAGTGCTGTCGGCCGGTTGAGTCACGGTCGGCCACTCTACGCCGACGGTCTGACATTCCATCCTTGCCACACGGATCGTCTGACAGCGCCGGGAGTGGCTGCGATCTGGGGTGATGATTGTCTTCATGATCTCTGAGGTGCCGCCCGCCCCAGGTTTGCCGGGCTGCGTCGGCCTGCGACGTGCAGCAACGATACGGCGGTCAGCCCGCTACGGCTATCAGCTTCGCCGCTGCGCGGTAGGCCGGGATAACCCGCGATTACCCGGCCGCGATGCCGGACAGAGCGACGTCGGACAGGGCCACGCCGGCTTCGATCCGTTCCGGGGGAACGTCCGGCATATGACCGTTCTGCCTGTCCCCGTTCGTGACCGGTACCGGATGCTCCGGCCTGCTGCGCCCGGCGGTCACCGGGCCGGCCGTCAGGCGTGCGACCTCACCGCACTTGGGGCAGGCCCCCGCCGCCCCGTCGAACGAGAAACAGCAGCCGCAAAAGCACGCGACCTCAGCCATCGTCAATTCCTTCTTTCTTTTCCCGTGTCCGCGCGGCCCGGCCGGTGAGGGCAGCGGAACCAGCGCGCTCCTATGCGATATCGGGGGGCCGCAACCGCCGTCCTGATACAGCCGCGCCGGGCGCGGGTCCTGATGGTCCCCGCTGTCCCGTTCACGCTGCAGGTAGCCAACGACCACAGTCACCCAGCCATACCGAGCCACACCGGGCCTCGTAATACTGGCCAGACGGCACATCCAGCCGCGTCTGGCGTCATCTAGCCAGCCTTGCCGGGTGGTGGCTCAGGCACGGGTACGGATCGAGCGGCTACGACGGCAACCTTGGCCGACTGTCGGCGCCGCGCCTGTTCGCGCGGCCGAATGATTACAGTGTTACAGTTCCGCCATGAGCGAGGTGCCAACCCTGTATGAGTGGGCGGGCGGCCGGGGTGCGATCGAGCGGATGATCGGCTGCTTTTATGACCGGGTCGAGCGCGATGACCTGCTCAGTCCCTTTTTCCCCGGCGGTGTAAGCGCTGCCCACCGGGAGCATGTCACTACCTGGTGGTGCGAGGTGTTCGGCGGGCCGGCCGGGTACACCGAGCGGCTCGGCGGCTACCCGGCCATGCTCGCCCACCACCGCGACCTGGGCATCACCGACGACCAGCGGTTCCGGTTCGCCTCGCTGATGAGCATGGCCGCAGACGATGCTGACCTGCCGTCAGACCCGGAGTTCCGCGCCGCGCTGGTCGGCTACCTGGAGTGGGGCACCCGGCTGGCCGTGCACAACTCCCAGCCGGGCGCCGACATGGTGCAGCAGGCCCCGGTGCCGCACTGGGGCTGGGGCGTTGCCCCGCCCTACCAGCCCTGACCCGGCCACGGTTCGATTCCGGTAGGGAAGGTTTGCGCGGGTAAAACGCTGTTAGCGGTTAGGTTGCCGTCGGCCCGGCCGGCTCGATCTCGACCCTGGTGTCGGAGAATGTCGGGCATGGCCAAGGTCGGCGAATGCGAACGGGTTGACCGCGTTGACGGTGGAGTGGCCTTTGGCGTTCTTGGGCCAGGCTCCCATCGGCGCCATGACCACTCCGGCGGCGATCTCGTCGGTGACCCGGGCCTGAGCGATGAACTGGCCGCGGTCGTTGAACACGCGGACATCCTCGCCATCGGTGATGCCACGCTCCGCGGCGTCGTGCGGGTGGACGGTCACCGCCTGCTCGCCTTGGACGCGGCGCTGGGCGGGCTGGTCGCCGGCGCTGGAGTTGAGGTAGGCGTGGGATTTGGGAGAGATGAGGTTCAGCCGGTATCCCGTATCGGCCGTCTCGCGGGGCGGCACGTAGTGCGGCAGGGGATCGATCGTGCCGCCGGGCTGGTATTCGTCGGAGCCCTGCCGGAACAGCGGGAGCACGAAGTTGCCGGCCTGCTCGGCGATCGAGGAGCGGAACTCGACCTTGCCCGACGGGGTCGGGAAGTTGCCTTCGGCGTGCGGGGCGTACTGGT
>Ga0302325_10021916_pt1 | contig 13373 bp, 9 predicted proteins | sample Palsa_T0_2_FD_201948 | JGI IMG/M metagenome (GOLD analysis project Ga0302325, IMG submission 201948) | Peat permafrost microbial communities from Stordalen Mire near Abisko, Sweden - Palsa_T0_2 | ecosystem: Environmental > Terrestrial > Soil > Palsa > Peat permafrost | place: Sweden: Abisko... | reverse complement strand
ACCGGCTACGCCCTCCGCGCCGTGGTCGACGATCCCGAGCTGCTGGCCATGTCCGGGGTGTCGCCCAACCGGATGAGCCAGTACGGCTGGATCCTCGGGTTCATGATGGCCGCCCTGGCCGGCGTGCTCCTGGCCCCGACCCAGACCACGGGGATCAGCATCGAGGCCATGACCCTCTTGGTGGTCAACGGCTACGCCGCGGCCATCGTGGGGCGGCTCAAGAACATCCCGGTGACCTTCGTGGCCGCCATCGCCATCGGCCTGGCCGAGAACTACGTCATCAACTACATCCTCCCCCATGTGCCCCAGAACCTGGTGCCGGACATCACCTACGCCCTCCCCATGGCGTTCCTGTTCATCGCCCTGGTCACCCTGCCCTCGGTCCGGCTTCGGGCGGTGGGAAGGCTCACCACCATGCGGGCCCCGCGGGTGGCCGGCGGGCGCGAATCCCTGGTGGCCGGTGCCGGTTTCTTCGTGGTGGCCATCGTGGTGGCCCTGGTCTTCAACGGCACCGAGGTAAAGGGGACCACGTTCCTCGACCTGGCCGGCCTGGTCATGACCCTGGGGATCGCCGGCCTCTCGCTGGTCCTCCTCACCGGCTACTCCGGCCAGGTCTCCCTGTGCCAGTTCTCCTTCATGGGCATCGGGGCCTTCGTCATGGGCAAGATCGCCGGAGGGGGGTCGGTACTCGGGCTGCTGGCCGCCCTGGGGGTCTGTGCCGGGGCCGGGGCGCTGATCGCCCTGCCCACCATCCGGTTGCGCGACCTCTACCTGGCGCTGGCCACCTTCGCCTTCGCCGACGCCGTGGCCACCGGGTTCTTCCCCGACAGCCACATCTACGGCAGCGGCGGCGTCTCCATCGGGCGCATCGACATCTTCGGAATCGACTTTGCCGGCGACATCGCCGAGTTCCTGCTGGTCACCGCCCTCTTCGTCCTGGCCGCCCTGTTGGTGCTGGCCATCCGGCGCAGCCTGTTCGGCCGGCGCCTGGTGGCCCTCAACGACTCGCCGGCGGCCTACGCCACGGTCGGCCTCAACATCGGATTCACCAAGGTGGCCGTGTTCGCCATCGCCGCCGGTATGGCCGGCCTGGCCGGCGCCCTCTACGGGACGGTCCAGGGCGTGGTGGGCACCACCGACTTCGACATCTTCCCGGGCATCGTCTTCGTGCTCTTCGTCACCATCTGGAGTATCCGGACCGTATCCGGGGCGTTTCTGGCCGCCGTCACCTACGTGGTCCTCAACCAGCTGTGGCCCAACGGCGTCGGCCTGTTCGCCGGGGTGGGGATCATCCTCATCGGCCGGGCGGCCGGCGGCCTGCTGGGCATCGGCGCCCTCCAGTTCCGCCTTCCGTGGGTGCGCCGTCCGGCCGGTGTGGATGAGATGGTGGGCAGCCCGGTGGGCATGGCGGCCATGAACGGAGAGACCCGTGCCGCCGGCTGAGCCCCGGGGTGGGGGAACATCGGCCCTCAGCGTCTCCGAGGTGGCCGTCCGGTTCGGCGGGGTGTCGGCTCTCAACGACGTGACCCTCACCGTGGAGCCGGGCACGGTCACCGGCCTGATCGGGCCCAACGGGGCCGGCAAGACCACGCTGTTCAACGTCATCAGCGGCCTGCAGGTCCCCGACCGCGGCTCGGTCCACCTCTTCGACACCGAGGTGACGTCCATGAAGCCACACCGGCGGGCCCGCCTCGGCCTGGCCCGCACCTTCCAACGCCTGGAGATCTTCGGAACCCTCTCGGCCAGCGAGAACGTCCAGGTGGGCCTGGAGTCCACGGTCAAGTGGTGGGAGTGGCGTCATCTGCAGCGGGTGGTGCCGTGGAAGCGCCGAGCCGCCGCCGGAGCCGGCGCGGGTGATGGCGTCGGGACCGCCGGACCGGATCGGGTCCCTGCGCTGCGCCCCGGGTCGCTGGCCGCCTCCACCTGCGATCGGCTGCTCGAGGGCGTCGGGCTGGCCGGGCTCGGTGGCGAGCAGTCCGCCAACATGTCCACCGGCCTGGCCCGCATGGTTGAGCTGGCCCGGGCCCTGGCCATCGGACCGAAACTCCTGTTGCTGGACGAGCCGGGCTCGGGGTTGGACGAGGCCGAGTCGAAGGCGCTGGGCGAGCTGCTGGCCAAATTGGCCGCCGGGGGCATGGCCGTGCTGCTGGTGGAGCACGACATGGAGTTGGTCATGCGGATCTGCGACCCGATCTACGTGCTCGACTTCGGGGACATCATCGCCGCGGGCACGCCGGACTCCATCCGCAAGGACCCCATGGTCCAGGCCGCCTATCTGGGTGAGGCCGAGCCCGAGGCCAACCCCGCTCCTGAGGTCGACTTCAGCCGACCGATGACGTTTGGCCCCGAGGTCGAGGGGTTGGACCGGTGAGCGACGAAGTGGTCAGTGCGGTGTCCGGCGGTCCGGAACCGGTCGAACCAACGAAGAAGCCCTCCGGAGCACCCAAGAAGCAGAAGCTGCCCAAGAAGCAGAAGCTGCCCAAGAAGCAGAAGCTCTCGAAGTCGGCGAAGCAGCAGTCCGAACCGGCGGCGCCCGCCGCACCGGGGACGCCTGTCACACCAGAGGCGAGGGTCGAACCGGCGAAGCCGGCCGCCCAACCGGAGCAGCAGGCCGGACCGGCGGCACCCGCTCCTGAGCCGGTCCGGCTCCCGCCCAGCATCGTGATCAACGACCTCCGCGCCGCCTACGGGCGCATCGAGGTGCTCCACGGGGTCAACCTGGTGGTGCCACCGGGGAGCGTGTTCGCGCTCCTCGGACCCAACGGTGCCGGCAAGTCGACCCTGCTCAAGGTGGTCAACGGCCGGATGCGCCCCACCTCGGGGGAGGTGGTGGTGGGCGACACGCCGGTGGGGAAGAGCCCGACCGAGAAGCTGGTCAAGAGCGGGCTGTGCGCCGTTCCCGAGGGTCGGGGCATCTTCCCGAACCTCACCGTGCGGGAGAACCTGCGCATCTGGACGTACCGGGGAGGCATCACCATGAGGGACGTGGAGGAGCAGACCTTCGCCGCCTTCCCCCGCCTGAAGGAGCGTCGCAAGCAGATGGCCGGGACCCTCTCGGGCGGCGAGCAGCAGATGCTGGCCATATCACGGGCGCTGGTCACCGGGCCCAAGGTGCTCCTGCTCGACGAGCTGTCCATGGGTCTGGCCCCGCTGATCGTGAACGAGCTCTACGAGTTGGTAGGGACCCTGGCCAGCCAGGGCATGACCATCCTGCTGGTTGAACAGTTCGTGACCACGGCACTGGCCGTGGCCACCCGGGCCGCCATCATGGTGCACGGCCGTATCGAGCAGGAGGGGACCCCGCGCGAGATGGCCGACGCCGCCCTCAGCGTCTACCTGGCCTAGCCCCGCCGGCGGGCTGACCGAAGGGCCCGGTGGTCACTCCTCCTCGGCCAGCTCCACCCGCACCTCGGGCCGATCGGACTCCGTGGTGACCAGGGTCACCACGGAACCGGCGTCGCGGAGGTCGTCCTCGGCTGACCGGAGGGCGGTGATCCGCTCGGAAGTGTCGGCCACGGTCAGCGAGGCCACAGGCCAGCGCATCGACCGCTTGGCACCGGTCTTGGCCCGACGGACCTGGCCCAGGACCTCGGCCACCACTTCGAGAACCGGGCTGGCGCCATCGGGCCCGCCGCCGGGGGCGAGGGCCGGCCCGAACTCGTCGCCGGTGGGCCACGCTGCGGTGTGGATGGAGCCGGTCTGCCACCACGACCACACCTCCTCGGTGACGAAGGGGAGGATCGGAGCCAGCAGGCGCAGCAGGGCCGAGAGGGCCAGGGCCAGGGCGGCCTGGGCCGAGGCCGGGCCGGGCTCGGCCGGGTCTCCGTAGGCGCGGGTCTTGACGAGCTCGAGGTAGTCGTCACAGAAGGACCAGAAGAACGCCTCGGTGCGCTCGAGGGCCCGGGCGTAGTCGTAGGACTCGAAGGCGGCGGTGGCCTCAGCGACCACCTCGGCCAGCCGGGACAGCATGGCCCGGTCCAGGGGGGTGGTGACCGAGGCCGGCCCCGGCACCACGACCGTCCCGTTGTCGCCGGCCATCCGGCCCAGGGCGAAGCGGGACGCGTTGAGCACCTTGATGGCCAGGCGCCGGCCCACCTTCATCTGGCCCTCGTCGAAGGCGGTGTCGGTGCCCGGCCGGCCCCCGGCCGCCCAGTAGCGGACGGCGTCGGCCCCGTGCCTCTCCAGCAGGGGGAGCGGGGTGACCACATCGCCCTTGGACTTGGACATCTTCTTGCGGTCGGGGTCGAGCACCCAGCCGGAGATGGCGGCGTCGGTCCAGGGGAGGGAGCCGTGCTCCAGCTCGGAGCGGACGATGGTCGAGAACAGCCAGGTGCGGATGATCTCGTGGGCCGGGGGGCGGACGTCCATGGGGAAGACCCGGGCGAACAGGTCGGGGTCGTCCTCCCACCCTCCGGCGATCTGGGGGGTGAGCGACGAGGTGGCCCAGGTGTCCATGACGTCGGGGTCCCCGACGAAGCCGCCGGGACGTCCCCGCTGGTCATCGGTGTACCCCTCGGGCACGTCCGTCGAGGGGTCGACGGGCAGCCGGTCCTCGGTGGCGAGGATCGGCCGGTCGAACCCGGTCTCCCCGTCGGCATCGACCGGGTACCAGACCGGGAAGGGGACGCCGAAGAACCGCTGCCGGCTGATGTTCCAGTCGCTGTTCAGTCCCTCCACCCAGGCCCGGTAGCGGTGAGCCATGTAGGGGGGGTGCCAGTGCAGCTCCTCGCCCCGGGCCAGCAGCCGGTCCCGTAGGGGAAGTGTCAGCACGAACCACTGGCGGGAGGAGACGATCTCGAGGGGCCGCTCGCCCTTCTCGTAGAACTTGACCGGGTGGGTGATGGGGCTGGGGTCCCCGATGAGGGCCCCGGACTCTCCCAGCAGCTCGACAATGCGGGTCTGGGCCTGCTTGACCGTGCGGCCGGCCAACTCGGCATAGGCCGCATCGGCCGCCCGGGCATCGTCCGACTCCCACCCCTCGGTGCCCCAGGCCACGGGCCGGAGCCGGCCGTCGCGGCCCACGATGGTCCGGGTGGGCAGGGAGAGCTCCCGCCACCAGACCACGTCGGTCGTGTCGCCGAAGGTGCAGATCATGGCGATACCCGACCCCTTCTCGGGATCGGCGAGCTCATGGGCCAGGACCGGCACCCGCACCCCGAACAGGGGCGTGGTCACCTCGGTGCCGAACAGAGGCCGGTACCGTCCGTCGTCGGGGTGGGCCACCAGAGCCACACACGCCGGCAACAGCTCGGGGCGGGTGGTCTCGATGTCGACGTCCCCCCCACCGTCCACCCGGGGGAACCGCAGCCGATGGTACGCGCCGGGACGCTCACGGTCCTCCAACTCGGCCTGGGACACCGCGGTACGGAAGTCGACATCCCAGAGGGTGGGGGCGGTGCGCTGCACCACCTGGCCCCGGTGGGCCAGTCGCAGGAAGCCCCGCTGGGACACCCGCCGGGCCCGCTCCGACACGGTGGCGTAGGTGTGCGACCAGTCCACCGACAGGCCGAGCATGCGCCAGAGGTGCTCGAAGACCTGCTCGTCCTCTTCGGTCAGCTGTTGGCACAGCGCCACGAAGTCGGGGCGGGAGACGGAGACGGGCTCCTTCCCCGGCCGGGCCGGTGGTTCGAAGTCGGGGTCGACCGGCAGGCTGGGGTCGCACCGGACGCCGAAGAAGTTCTGGACCCGGCGCTCGGTGGGCAGGCCGTTGTCGTCCCATCCCATGGGGTAGAAGACGGCCCGACCCCGCATCCGGTGGAAGCGGGCCACGGCGTCGGTGTGGGTGTAGGAGAAGACGTGGCCGATGTGGAGGGAGCCGGACACGGTGGGGGGAGGGGTGTCGATGGAGAACACGTCCTCACGGGGGGCGGCCCGGTCGAAGGCGTAGGTGCCGTCCGCCTCCCACCGCGACGACCAGGTCGTCTCGAGGCCTTCCAGGCCGGGCTTCTCGGGGATCCCGGTCGGTCCGGCGGGCCCGCGGGTCGAACCGGTCGCGTGCGTGCTCATGATCGGGTTACCGTACCCTGCGTGCTCCAGCTCCACGACACCGCCACCGGGGCGGTGGGGCCGCTCCGGCTGCGCGAGCCGGGCCGGATCTCCATGTACGTCTGCGGGCCGACCGTCGACGGCGTGCCCCACCTGGGTCACGGCCGGTTCTCCCTGGTCTTCGACGTGCTCCGTCGCTATCTCCTCTTCACCGGGTTGGACGTCACCTACGTGTCCAACATCACGGACATCGAGGACAAGATCATCGACCGGGCCCGGGCTGCCGATGTGCCCATTGCCGAGTTCACGGCGGCCAACGAGGCACTGTGGTGGGAGGTCATGGACGCGCTCGGGGTACTGCGGCCCGACCAGACCCCCCACGCCACCGCCTACGTCGACCACATGATCGCGCTGGTCGCCGACCTGGTGGAGCGGGGGGTGGCCTACGAGACCGGGGACGGGGTCTACCTCTCGGTGATGGACGTCCCCGGGTACGGCCTCCTGGCCCGGCAGCCCCTCGACTCCCTGCGGGCTGGGGCCCGCATCGAGGCCGACGAGCAGAAGCGCTCACCGCTCGACTTCGTGCTGTGGAAGAAGGCCAGGGAGGGCGAACCCTCGTGGGACGCGCCCTGGGGGGCCGGCCGCCCCGGCTGGCACACCGAGTGCGTGGTCATGTCCCTCGACCTGCTGGGGGACGGGTTCGAGCTCCACGGCGGCGGGGCTGACCTCATGTTCCCCCACCACGAGAACGAGCGGGCCCAGGCCGTGGCCACCGACCGAGAGTTCGCCCGGCACTGGATGCACAACGGCTGGGTGACCACCGACGGCGAGAAGATGTCCAAGTCCCTGGGCAACTTCATGTCCCTCACCGACCTCCTGGACCGGAGCGACGCCCGCTCCTACCGACTGCTGGTGCTCCGGTCGCACTACCGCTCACCGATCGAGGTGACCCCCGAGACTGTGGCCGACGCCGAGTCCGGGCTGGCCCGGATGGACGAGATGGCCCGCCGCTTCGCGGTCGGGGACCTCTTGGCCGACGGCCCGGTGACCGATCCCGGTGCGTCCGGGGGGTCAACGGGGGCCGAGCTCGACGGCGATGAGGTGGATCGGTTCCGCGACCGAATGGACGACGATCTCGACACTCCCGGGGCCCTGGCCATCGTCTTCGACCTGGTCCGCCGGGCCAATGGTGCCGCCGATGCCGGGGACGCCGACGAGGCGGCGCGGGCGGCGGGGACGGCGGCGCTGCTCGCCGCAGCCCTCGGACTGCGCTTCCGGGCCGCCGAGGAGGTCGACGTCGATCCGGCCACCGCGGACCTGGTTCGGCGCCGGGACGAGGCTCGGTCCTCACGCCACTGGGACGAGGCCGACACGCTCCGTGGCCGGCTGGAGGCCTCCGGATGGGTGGTCGAGGACGGGCCCGAGGGCACGCGCATCCGCCGTCAATGAACGCCGCGTGAACAGCCGCTCAGAAGGGCCACTCCCAGTTGATTCTGAGAACGAGACTGCTAGCGTTTTCCTTCTCAGGAGGTCCCCTGGGCGGACGGTCGGTGACCCACCAACGGATGGGAATTCGGGCCGGAAGCCCGTCAGGGATGCCCTGTGCACGAAGCGTGTGGAGGAAAGGGGAATGCCACCGTGGCTTCCGGAACAGTCAAGTGGTTCAACGCTGAGAAGGGCTTCGGCTTCATCTCGCAGCCGGATGGCGGAGCCGATGTCTTCGTGCATCACACGGCCATCCAGATGAACGGATTCCGCTCCCTCGAGGAGGGTCAGGCCGTGGAGTTCGACCTTCAGGAGGGTCCGAAGGGTCTCCAGGCGGTCGATGTGCGCCTGGCCCAGCCGGCCTAACCCCGGACCTCGCCCGGGCCCGCTCGGGCCCGTGTCCTGCACCATCTGTCGCCCTGGGACCTGGTTCCCACCCTCCCTGTCCGGACTGGTCGGGGCACGCCCGTTCCTGCCTGCCCCGATCCCTCGTCCTCCCTGGTCGTGGCCCGTGTCGCGTGGTCCCAAGGCGGACGTCGGTGGATTCCCGACGCGTCGGCAGCGACACAAGTTGTGGCGTTTGCCGTCCTGACTGGTTACTATTGAGTAACAAACGAATGACCCCTGGCCGGCGGATGCCGGGGGCGGGCAGTCCGGCGGGCACACCACGACCGCCACCGAGCGCCAGTTGTGTGTGGGACAGGCCCCAACGGGCCGGAACGGAGCAGGGACCATGGCCGATTTCTCAATGGACCTCAACGAGGACCAGCTGCAGATCCAGAAGTGGGTTCACGACTTCGCCGAAAATGTGGTCCGGCCGGCCGGTCGCGAGTGGGACGAGAAGGAACAGACCCCCTGGCCGATCATCCAGCAGGCTTCGGAGATCGGCCTCTACTCATTCGACTTCGTCACCCAGTGTTTCTTCGACCCGACCGGGCTGATGATGCCCATCGCCAGTGAAGAGCTGTCGTGGGGTGACGCCGGCATCGCCCTGTCCATCTTCGGGAGCACCCTCGGAGTGGCCGGCATCGCCGCCAACGGAACCACCGAGCAGCTCACGGAGTGGGGTCCGCAGTGCTTCGGAACCCCGGAGAAGATCCAGCTGGCCGCCTTCGCCGTGTCCGAGCCGGACGCCGGCTCCGACGTCTCCTCGCTCCGCACCCGGGCCGTCTATGACGAGTCCAAGGACGAGTGGGTCCTGAACGGCACCAAGACGTGGATCACCAACGGTGGCATCGCCGACATCCACGTGGTGGTGGCGTCGGTCGACCCCGGGCTCGGCTCGAGGGGTCAGGCGAGCTTCATCGTTCCGCCCAACACCCCGGGGATCTCCCAGGGCCAGAAGTTCCAGAAGATGGGCATCCGGGCATCCCACACGGCCGAGGTGGTTCTCGAAGACTGCCGGGTGCCGGGACACTGCCTGCTCGGTGGCAAGGACAAGCTGGACGAGAAGTTGGCCCGGGCCCGGGAGGGGAAGCGGTCGTCCAGCCAGGCCGCCATGAAGACGTTCGAGGGTTCACGCCCGACGGTGGGGGCCCAGGCCCTCGGGATCGCCCGTGCCGCCTACGAGTACTCGCTCGACTACGCCAAGGAGCGGAAGGCGTTCGGTCGGGCCATCATCGAGAATCAGGCCATCGCCTTCAAGCTCGCCGACATGAAGACGCGGATCGACGCCTCCCGCCTGCTGGTGTGGCGGGCGTCGTGGATGGGCAGCCAGGGCAAGGAGTTCACCGCCGGCGAGGGCTCGATGTCCAAGCTGTTTGCCGGGGAGACGGCGGTCCACGTGACCGAGGAGGCCATCCAGATCATGGGTGGCTACGGCTACATTCGCGAACACCCCGTCGAGCAGTGGCACCGCGACTCGAAGATCTACACCATCTTCGAGGGGACCTCGGAGATCCAGCGGCTGATCATCGCCCGGGCCATCTCCGGGGTGCACATCAGGTAGCTGTTCTGGACCGTTAGGGTCTTCCGCTCCGGTCGTGGGTCACCATTGACGGTGCCGAGGGGCCTCGGCGGCGATGCCCACTCGATTGATCTGTCCCATCGGCGCTCCTACCAACCGACGCCAGCGATGATCGGCGCGTTGAGGTGCGTGCCAGCCATGCCGCCGTCCTTGGGCGCGTCACCGAAGGCGAAGACCTCGCCGCTCGCCGTGGCCACCCAGTAGCCACCACCGTCCGCCGTGGCCAGGAGCGTCATCGCCGGATTCAGCGAGACGGCCGCACCGGACGGAAGGCTTCCGTAGTCGTTGGCATCACCGTAGGCGTCGACCGTGCCGTTCCCAAGCAGAATCCAATAACCTCCACCGTCCGGTGTCCTGACCGCGGACGTGACGGTGCCGACAGGTCCAGGCTCGCCGTAGTAGCGGGCGTCGCCGAAGGAGTACACATGGCCGGTGTCGGTCACTAACCAGTACCCGTTTCCGGTGGCATCGGGAACCACGGCGACCGCCGACCCCGCGCAGCCGCCGATGGCAGGGCACGATCCTTCGAACCGGGCGTCGCCGAACGCGAACACCCCTCCGTCGGCGGCCACCAGGAAGTAGCCGCCACCGTCTGCCGACGGCACCATTCCGACCACCGGGGCATTGAGCCGTTTCCCGTTCCCAGGTGTACCGGCCGGAGCGAAGCCCAGCCCTGGGAGCGAACCGTAGAATCCCGCGTCGCCGAAGGAGAAGATACCCCCGTCGGAGGCCACGAGCCAGTACCCGGCTCGGTTGCTGGTCGGCGTGATCCCAACCACCGGTCGCTGCAGGTGGAGCGACCCCGTCGAGCCGTAGAACTGGGCTCCGCCGAAGGAGAAGATGCCGCCATCACCTCCGACCAGCCAGTAACCGTGCTGTGGCAGCACAGAGATGGAGGTCGTGCCGGAGGAGGGGGCGAACACGTCGTCCCCCTGGTAGCTGGCGGTGATGGTGTCGGTGCCGATCGGGGCATCGGACGACAAGCACACACCCTCGCCGGCACTGGTCAGCTCGGCCTCGCACAGGAGCTGACCGTTTGTGGTGAATGCCACCCACCCCGATGGTGTTCCACCCCCACCGGACACGTTGGCGGCAAACAGCACCGGCTGACCCGACGTGGTGGTGGCGGGGGCAGCGGCAACGGACGTCACCGACGGCGTGGCACCGTGCAGTACCGCATTGATGCCGGAGGTCGACTGACTCACGGTTACCTGGACCGGCGTCGCATCTGTCGCGCTGTCCTGTTGTGGGTACCACTGTGGGGCGTACTGGCTCGCCGAACCGCCGCACGCAAGCTCACCCGGATAGAAGAAGCTCACGATGTAGGTGCCGGTGTTGAGCCACGAGAGGGTGTAGGCACCGTCCAACGCGGTGGTCGTCGTTGAGTACCACGTCTCGGTACCTGTCTGGGTGGCCACCACGCAGACATCGGGTAGTCCTACTCCGTTTGACAGATCGGTGACCGTGCCGGTGATTGAGCCACCCGGCTCCATTGCCGCGTTGATCGATGTCGTAGTGGATCCGGCCACGACGAGAACGGGTTGAGCGCTCGCCAAACTGTCCGAGCCGTTGTAAAACTGCATGACGTCGTTCGTGTCGCCGCACAACGGTCCCTCGGCGAACCGCACGTCGTACTCGCCCGGCAGCATTGAGGGGAACGCATAGCTGCCGTTGCTATCGGTCAGTTCTTGTGCGCTCGAGTCGGGGACCCCAACCGGTTCGGCCGTGACGCAGACCCCGGCCAGCGGTTGACCGGTGCCCGCTTGCGTCACCGTTCCCGTGATGGAAGGGGGAGTGGCACCGGCCTCGGTGGCCGGCAAGACAGAGAGGAGTGAAGCCGCGATGGCAGATACGACACCGCCGATGATCGCGCTACGTAGACGCCCACTGCCCCTGAGCATGAAGCGACCGTAACGTCATTGTGGCTGTAACACAACGACGCATCTGGTTCACACGCTGACCGAGTGTTCTGCTGGGCGCTCTCCGTGGTATCGGTGCCAAGATCCAACGGCTGATCATCGCCCGGGCCATCTCCGGCGTGCACATCAGGTAGCCGACACTCACGGGTCGTTGCCGGCCCGCGCCGGTATCCATGGGGCGAGCCGTCCTCCGATCGGCTCGGTCTACGCTGGGCCCATGCCCGCAGACCAAGGCAGCTCACCACCGGGGGTCCGAGCCCGGCGCGGCGACCGGTGATGGTGGTCGTCCTGCTGGTGGTGCTGGCGGTCCCCACCGTGCTGTGGGTAGTGATCCGCTACCGCCCCAAGGGCGGGCGCGAGGCCAAAATCACCGCTTCGGGCGTTCGGCACCGCTGGTGGCAGCCGTAGCCGTCGATGACCGGTTGGTCCGACCCGGATCCCGCCGCCTGACGCCCACCAGCTGAGAGCGGTACTGTCTGGCGTCCAAGACTCCCGGGGGGGACCATGTCTGATTCGAGCCTGATCAAACGTCCGAGTGTGCGCCTGGCCGGCCGGTTGGCGGTCATCGTCGCGGTGCTGATCGCCGGACTGACCGGCGTCGGCGCCGCCCGGGCCGGGGCCTCGGGGTCCACGACCACCACGACCACCACGGCGACCGACGTGCACGGGCTCTACACCAGAGCGGCTCAGCTGTCCGGCCCGGTGACCGTGGGCCATGTGGTGGAACCGCTGTCGGCCAACCCGCCGGGTCTGGCCGCCCACGGCTACGTGGAGCAGGAGTACTTCGCGTCGGGGACCGCGTCGACCTTCAGGTCCACCGCCTCACCCAGCGACGGCCGGTGGTCGATCGTCCCCACCACGTCGGCCTTCTACCGGACCCGCATCCTGGTGCGGCGACCGAGCGATCCGGCCCACTTCAACGGCACCGTGGTCGTCGAGTGGATGAACGTGTCCTCTGGGGAGTCGGCCCCTGACTGGGACTACCTGAATCCCGGGTTGATGGACGCCGGTGACGCCTATGTGGGCGTGTCGGCCCAGTCCCTGGGCGTCGACGGCGGGAAGGCCATCCTGAGCACGGGCTCCTCCGGTGGCCTGGTCGGCGAGGAGCCCGCTCGCTACGGCACCCTGGTGCACCCCGGCGACCAGTACGCCCTGGACATGTTCGCCCAGATCGGCCAGGCCCTGCGCGCCTCGCACCCCGCCGCCCTGGGTGGCCTCCATCCCCGGCACGTGGTCGCCGTCGGCGAGTCCCAGTCGGCGTTCTACCTGACCACCTTCGCCGATGCCCTCCAGCCCCGGACCCATACCTTCGACGGGATCTACATCCACAGCCGGGGTGGGGGCGGGGCCCTGCTGGACGGCAGCTCCGTCGTGTCGAGCTCCACCTCCGGCGGACTCCGGATCCGTACCGATCTCACCGTGCCCGTCTTCATGTTCGAGACCCAGACCGACCTCATCGCCCTGGGCTACGCCTCGGCCCAGCAGCCCGACACCCGGCTGATCCGGACCTGGGAGGTGGCCGGGACCTCGCACGCCGACGCCTACGAGGTCGGCAGCGCCCTGTCGTTCCTCGGTTGCACCACCCCGATCAACGACGGGCCCCAGCACGAGGTGGCCCAGGCCGCCTTCGCCGCCTTCACCAAGTGGGTGGACCGCGGCGTGGCCCCTCCCTCCCCGCCACCGTTCCGCCTGTCCGGCACCCATCCGGCGACCCTCGCCCTCGACAGTCACGGCAACGTCATCGGTGGGGTGCGGACCCCGGCCGTCGACGTGCCGGTGTCGACGCTGAGCGGGGCGGCCCCTGCCGGCACCAGTGAGCTGTGCTCCCTGTTCGGCCAGTCGACGCCGTTCAGCCCCGCCACCCTGGCCAGCCTTTACCACAGCCAGAGCGACTACCTCTCGGCCTACCGGTCGAGCCTCGACGCGGCCATCCAGAAGGGGTACATCCTCCCCTCCAGCCGGGCGGAGCTGCTGGCCCGGGCCCAGCAGGTGGCCTTCCCCTCCTGAGCGCTCCTGAG
>Ga0302325_10021915_pt1 | contig 13373 bp, 11 predicted proteins | sample Palsa_T0_2_FD_201948 | JGI IMG/M metagenome (GOLD analysis project Ga0302325, IMG submission 201948) | Peat permafrost microbial communities from Stordalen Mire near Abisko, Sweden - Palsa_T0_2 | ecosystem: Environmental > Terrestrial > Soil > Palsa > Peat permafrost | place: Sweden: Abisko... | reverse complement strand
AAAGTCGCAATGGCCAACACAACGTTGATTGTCGCTATCCCGGGTCGCGCTGCAGACGTCGCTTGTTGAGTCGAACCAAATATCAAAATGTTGCCAAATGGCACCCGAAAGCGTCGCCGGCGGTGCCAGAAGGTGCCAAATGGTGCCACGCGCCGGCGCGAGACAGTAGAGCACGGGAGCAGCAGGCGGGAAGGCGGGAAGGCGAACATTGCCGGCGGGACTTCAACTCGTGAACGCTCGACAATAACACTTTTTTCCGGAGGTGACTCTGTGATAGAGCGGCGCTATGCGAGACGCTTGGAGAGTAATGGATAGTTGATAGTGGACAGTGGACAGTGAAGAGTGAACCGAATGCGATTTGATCGGGCGGAGGCGAAGGGCCGCTGGGAGAGAATGTCTTTGTCCTCCTCTGCGGCACTGCGACTCTGCGCGAGCTATCTTCGGAGCCGGATCGGGGGACACGGAGGAGTCGCCGGTGAGGTGCAATAGCGCGTTTTGGAGGGTTGGCCAAATGGGAATGGAATGCAATCGCTGTTGTGGGATCATCTTCGCGAAACACGGGAGCGCGAATTTTGGCGTTAAAGCCGCCAAAGATGGCCGCTTTCTGCGCTGGGCCTTGCCGTCTACTGTCACGTGCACGGGTCGGCTGCGCCGTGCGTGGAGCCGCTGCGGATCCCATGGGCGGGCAACGAGTTACGCCGGCACGCACCGTGCACGGGTCAAAAAACTGTCGCGCCACGGCGCAGGGGCCGACAGCGGAAGCGGGAGACGGAGGGATCTGGCTTGTCGATGATCGTTCGCCGTTCTAAATCACCCTCACCCCAGCCCTCTCCCGGAGTACCGGGAGAGGGGGCAAGAACGGATCCGGTCCGCAACTTCCTGCAATCCCTCTGAGTCGCTTTACTGTCGAATGTTAAGGGCTCTGTCTCGAACAGCGCATGGCGAAAGATCGTGGCCAATGACCAACGGAGATATCAACCTTCGGCCTTTGAATTTGGGATCTGGTCCTTTGTTGGGCATTGGGCATTGGGCACTGGCGTATCACGCGGTCCGGGTTGTCAATGAACAGGCGCACGACGCACGGGGCGTGCACGGCGCGGCAAGCGGTAATGGCGGATCCCATGGAACGACAGGGAGTTACACGGTCGATGCACCATGCACGGCGCAAAAAACTGTCGCGCCGCGGCGCGTCCGCGCCGGAAAAAGCGAAGGGCTCGAAAGAAAGAGTTAAGGGTGGAGAGCCGCGCTGGCGCGAGATGGTAGAGCAGGTGACAGTGGACAGGAGAGCGGGACAGATGAGGGAGCGGGGAGCCAGAAGCCAAAATGCCCGCTCTCCTCTCAACTTTCTACTCCTCTCCTTTCTCGCGTGAGCGCCCCCCCGGGGATGTAAGGTTTTGGAAGGTTTTGGAAAGGAGAGAGGAGAGGCACGGAGGCCCGACGGGACAAAGGGACAAAGGGGGCCGAACGGAGGCGGGTTGGCAGAACGGTGGGCGAGTACGCCCACCCTACATTGAAATCGAGCGGGAGGTGGGGCGGCGAGGAGTCAATTAGCAAGGAAATGATAACTCTTACCCTCCCCCGGGACGTAAGAAAACGTAAGAAACGCAAAGCTGAGCGGCATTTTTTGGGCTAAAAACGCAGGATCGGGCTTACGCCGTATGCAGAATCGTTCAGCGTCCACTGCTCGACTATCTGCTGCTCTATTGTCTCGCGCGGCCTGCGGCCGGGGAACGGGAGGCGATTTGCCGGAAAATACGGGCTCTTTCCACTTGGTGCTTGCTCCATTGGACCATCGCCCTAAAATGGCCCGTTGGCGGTCCCGAGAAAATCAGGAGATTGGACTTTTCAGCGGATGTTTGACCAGTATCAGGTAGATGGCCTCTTCGATGAGATGTTCGCCGAGCCAGGCAGCCCGCGGGAGCATTATTCCGGGGTGGCATCCCGGCTCAAGGCGCTGGGCCCGGCGGCGTTTGCGCGCCGGGTGCGCATGGCGGACCTCACGTTCCGCAACCAGGGGATCACGTTCACCGTTTACAGCGACCGGCGGGGTGTGGAGAAGATCTTCCCGTTCGATCTGGTTCCGCGCCTTATTCCGGCGGACGAATGGGACTTGATCGAACGTGGGCTCACCCAGCGCATCACGGCGCTGAATCTCTTCTGTCAGGACATCTATCACGAGCAGCGCATTCTGCGCGACAAGATAATTCCCGCCGATTTGATCTACGGCGCGAAGATGTTTCGCCGGGAGATGTTCCACGTGAACGTCCCGCGGAACATTTACATCCACATCTGCGGCACCGACCTGATTCGCGACCGGGAGGGGAAATACTTCGTTCTGGAGGATAACGGCCGAACGCCCAGCGGCGTGAGCTACGTGCTGGAAAACCGCGCGGTGATGAAGCGCGTCTTCCCAGCGCTCTTCAGCGCCTACCGCGTGCGGGCCATCGAGGATTACCCGCATAACCTGCTGCAATGTCTCAGCTACGTTTCCCCGAACCGCACGGAGGAACCGAGCATCGTCGTGCTGACGCCGGGGACGTACAACTCAGCGTATTTCGAGCACAGCTTTCTCGCCCGGCAGATGGGCGTGGACCTGGTCGAGGGGCAGGACCTGGTCGTCGAAAACTCGTTTGTCTACAAACGCACGACCGCCGGGTTGCGGCGTGTGGACGTGATCTATCGCCGGCTCGATGACGACTTCATCGACCCGCTCTGCTTCCGTCCCGACACCGTACTCGGCTGCGCGGGGCTGATGAATGCATATCGTTGCGGTAACGTGGCTCTGGTGAATGCTGTGGGAACGGGCGTCGCCGATGACAAGGCGATCTATCCGTTCGTTCCCGAGATGATCAAGTTCTACATGTCGCAGGAGGCGATTCTTCCCAACGTTCCGACCTACATCTGTGCCCGCGAAGCGGATCGCAAATACACCCTGGAAAATCTCGACAAGCTGGTGGTGAAGAGCACCAACGAATCCGGCGGCTACGGCATGCTGATGGGGCACCAGGCCACGACGGAGGAGCGGGAAAAGTTTGCCGAGAAGATCAAGGAAGACCCCCGCAACTTCATCGCCCAGCCGGTGGTCGAGTTGAGCCAGCATCCCAGTCTCGTGGGAGACCGCTTCGAAGGACGCCGCATCGATCTGCGGCCGTATATTCTCTACGGCGAAAAAGTGATCGTGATGCCCGGCGGACTCACCCGGGTTGCGCTGCGCAAGGGAAGCCTGGTGGTGAACAGCTCGCAAGGAGGCGGCAGCAAGGACACCTGGGTGCTGGAAGATGATGACGGCTCCGAACCGCTGCTTCCCGAGGACTCCGATGCAAGCGAGAAATAAGTCATGACCCAGACGCATCCGCTGAACATTCCGCGTATATCGCTTCATCGCGCCGCCCGGCCGATGCTGGCGCGCGACGCCGACGCGATGTACTGGATGAGCCGGTACGTCGAGCGTGCCGAGCACATCGCCCGCCTGCTGCTGGTCAATTCGAATCTGCTGATCGACGTCGGCGACCTGGCGCCGCGGCTTCAGCAGCAGCAATGGGAGAGCGTTCTGACGATCATGCACACCTCCGCCGCTCCCGAGGGCGAGGCGCCGATCGGGACGCGCATCCAGAAGTTCATGGCATTCGATCACGACAACGCCAACAGCCTGGTGAGCTGCTTCACCCGCGCCCGGGAGAACGCGCGCGGGATCCGCGAGAACATCTCGGCGGAAATGTGGGAGAGCCTCAACACGCTTTACTGGTCGATCACCAGCGACGATGCCCCGGCGCGCTTCGAGGAGTCATCGGACGATTTTTATCGCCAGCTCATGATCGGATCGATGCTTTTCCAGGGATTAACCGATCAAACGCTCGCTCACGATCAGCGCTGGCAATTCGCCCAGCTCGCCAAGTCCCTGGAGCGCGTGGACGTGACGTGCCGGGTGATCGAAACCAAGTTCAACATCCTGCGCGACTCGGAGTTCCTCGAAAACGCACTGCGTAACATCCACTGGATGGCCGTGCTGCGAAGCTGCTGCTCGATCGAGGGGTATCGGCGCAACTACGTCGGCGATATGGATCCATCCCGCGTCGCTTCGTATCTGATCCTCGAGCGGGACTTCCCGCGCAGCATTCGTTACGGGGTGATGATGGCGCACAACGCCATCGCGGCGATTCGGGGCGAGATCAATCCCCTGGCAATCGATCCGGCCGAACGGATTCTCGGCCGGCTCAACGCCCAGCTCGAATACGCCGAGCCGGCCGAAATCTTCAGCGAGGGGCTGCCGACGTATTTGGAGAAGATTCGGGAGGCCATCGCAGAGACGGCCGTGGCCGTGCAAAAGGCGTATTTCCTGCATTAAAGGGCTCGGGGAAAATCCGAATGGCGAAACCAGAAACCAGAATCAAACCAGAATGGCGAATGACTGAATGACGAAACGATTACCCGACCACCCAAAGCCGCCGCTTAATCATTCGGTCATTCGACCATTCGTCATTGATTCTGGTTTCTGGTTTCGTCATTCTGGTTTCTGGTAAACCCTGACCCCTTTTTTCCAGGAAACGCTTGATTGAAGCGTGCTGACGTATTACCTGTCTGCCCGCTCTTCTACGGCGGACTACGGAGAGGAATCATGTTTGTAACTGGAGACCGCCGCCGACCTCGCCGCTTTCGATCCGCGCCTGCGGTCTTGTTCGAGACGCTCGAATCGCGATGCCTTCTCTCGGCGGCATCCAATGGCGTCCTGCACGACGATCTGCGGATTTTGAAAAACTCAACCAGCGCGGCTGATATCCAGGGCTTCACGCCCGGCGAGATCAAAAATGCGTACGACTTGAGCGAGATCACGTTCGACAACGGCACCGTCAAAGGCGATGGCAGCGGCCAGACCATCGCGATTGTGGACGCCTACAACGCACCGTACATCACCAGCGATCTGGGCGTTTTTGATGCGCAGTTCGGACTGAGCGCGCCGCCAAGTCTCAGGATCGTCAACGAGACCGGCGGGTCGAAACTTCCCCCCACTGACGCGGGCTGGGCGGGCGAGATTTCGCTCGACGTGGAGTGGTCTCACGCCATCGCTCCCGGCGCGAACATTCTGCTCGTCGAAGCCAACAGTGCGAGCTACAACGATCTGCTTGCGGGCGTGAATTATGCACGGCATACGGCCGGCGTTTCTGTGGTTTCGATGAGTTGGGGCGGAAGCGAATTCTTCAGCTTCAACGGCTCGGAGTTCACCGGCGAAACGCAGTACGACCCCGATTTCACGACACCCTCGGGGCATGCGGGCGTCACGTTCGTCGCCTCCGCCGGCGACAGCGGCGACACCGATCCGGGGGCCGTGCAGTGGCCCGCAATTTCGCCCAATGTTGTGTCGGTTGGGGGCACGAGCCTCTATACCAGCGCGGACGGGACCTACAGCACGGAATATTCCTGGATCGGAACCAACGGCGGATTCAGCGAGATCGAGCCGACCCCGTCGTATCAGACCGTCGTCGATCGCACCCCGACCCGCAGTTCGCCGGACGTGGCGTACCTGGCCGATCCGAACACCGGCGTGGCCGTCTTTGATTCGCTCAACGACGGCGGCTATGTCGGATGGCAGGTCGTCGGGGGTACCAGCGTCGGCGCCCCGAGTTGGTCAGCCTTGATTGCCATCGCCGATCAGGGACGCGCCTCAACCGGACTCGGGACACTCGATGGAGCCAGCCAGACGCTGCCGATGCTCTACGGCCTCTATAGCGCCCCGGGCACCAGCGGCTATTCCACCTACACCAGCTATTTCAACGACATTATCGACCCAACTGATTTCTACGATGCCGCAACCGCGGGCTACGATCTGCTCACCGGGCTGGGCACTCCCAAGGGACTGGATGTGGTCGATGCGCTGGCAGGGATCACGCCGGGGACCCAGCCGACGATGCCCACCATTCCCACGACGCCAACGCTTCCTGCTTCCACCATCGAAGCAACCGTCGTGTCGAATCTCCCCAGTTCCGCTGTCGGCGCAACCGGCGGCTCAATGACCCTCCGCCTCTTCAACACCGCTTCGGCCGCTTTCGATGGGCCTCTTTCGGTTGCGCTCTACACGACCAGCGATGGATCGATTACGCCGGCCGATACTCCTTTCGAAACAATCGGGCTGAAGAAAATCTTCGTCGCCGCCAACACGTCAACGACTGTCGTGGTTCATTTTGCGTACCCGACGAACGTTCCCAACGGAAGCTATACACTGGCCGCCGCCGTCACCGCAACCGGCACCGGCACCGCCGCCACGGATGCCGTGGCCCCCGATTCGGTCACACTCGCGGCTCCGGTCGTCGACCTCTCCGACAAGGCGCTTCGCTCGACAATAGTGGTTGATCCCGGACATCGCAGATCGCTCAGTCTGCGCATCACGAATACCGGCAATTACATCGCCTCGGGCGTGCTCTCGCTCAATCTGTATTCCTCAACCGACACGACGCTCGACGCGTCCGACCCTCTGCTCACGGCTCTGACAAAGAAGATTTCGCTGCAGCCCGGACGGTCGATGATTCTCACCCTGCGCTTCCTGGCCCCTGCTTCACTGGCTGCCGGCTCGTATAAGCTGATCGCCGCGGCCAGTTCGTCGGTCCGGCCGCCGGATGTCGACTCCGGCGACAAAGTCGTGGTCATCAACACGGAGGCTTGAGCCCTGCCGTTCTGCATGGAGCACCTCGTCACCTGTGCGGTCGAAGCCGCGGATGTACATCCGCGGCTCCGCGCATTTCGGCCCCCACACTCCAAGTTGAAGTGCGATAAGTCGACGTCAGGGTGGTCCGGGAGGGCCGTCTGGCGGAGGACCGCCGCCGAAGCCGCCGGGTGGCGGTCCGTTGAAGCCTCCGCCCGGGCCGTCAGGCCCGCCTCTGCCGCTGAAGCCTCCGCCGGGGCCGCCCATGCCGCCGCCGGGGTGGTGCGGGTGTTGCTTATCGCGCGGGTCTTCGGTGCCCCAGTAGCCGCCGATGAGATAGGGGAAGACGCCGGGGGTGACGTGATAGTGCCAGCCGCGTTGGGCGTCGAAATGCAGGTTGAAGCCATTGAGCGCCTGCTCGCCACGGGCGTCCTTGGCCATCAGATCCTTGCTTTCGTAGGGGCCGTAGATGGGGAAGCCGTCGAACGCCCAGCCGATCAAGGGAGAGTGCTCTTTGCCCTCGTCGGCCCAGGGGGAATTCAGGCAGATCGGATACTTGTGATAGTGGTATTGGTTGTCCTGATTGGGATGCCCGCAGCAACGGTCCATCAAATCGCTGGCGTCGCGATTGCCCATGTCGAAGGGGTTGAAGAAGACCACTCCGTTCACGGCGATGCCGATTGGTCCCATGGGCAGAGCGTGATTGGAGTTGTTCGTGGTGGTGATGATGTGCCGGGCGTTCACCTTCGGGTCCAGCGGCAAATAAAACGTTTCGTTCTGCTCCTGGATGTAATTCGGATTGCCATTCCCCGATTCACGATCGGCGGGGAATTTGGCCGTCGGATGATTTGGAATGCCGTGGGTGTGGATGATCATGCTCGTCGCATCGAAACTGACAGTGACGTTGTCCTCCACGAGCCGGTCCGAAGAGACGATCGCGCCGGAGAGGTCTTTCTCTCCCGCGTGCAGGACGGCCGACATATTTCCCGCAAAGGGCGCGGAGTAGACGGCATCGTGGTAGAGCAGCCGATCAGCGTTGGATGCATCAAACTTCGCCGGAACCGCGTCCTCGTTATCCCGGGCCCAATAGGACCAGCGTCCGCCGATGGGAATCAGTTTGCCGGGAGGAGAAGTCATCTCGACCGACTCCGCGGGGTTCGGCTTGGGAGCGCCGGCTGGCTCGGGAATGCGCACCAGACTGAAATCATCCACAAAGAACTCCGAGTCGATGGCTCCCGTCGCAGCGCCATGGCCGAAGCCGACACTGAGCCGAAGCTGCGTCACCTGCGGGAACGGAAGCCAGAAGTCCAACTGATACGTTCGCCAGACTTCCGCGCCGTTGCGATGGCGAACACCGTTCACGGTCAGGTCGCGGCGGGCTTCCTCCACCTGCGGATAAATCGATTTCTCCTTGGCGTCGTAGGACGTATTTCCCCCCTCGCCGAGAAATGAGACTTTCATGTACAGGTCGTCGTCTCTGACCGCAAAATTCTGCTGCGGGAGTCCGCGAAATGTGAACCGGAACCATCGTCCGGCCGAGGCGTCAATTCCATCGACTACCGTAGACACTTCGCCCGCCGCCGGTCCGTTCCCGCCGCGTTTTGCCGGCTGCAGTGCCACGCCCCAGCTCGAGAAATCGCGCTGCGGGTCGCCGAGGAAACGATATTCGACCGATCCGTCGAGGTTATAGCCGGCCGGTCCGCCGCGGGGAGAACGCGTCTCAAAATCGCCGTTGACCACGAGATTTTTGGAAGTCTGTGCCGGCTGGTCGACAAATGCCGCTGCAAATGCCGCCAAAGTGAGCAAAACGCCGACTCGCAAAGCGGACAGTATTCCCTTTGAACACATGGAGCAATCTCCCAAACGTAGCGTAGCCGAAGCCAAGCCCCCAATCCCTGCATGAATGGAGGGACGCGGCGCTTGGGTAACCGTCGCCCGTCCGGCGCGAACTGCAAATGCAACCCTTCCCAATGACCGGGAGCGAGGAAATCACGGCGACTTGATGGTAGAATGCAGCTGAAATGGATACGACGATTATTCTTGACGAGCCGCATTTTCGAGTCGTGGTCGACAAAGCCAAAGCGCTTGGGACCACCCCCGACCGCTACCTAGCCGCGCTGATCGACGCGGACGCTCGGTCGTTTGATCAAATTCTCGATCCAGCTCGCAATGGTTTCCAGTCCATGAGCGATGACGAACTGGACGGTCTTATGGACCGTGCGGTGAGGGCTGCGCGGTCGACCTTAGACGGCACTAAATGAATCCGCTCCGCCCCGACGTTGTATTTGACTGCAATGTCTTTCTGCAGGCTGTGGCGCGAGTCTCCGGACCAGCCGCCGAGGCTTTGCGCCGAGTCGAGCGAAATGAGGTGACTCTCTATCTCAGCCGACCGATCTTACGCGAACTCCGAACGGTGCTGGCATACCCCGAGATTCGAGAGAAGAATCCGCATGTGACCGATCCGCTGGTACAGGAATTCCTTGAACGAATTACCTTCCGCGGTGTGTTAATTCGCGACATACCGCACGTCGTTCGATTTCCGCGTGACCCCCACGACGAGCCATACCTCGATCTCGTTGCCGCTGTTCAAGCGGATGTCCTGGTCACTCGTGACCGTGACCTGCTTGATTTGGCCACCGACCACGCAGTCGAAGCAAAGGAGTTTCGGCAACGATTTCCCTTCCTGAAAGTCGTTGACCCGGTGGTGTTTCTGCGCGCATTGGATAGCTGAGAGGCACCCGTCGCCCCCTCACTCGAGCCGGCCACCTCTCGGTCGGACCTTGCCTTGCAAATTCGATCGTGCCCGGCGACAACAGTGTACCAACCGGGCCGCATTGCATGCTTCTGAAAATCACGCACCAAACCGACCTGACCTATTCCGCGCTGATCAGCGAATCCGTGATGGAGTTGCGGGTTTCGCCGCGGCAGGAGCAGGATCAGCATCGGCTGTCGTTTACTCTGGCCGTTGGCCCTCCGACGACCGCGTTGAGCTACTTCGACTGGCTGGGGAACGCGGTGCATGCGTTTACGGTCAATCCCGTGCATCGGCAGATCAGGATCGTGGCGACCAGCGTGGTCGAGACGGATCGCCCGAGGAAGCAGCCGGAGCGGTTTGCCGACACCTGGCCGCTGCCACCGGGGTCATTCGACTATACGTTCTACGATTTCCTCCAGTTTGGCGGTCCGATCGCGGACGTGCCGAAGCTGCGCGAATTGATCGAGATCATTCATCCGCAGGCGGGCGAGTCGCTGGGCGAGCTGGCGCTGCGGATGCTGCATCTGATCAACGAGAAGTTCACGTACAAAAAAGGCGTGACGACTGCCGCCAGCCCCATCACCGATGTCCTGGATGTCGGATCGGGTGTCTGCCAGGACTTCAGCCATCTGATGATCGCGCTGGCGCGGGCGATGAAAATCCCGGCTCGGTACGTCAGCGGGCTGATTCATCCCGATGCCCAGCGCTACCGCGGATTCACGCAGACCCACGCCTGGTGCGAACTCTACTTCCCAACGGCCGGCTGGATCGGGTTTGACCCGGCCAACAACTGCATCGTCGGGGGCAACTTCGTGAAAGTCGCGATCGGCCGAAACTTCAATGACGTTCCTCCCAATAAGGGCCTGTATCGCGGCAGCGCCAAGGAATCTATCGAGGTTCAGGTGAAGAGCGAGGAGCTGAAGTGGATTCCATCGGAGTTGGCCGCCGAGCGGATGGAGTCGCTGCCGATTCCAACGCTTTCGGAGGGGAAGTTCGGCCCGCGGGCGCTGGCATTGGCGAACCAGCAGGAACAGCAGCAGCAGTGCCGCCACCTTTGGGTCGGAAATCCGAATGACGAAACCAGAAACCAGAATCAAGTCCGAATGACGAGTGGCAAAACGAAGATGCGGCAGCTTTAGAGCGTTTTCGCTTAGCGTAGACTGACAGACCATTTCGGCGCCGCCGTTCCCGTCGATCGTTGCTTAGCTTAGAAGCGGTTTCAGAACCCGTGGCGACCTGCCCCCTCTCCCGGTACTCCGGGAGAGGGCTGGGGCGAGGGTGATTTGGGGCGTACAAAATCGTTCGTTATGCCGAAGAAGGGCCGTGCAAAAGCGGCCTGTCGTACGTTCGAAATCACCCTCACCCCAACCCCCCCAACCCTCTCCCAGAATACCGGGAGAGGGAGCCAGACGCATATGAGTTGACAACCGCAATAACGCCCGCTATTTTTATTTTGAGTAATCAAAATGTCCGATTTGATTACCGAAGGCGCTGCGTGACCTCGCGTCAATCGCGGTGCGTGGAACAGCCGATGGAGAGTGAAATGAGTAACACCTCCGACAATGTGACGACCCTGCCATACGCGGGCGGCGATGGCTTGAGCGATCCTCGCATCGGTCACGTGTCCCTCGAGGGAATGCACGGCACCGTCGAGATTCCGCACCATGGGGCCGCCTTCTGGAAGCAATGGCGCGCCTACGTCGGGCCCGCTCTGCTGATCAGCATCGGTTATATGGACCCCGGGAACTGGGGGACGGATCTCTCAGGGGGGGCTTCATTCAAATACGACCTGCTGTGGGTGGTCGCCGTCGCCAGCCTGATGGCCATCTTCCTGCAAGTCATTTCGGCCCGGCTCGGGGTTGTCACTGGAAAGGACCTGGCCCAGTGCTGCCGCGACTGGTATCCGAAATGGACCCGCTGGCCCAACTGGCTGTTATGCGAACTGGCAATCGGGGCCTGCGATCTGGCCGAAGTGCTCGGCAGCGCCGTCGCCATCAATCTGCTCACCCACAACCATATTCCCATTTTCTGGGCGGTGGTCATCACCGGTGGAGACGTACTGCTGCTGCTCGCCCTGCAACGATTCGGCATGCGGACCATCGAGGCCGTCGTGCTGGTGCTGATCTCGACGATTGCGGTCTGTTACTTCATCGAAATTTTTGTCATCCCCCAGACGAAGCCAAGTTTTCTGGAGATGGGACACTCCCTCCTTACCCCGGGTTTCCGGCACACGGGGATGCTGTACGTGGCGATCGGGATTATTGGGGCGACGGTCATGCCGCACAATCTCTATCTCCATTCGGCGCTGGTTCAGAGCCGGAAGTTGCAGAAGAATGACAGCGCGATCCGCGCGGCCATCAGGTTCAACACCATCGATTCCGCGGTGGCGCTCACGCTGGCGTTCTTCGTGAACGCGGCCATTCTGGTGCTGGCGGCCATGGTCTTCTACGGGAAATCCAGTGTCACCGTGGCGGGTGGCCAAGTCATTCCATTCAATGACGATACGGACTGGATACGGGTTGCATATCTGACCCTCGCCCCGCTTCTGGGGGTTGCCGCCGCCAGTCCGCTGTTCGCGATCGCGCTGCTGGCCAGCGGTCAGGCCAGCACGATCACCGGCACCCTCGCCGGGCAAGTCGTGATGGAAGGCTTCATGCATTGGAGGCTCTCCCCCTGGCTTCGCCGAATCATCACCCGCACTCTGGCCATCATTCCCGCGGTGCTGATCATCGGCATCCGCGGCGATAGCAGCGTCAATGATCTATTGAACCTGAGCCAGGTCGTGCTCGCGCTCCAGTTGCCGCTGGCGATGTTCCCATTGCTTCACTTCACCAGTTCCCGCAAACGGATGGGGAAGTGGAAGAGCGGCTGGTTCCTGCTCATCTCCGCTTGGGGCAGCGCGATTCTGATCACCGCGCTGGATATTTACGGGCTGCCGGATGCCTGCAAGCAGGCATGGCAAGTGATTGCCGGAGGATAGTCGAATGCAATTCGATCTTCGGCTGAGGAGTCGCCATGTATGACTACATCCTGGTAACGCTCGACGCGACATTGACGGATCGTGTGATCGTCAAGCATATCAAGGCGCTGGCGAAGATCATGAACAGCCAGGTGATGCTGCTTCACGTGGCTGACGGTTGGGCTGCGCGAACATTCGGCGCCGATGCGATCAGTCCGGAGATTGCCGAAGACACAAGGTATCTGGAGAAGGTTCGCTCGGAGTTTCAGGCAGTGGGGATCCCGGTCGAAGCCTCTTTGGCATATGGTGAGCCGGTGAAAGAGATCGTCCGCTGGGTCCACGAGCGGCATTGTGACCTGGTGGCCATGAGCACGCACGGGCACCGGCTACTCGCGGACATTTTTTTGGGCACGACCGCCAGCCGCGTGCAGCACAGTATCGATGTGCCGGTGCTCCTGATCAGGGCCAAATGAGGGGGATTTGATTTTGACAGGGATTCAAATGCGACGTGGAACATTCAAGATTGGCGATTGCGTGGTTCTCCGCGAAGAACGGCGCGATACGCATCCGAGCCGCGGCGCCAGGGATGTAAGACCGGAGCCTTACGGCGAGGGTTATCGATATGTATCGGAGGAATACTGGCGCATCAGCGAACAGCGCGCGAAGCATTTGCTTCTTCTCGCCCAGTGGGGCGAGACGCGCCTTGCCGAGGCGGATGATCCGCGCCTGCACGTCGTGTCGTGGTGGAGACGTCTCATTCACCACCATCGCTTTCCCAGACCCGAGGTAGCCAACTCGCATCACACACTGCCAACTTGAATTGGAGAGTTCGACCATGGGGCAGTTTCATGCGGGACCGCTGAGCTTTCTTCACCGGACTGCTGGTTGGATCTCTTGCATGGGCTCGGCATTGGCCATGCCCATCGCCTTTGCGACACCGGCGCAGGCGCAACAGTATTCCACGACAAGCCTGCCATCAGCGACCGGGGAATCTGCAATTGCGCAACTCACTCCGGCAAGCACGC
>Ga0302325_10021914_pt1 | contig 13374 bp, 15 predicted proteins | sample Palsa_T0_2_FD_201948 | JGI IMG/M metagenome (GOLD analysis project Ga0302325, IMG submission 201948) | Peat permafrost microbial communities from Stordalen Mire near Abisko, Sweden - Palsa_T0_2 | ecosystem: Environmental > Terrestrial > Soil > Palsa > Peat permafrost | place: Sweden: Abisko... | reverse complement strand
GCGAGTGAAGCTGCTCTTCACCAATTGGCGGTTGTCACTCGTGCAGATCCTGCCGGCCATGTGGATCTGGGCCGCCATGCTCGACCTCAAAGCGCACGTCCTCCACGGCCGGGAATTCCATGTCCTGCGAGGCCCACTGCTCATCCCGATCATCGTGGCCATTGCGGCGATTCTCATGCTCGGATCGCACACCTTTCGGGTCTTGGCGGTATTCCTCCTATTGGTGGCCGCGGTGCTCCAGACCGGAGCAACCAGTTCCATCAAGGCCATCAAGATGAGCGCCAAGCTGGCTGTCAACCGGGCGCCGGCGGGTGACGATCCAACCGCGGTGTCCCCTTCAGTGCCGCCGAATGCCTAGGGGTGATGATGCCGACAATAGAGCTGAGAGACAGGAATCTGCACGATGTCTTGATGGGCCGGGACAGTTACATTCTCTTGTTCTTCCTTTTGATCGCCGACTATCTCGTACTGAGCTTGATTGACTCCCCTCGCTGGGGAGGTCTTGTTCACATAGTCCCGGTCACGCTTTCCGTGCTTCTCGGATTGCACACGTCGAACGCTCGGCCCCGAACTCTTCGAATTGCAGCCCTCGTGCTCGGTCTGGCGCTGGTGGCCACCATCGTGCAGGTGTTCGCCGACGATCACCAAGTCGGCGCGGTTGGGTTCTTCCTCTTCGCCCTGATCTTGGCGGTCACTGCGACGAGTATTCTGGGCCAGGTACTGCGGCACCGACATGTGAATATCGAGACGATGTTCGGTGCGATCGACGTGTACATTTTGATTGGACTTTTCTTCGCGAGCCTCTATCTCGGCATCTCATATGCCTCAGCACATCATCATGCCGGGACATTCTTCGTACAACCAGGCACACAACCGAACAGTGATTACCTCTACTTCAGCTTCATCGTCCTGACCACGGTGGGCTTTGGGGATCTCACGCCTCATACCGAATTGGCGCGCACGGTCGTCGTGCTCGAGGCGCTCGTCGGCCAGATCTTCTTGGTGACGTTGGTGGCTCGTCTCGTATCCCTGTTTGGGTTAGAGAAGCCGGAGCTTGGAGTCGAAAAGGATCGGCCGGCCAGCGAGATCAAGCCCGATCCGTACGAGTTGGTGGAGCCGGAAGACTCTTGATCTGCACCCCCCCGCTGATTCGAATTGCCCACTCGATGCCGCGGATGAACGAAGAGGGCGCGGGCTAACTCACCTTCTTGAGCTGGCGGACCTGGAAGCCGGCCAGGATCTCCACCAGGCCGTACACGATCAACCCGAGGCCGACGATCACGCAGATGATCGAGAGTGAGAGCGAGGGGTAGACCAGGCAGAGGATACCGAGGACCAATCCCACGACACCGAGCAGCACGATGGGCCAACTGATCTTGCCTTCATCGGCCGTAAATCCGTGCAGTATCTGCGCCGCACCACTGATGGTCCAGAAGATGCCAACGATGAATCCCACTACGGCGACAGTCGTCGTCGTGTGGTGCAGGAGAAGGATGGCAATGAGGATCGCCAAGAGCCCAGTGACCACGTAGCCGGTGCGCTCACCAGTGGCGCCGATGGCCTGAATGAGTCGAACCACGCCAAGGATGAGCAGCCAGATCCCGAAGATCACCGCGATGGTGTGGACCGATTTGCCAGGCTTTATGGTGAGGACGATTCCGAATGCGACGGTGATCACCCCGAACAAGGCGAAGAACCACCACACCTTCCCAATCGACTTGAGGATGGCAACCGAGTCGTCGGTCGTTGCTGCGTTGGTCATGTTTCCCCCTCTGGGTCATTGTTGGCGCACCCGGCAATGGCTGCGTCCGATACGGCGCTCGTCAAAGTTCGAACTCGTGAGTCCCCTTTACTGGAGACGCTTCTCAGTTGGGCCATTAGGACCCGACGACGAGAAGCCTCGTGGCGGGTTACGCCAGGAGCTTGGCCTTTTGAGCCTCGAACTCGGCGTCGGTCAGCACACCCTTTTCTTTGAGATCGGCCAACTTGCTCAGTTGATCGGCTGTTCCAGAGGTGCCAGCGGTCTCCTGGACATAGGAGTCAAAAGCTTTTTGTTGCTGTTGGGCTGATTCTGCCGCCCGCTCATGCATCTTCCCGCCCCGGGCAATGAGGTAAACGAGCACCCCGATATAGGGAATGATCACGACAAAAAGCACCCACAGCGCTTTCGCCCCTCCACCCATGTCGTGGCTCCGGAAGATGTCCAGGAAGACCATGACGACCAACCAGATCCAGAGGAAGAATATGAAGAACTCGAGCATGGTCCAGAAAATGCTCAGCAGTGGATAGGTGTACGCAAGCATGTGATTCTCCTCTGATCGCTTGTCAGGCGGGGAGGAGCCCCCAACCGACACTGGGCTTCAGGGTACACATGGAAATAGGCATTGTCCACCTTGTCAGACCCCATGTTTGTTGCGGTGAGGTGGTAGTCCCCGTCCTGAGTCCCGACTGAGACCAGTGGCCTGAACCACCGTGAACGGGGAGGGTGTCGCGGTCAAACCACGAGGGTTCTGCCGCGATGGTGACGGTCGACGCCATCGTCAAGGAAGGCTCATCGAACGTTTCGGTCGGGCCGGATGCGACTTCACGGCTGACCGACACCTGTCCCCATCCGGCTCGCGCCGTTAAGACCGAGTTCCCGGTGGGCGGCGGACACGCAAGGGGGGTCACGCACGGGATCCGTCCCTCGGTCAGGAGGCGCCTTTGAGGTCTAACGTGTCCATTACCTCACAGCGCGGGAACGGTGTTGAGCGAACGGTATTTGGGTCGATGGGCGAGGAGGGCTGGGAATATGGCAGACGAACTACACGAAATATCCCCTGTTGCCGTGGAGGACGGTGATGCCGAGCGGATCCCGAGGGTGGATCCGGGGCGTCCGCCGAGTAGAGCCGACCGCGTAGCCCGGGGAAAATCCGCGCGGAGCGAAGTCCCGCTGCAAACTCACGCGTTGCTGGTGCCGACCGAATTGCGGGCGGATCCTGTGGAGCTTCTCGAGAGGCAGGCGGCTAGTCGCGTGCCGGAGTTGGTTCCCATTCGCTATGGCCGGATGCTGGTGTCACCATTCTCCTTCTACCGGGGAGCTGCGCTCATCATGGCTGCCGACCTCGCCGGCACTCCCAACTCTGGCCTCAGGGCACAGCTCTGTGGAGATGCCCACATGAGTAATTTCGGAGTGTTCGCCTCCCCGGAACGGCATTTGGTCTTCGACGTCAACGATTTCGACGAGACGGCGCCCGGGCCATTCGAGTGGGACGTGAAGCGACTGGCTGCCAGCCTGGAGATCGCTGGGCGCGAGAACGGCTACAAGGCGAAGCAGCGCCGGGGCGTGGTAAAGGCCGCCGTCACCGGCTATCGGGAAGCGATGCGGAAGTTCGCTGAAGGGTCCCACTTGGCGGTCTGGTATGCCCACCTGGATCTGGATGCGGAGATGGAATCGATCCGTCCTTTGCTTGCGCCGAGCCGGGCCAAGGGAGTCGACGCCGCACTCGCCAAGGCGCGCACCAAAGACAGTTCGCAAGCGTTCGAGAAGCTTGCGACTGTCGTGGATGGCCAGGCCCGAATCGTGAGCGACCCGCCACTGATCGTTCGTGTGACCGAGCTCTTGCCCGATGCCGATGCCTCGGACTTGTTCGCCCAACTCACGACCGTCATATCGGCCTACCGAGAATCGCTACCCCCCGACCGTCGACACCTGCTGGAGGAGTATCGATTTGTGGATATGGCGCGCAAGGTGGTCGGCGTGGGTAGCGTTGGCACCCGCGCCTGGATCCTGCTCATGGAGGGCGCTGACAGCGGCGATCCACTGTTTCTGCAGGCCAAGGAAGCGCAGGCCTCCGTATTGGAGGAGTTCGCAGGAGCAAGCCTCTACTCCAATCATGGTCAGCGAGTCGTGGTGGGCCAGCACCTCATGCAAGGGGTCAGTGACATCTTTCTGGGCTGGCAGCGCACGAAAGGCCTTGACGGCATCGAGCGCGACTTCTACGTCCGTCAGTTGCGGGACTGGAAAGGGTCGGCCGACCCCGAGGCCATGATCCCCAGCGGCATGTCGATCTACGCCCGGCTCTGCGGGTGGACCCTCGCCCGTGCCCATGCTCGCTCTGGGGACCGGGTGGCGATCGCTTCCTACCTCGGGGGGAAGAGCACGTTCGACGAAGCCATCGCCGACTTCGCCAGTGCCTACGCGGACCTGAATGCGCGTGACTACGCCGCGTTGCAGGCCGCGGCCACCTCGGGCCGGGTAGAGGTGAAGTCCGGCTTATAACCGAGTCGGATTCACGGGTCCGCGCGCACCACGGATCTCCAGGCAACCGGAGACTTCCGAGAGCTACTTGAGAATGTTGACTGCCCGGGCAATTACAAGTCCCAGGATGATGAGGGAAGCCACCGCCTCGACCGCCATCGCCAATTTGGCCCAGCGGGCAAGCGGCATCACGTCGGTCGGACTGAACGCCACCGCGTTCGTGAAGGCAAGGTACAGGTAGTCGAAGAACTCGGGCTGCCATCCGGGTCGAGCCATCTGAGGGTTGAGGTGCTCCGGAAATGCCAGATCCGGAAATTCCGGAGCCGCGCGGGCGCGTGCCTCGGGACCCCCGCCATCGAGCTCCCAGTAGAGGAAGCAAAACGTGATGAGGACATACACCCACGTCAGTGAGCCCACCTGCAGCAGCTGAGTCGGTGAGTTCGTCTCCGGTCCACCCCGGATGAGATCGACCACCAGTCGAACTGTGGCGACGGCAGCCCCGCCGACCAGGATGACCACCAGCCCGATGGAGAGGGCCCGAATGAAGTCCGACCGACGATCGATCCGACCCGGATCAGCAACGACAAGGGCAATCAGAAGCAGCGCTTCGACCACCGGGAGGATCCACCTCGGCCCCAGACTGTACTTCGGCGGAAGGAGAAATGGCAGGGCCATGGCGACGAGCAGTGTGATGGCCATCGGCCAGCGCCTCTCGCCTCGAACGGTGGCGCCCGCGCTTTCCATCGCCAAACCGTAGAGCATTGCCTATCCTGCGGAAGGTAACTTGTTGAGGGGGCGGTATCGGCATGTTTCTGACCACGATTGTGAACCTGCAGGTGGTGATGCCCAGCCCACGTGTGGTGAAACTCGACAAGACTGGGCTGGTGGCCGACGGTCGGCCTGGCTGAGGAGACGGCGATGAGTGAGAGCACGGGCCCGATTTCGAGCGGGGAGCCACCAGCAGAAGGAGCGTCGGAGGTGGGTGACGTGCCGATCGCGGCCGAACAGAGCCAACCGTTAGGAGGCGGCGAGCCTCTCGGCGCAAGCCCCTCACCAAAGAAACGCCGACCCCGCAAAATCCTGTCCGGAGTCTTCGTCGTGCTCTTCTCGATCAGTCTGCTTGTGACGGTGTTGTCGGTTTGGAGCGTACGCCAGGTCTTGAACACCAACGCATTCGCCGGCCACGTAGAAGTGGCGCTCAAGAGTCCCGCGGTGCAAACGGAGCTCTCGAACTACGTGGCGAAGGAAGTCGTGCAGGTGGTCCAGCCCGAGAAGATAGTGGCCGCTCACCTGCCGCCGAAGGCCAAACCTCTTGCCAGCCCCCTTGCCAGCGGCTTTGACACCCTGGTCACCAAGACGACAAACAAGCTGGTCGCCAATCCAACGTTCCAGCAGGTGGTCCTGACCGCAGTCACGAAAACCCACCAGGCGGCGGTGAGCCTGCTGGAGGGCAAACCCGCCGGCAATCTCCAGATCCACGGAAACGCCGTCGTGCTGAACACTCTCCCGCTTATCGACAAAACGATCCAAGCCCTCCAGACCCAGACCTCGCTGGGCAAGATCATCCACGCACCGAGCCTTACCGCGCCTAACGGGGATCCCTCCGCGCAACTCCAGCAGCTGAGCAGCAAGTTCGGCGTATCCCTGCCTTCGGATTTCGGTCAGATCGTCGTCTTCCGGACCGACAATCTTCAACAGGCGCAAGAAGCGCTCAAAAAGGTGCGCCGCCTGCTGGTTGCCCTCCTCATCCTCACCATCGTCCTCTTCATAGCCGCCCTGTTGATCTCCGTCAGGCGCCTGCGGACCTTGGGGCAAATCGGGCTCGGCGTGGCGGTGGTGATGGTGCTCGCTTGGGCCGCCACCAGAGCGGCGACGAACCTCATTGCCGGACATCCGAAACAGCCGGACGCGCGCGCCGCGGTCAGCGTTGTGGTGAACAACTTCACGGGCGGGCTCGAGCTACTCGTTGGCATCCTCGCCATCCTCGGCGCTGTGGCGACCATCCTGGCGTTCCTCTTCGGCTCGTCGAAGACCGCTGGTCGGATCCGGAGCCGGCTGGCCCGCTGGTGGTCAGAGGTGCCGAGAGCATTGCACTGGGTCGGTGGTGAAATCACGACCCACGTCGGAGGAGCCAGGATTCTGGGCCTCGCGGTCGGTCTTCTCGTCCTCGTCCTCATTGGCTTCAACTGGCCCGGCATCATCACCGCACTGGTCATCGAGGCGATCTGGCAAGGGGCAATCTCACTCGTGCTGAGGCGCCAGGAGACCGGGCAGATACCTCCACCGGCACCAGCGTGAGAGTCGGCCGCGACACCGGTACCGAAGATGCAACCTCTGAGTTCCCGCACATCTGAGGCGGCGGGAGGCTGATTCATCTGAGGCCGTACCCCGCCACGTGGCGAAGTGCGTCAGGTGACGATGAGATAGATGCTCTTCCCGATGAGCCAGAAGCCCAGCAGTACCGACACGATGATGATGACTTGATCGGTGTGGGTTTCGATCCAGGCCCGCAAGCGGGCGATGAACGCTTGCGCCTGCGCGGGCCAGAATCCGGCATAGATCTCCATGGCCAGGTATGCGGCTGTGGACACCAGGCAGAACAGCACCAGCGCCAGATAGCTCTCGGCGGATGAGAGCTTCGCCTCGGTGATGTCGGCGACGCCGGCCGCCACCAAGCCCCAGGGCTGAACGAGCGGGGCCAGGGCGATAGCGAACCATAGCGACATGTTGTCGATGCCCGCCTGCCACTTGGGGGGCTTCTTTGGTTTCTTGGGTCGCCCCATCCGGCGACGTTGGCGTAGCGCAATGAGCAAGAGGCCGACCCCAATGGCAATTTTTACCGCAAGGGCGGCGAGCGATGGGGCGGTGCTGGGCTTTGGAGGCTTGTTGCCGGTGACGAGCACGGTGAGGGCGATGATGATGGCCAGGGACAACAGCCACCCGAAAATGAACGCCGCCCCTTTCTTGACGCCGCCTTTGGACGAAACGACAAGGATGTAGGCGGTCAGGGGTATCGGTTCGAGCGTGATCGCTAGTCCGATGAAAATCAGTTCCAGCGTCACCTGCGTGCCGATCTCCTTGTGACCCGGGCATCATGTCCCGCTTTTCAGTCGTCCCCGACCTGCGAAGAAGACACCACCTTGAGCGGGGATGAACATAGCAAGACTCGGACAGGGCTGCACCCATCCGTCTGCGTGAAGGGCCGCGTCATCGGGTCCGGCCAGGCCCCTCGAATCCGCCATGGTTCGCCACCTTGTTTCGATCGAAGCTGCCTTGGGCCTTGCCGGTGCCGGCGGGCGACCGCCAGGGGCATCGCAGCTCACAGCAACCGGGTCGTCACGCATAGCCTGCGCCTGCAACGCTTGTGGTATGAGCGAACTCACACCATCCCCGGTCCTCGACGAGCGCAGGGACCCGAACGTGGAAGACCCGAGCGGCCGTCTTACCGTCTACCTGGCGAGGACCCAGACTCCGCTGGACCTCTTGGCACTGTTGACGCTCTGGATCGTGGTGGTGCCACCGGGCGACTTTGGGAGCGACCATCACGCCTCGACCATCGCCCTGGCTGTCCGGATTGGCGTCTCCGTGGTCTACGGCATCGACATCGCGATCAGAAGCACCCTCGCCAAGCGCCATTGGCGCTACGCAGTTTCCCATCCGATTGCCCTGGCCACCGTGGTAATCCCGCCCTTGCGCGTGATCTTCAGCCTGCGCCTGGTCAGATCCGTGTTCCGCCGTGGGAGCCTCGGCCGTTTCATGCTGGCCGCGGGGATACTGGTCCTCAATGGGGCGGCCGTCGCCTACCTGCTCGAGCGCCACGCTCCCGGATCGAACATTCACACCTTCGGTGACTCGGTGTGGTGGTCGGTGGTGACGGTCACCACGGTCGGTTACGGGGATTACTTCCCAGTGACAGCGGGCGGGCGGGTTACTGCGGTCTTCATCATGGGCATCGGCATTCTGACCCTGGCTGTCATCACCGCCCAGGTGGCGTCGAGCTTCGTCGACCAGGCCGCGGGCCGGAGAGCATCCGAGCCGCAGCGCCAGCCCGAAACCATGGACTCGGCCCTGGCCGCGCTGGATCAACGACTGGCTCGGATCGAGGAGCTGCTCACTGCGAGAGCTCTGCCGCTCGACGGGTCACCGAGCGTGCCGGAGGCATCGGACGAGGGAGCCTGAAAGCAAGGTCCGGCCTGACTCTCGCCCCTGCTACCACCAAAGCGGGATCATGAGGCGCCCAACGCCCGGGTGCGCTCGGGCAGCAGAAGAATCGCGCCCGCCAAGAAGCAAATGGCCCCCACGAAAGTGCCGAGGTTCGTCAGCTCCACATTCCAGAGCTGCCCGGTCGTCGGCACGATATATGCCGCCACCGCAGAGACTCCGAATGCCACCGACCCGACGAGATTCAGCAGCGTGATCCACCACGAGAGATCCCCCGGTGACCACGATCCCCAGCCGTGGCACACCTCGAACCAGGCCAGACCGCTGGCGACCAGGAAACACACCGATCCCAACGCATCAGGCCTCCAGACGTGATGCGTTGCCGCCGAGGTGCTCAGGTCGATTCGCACGGCGTTGGCGGTGCTCACGTTGAAGAACAATGTCCCGATGAGCTGGATGGCGCTCGCCCACCAGTCGATCTGGCGAGGCCCGAAGAAAAAGACGCGCGCCCAGCCGCGAGGGACATCCTCCGCTGCTCCGAAGTCCACCGACTCGCGATACTGCAGAAAGCCGGCGGCGGTAAAAAAGAGCGAGCCGACAAAGAAGGTGATCGAGTCAGGCCGCGCTCCGACCACGTTGACATACCCCGGTACCGCGCCGAGGGCAAACAGAAGTGAGCCCACTGCGAACAGGACGCCGATCCACCAGCCGCGGGAGCCGGGGGACCACCAGGTTCCATGTCGCTCTGCTCGGTGTCCCCTCTCGCTCTTGCGATGGCGTCGTGACTCCCACGTCGCCACCACTCCATTCGGTCGCTCTGTTTCGATGAACGTCACGAATGGCCCGAGGCCTCGCCTCCTTTCAGGAGGTCGGTCGAGCTCATCAGCCACCGGCTGGGAGGGCCCGTGCCCGTCGTAGAGATCGTCGCCGGCCATCCGAAAGTATGGCCGCGACTCCGAGGGGATTGGAAGCGGAAGATGTCACGAGCCTCTAGGCTGAGCTTCTCACCCAGCCCCATTGCCACAACCACAGGAACCCGTTCCGATGAGGACCCTCACTCGGACCTGACCAACAGGACCCTCACGATGCCTTTGCACCACCACGTCAAGCTCCGAGACGAGCTCCTCGAGTCGACATTCTCAGGTGACAGCTGTAGAACCCCTCTACCGGCGAGTCGGTTCCCCGAAGCGGAGATGCGAGCGGACGAGACCTTCCAGGCGATCTCAGACGAATTGCTCCTCGATGGGAATGCCCGGCAGAACCTGGCGACGTTCTGCCAGACCTGGGAGGAGGAGGAAGTCCACAAATTGATGGATCTGTCGATCAACAAGAACATGATCGACAAGGACGAGTACCCCCAGACGGCGGAGATCGAACGACGGTGCGTCCAGATGCTGGCGGACCTGTGGAACGCTCCCGACAGGGGCGGGGCCGTCGGATGCTCGGCCATCGGCTCGTCGGAGGCATGCATGCTCGGTGGTATGGCCGCCAAGTGGCGCTGGCGCGCCAAGCGCTCGGCGGCGGGAAAGTCCACGGACAAGCCGAACATGGTGTGTGGTCCGGTCCAGGTTGTGTGGCACAAGTTCGCCAAATACTGGGACATCGAGATGCGGGAGATTCCGATGTCCCCGGGCAAGTACTACATGGACGTCGACGACATGCTGGCCCAAGTGGACGAGAACACGATCATGGTCGTGCCCACCTTCGGGGTGACCTACACCGGCGCATATGAGCCCGTCGCCGAGCTCGCGGCGGCGCTCGACAAGCTCCAGGCCGACACCGGCCTCGACATCGACATCCACGTGGATGGAGCGAGTGGCGCCTTCCTGGCTCCTTTCTGCGCCCCCGACGTGATCTGGGACTTCAGGCTCCCCCGGGTCAAGTCGATCAGCACCTCCGGTCATAAATTCGGGCTCGCACCGCTGGGGGTCGGATGGGTGCTCTGGCGCCACGCCGAGGAGCTCCCCGATGACCTCATCTTTCATGTCACTTACCTCGGCGGCGACATGCCGGTGTTCCAGATCAACTTCTCGCGGCCCGCGGGCCAGATCGTGGCGCAGTACTACAACTTCATCCGTCTGGGGAGGGACGGCTACCGCGATGTCCATGAGGCCTGCTACGAGATTGGCCAATTCCTCGCTGCTGAGATCGTCAAGCTAGGCCCGTTCGAGCTGCTCTGCGACTCCGACCCGACGACGGGCATCCCGTCGGTGGCATGGAGGATCTCTGAGGGAGTCGACCCCGGCTATACCCTCTACGACGTCGCCGACCGCCTCAGCGTCAAGGGTTGGCAGGTGCCGGCCTATCCTCTCACCGGTTCAGTATCCAACGTCTCGGTCCAACGAATCCTTGTCCGCCAGGGCGTCAGCCGCGACCTGGCTTCGCTCTTGCTCGCCGACCTCAAGGAGTCGATCGGGCACTTCGAGAAGCACCCGATCATGGTGGCTATGACGAAGGAGGAGTCGGGGGGCTTCAGCCACCTTTAGGGGATTGCCGCTCCGTAGGTAGCCGCCAGTGAGGACATCAGCTCAGTAGCATTTCCGAATGAGCTTGGTTTTCGCCCTTCTCGCTGCGTTATCGAACGCCGTGAATGTGATCACCCAGCACATCGCGAGCACGAGTGACCCTGGGAAGTCGAAGGGTTGGCGGTTCGTCTGGTATCTCCTGAGCAATCCGCTCTGGCTCTTCGGGGGTGCGGCCCTCATCGGTGCGTTCCTCTTCCAGGCCCTCGCGCTCCACAATGGCTCGCTGAGCATCGTCCAGACCCTGCTGATGACCGAGCTGGTGTTCTCTCTCGTACTCCGCCGATTTTGGGTCCGGCAGTCGGTCAGCCTTCAGGCCTGGACCGCGGCGGTGGTGACGTGTGCGTCGGTTTCGGTGTTCATCGTGGCGGCCGAGCCCCGAGGTGGCCACGCCAACCCGAATTCGAAAGCGTGGGTCGCCACCATCATCGGGTGTGCGGCCGCAGCAGGGGCGCTCGCCCTCCTCGGTACCCGGGGCTCGCCCAGTCGTCGTGCCGCGTTCCTCGCTATTTCGTCATCCGTGGTCTGGGCTCTTGAAGCGACGTTCATAAAGACCATGACCGACACGCTGACCGCGGACGGAATCGGTGATGCCTTTCTCCATTGGCCCATCTATGCGGTCGCGGCCGGAGGGGTCGTCGGGACACTCCTGACTCAGGCCGCACTCCACGTCGGACCCCTCCGGGCCTCTCAGCCGTTTCTGGTCATCGTGGACCCGATGGTGAGCATCCTTCTCAGCGTCTACTTGTTCGGGGAGTACTTCAGCACGAACATCGGCGACCTGATCCTGGCATCGGTATCCTTCGCCATCCTCTGTGTCGGCGTGGTGGTGCTGACACGTTCAGTCCCCCAAACCATGAAACGCGACCTCTGATCAAGCGGGTTCAGCTGACTTCTGTCGCGGCCTCCTGGACGGCCTTGTCGACATCCTTCGCACTTGCGTTGAGTTGCTTTGCCACATGCTTGTCCGCTTTCAACTGGGCCTTGTTGACCGCATCTTCGATGGTGCTCTCACCGATAATCAGAAGTGCTGCTTCACCGGCGTCAATCAAATCACCGAGCTCCTTGACGTCGGATCGGGACATACCCCGCCACAGGTGCCCGCTGATGCCGCCGATCGCTCCCCCGAGTAGGGCAGTGCCGATGATCGACGGAGGAAACAGGATGCCGACGACGGCTCCTGCGGCGGCGCCGCCCCATCCTCCGTGCCGGGTGGCCATCTCATCCTTGTTGACGTGGACCTTGCCGGACGCGTCCTTCTTGATCACCGCGGCGTCGTACGTCCCGATCGCCCCCAGCGCATGCAGGTCCTTGGCAACGTCATAGTCCGCCCGGGCCGCCGCCTCGTTCGGGTAGGTGCCGATGTAAATGAACACGCCGTCTGCCTTCGCCATTTCGATTCTCCGTTCTTCTGACTATCGGTTCTCTTGACTACTGGTTACAGGGAAAGACCATCGTTTCGGGGTGAGCCGCCGTGGTGGGGTGCTAGAGCCCACCAAGGATGTCGACCGCCCTCGAGGGTTCACTATTCAACTACTTCGGCGTGATCGGCGCCAGCGGCGGTTTCGACACATTGGTGTCAGCGTCGCTCCTGTGCCGCCAAAATCACCCCGCTGGGGTGACGTCGGCGAAGCACCCGGGCCCGACGATGGAGGTGATGGCGAGAATGGGCGACGTGAGGACTCGGACGTATGAAGTCGTCACATCGGGGAAGCTGAATCCAGCCTCGATAGGCCGTCTTCACGGCTTCGACGTCACGCGTGTGGAAGGGGGACGCAGCTATCTCGTCGGGACACACATCGACCGAACGAAATTGCACGAGGTCCTTGAAGTGTTGCGGAGCCTGAGCGTCGAGCTGATCACGATCGACGCGATACCGGCGGCCCAACGTATCGAAAGGTTTACGGAATTGTGACAATCCAAGATTCTCGGGCAACCGTAGTGACGGTACGGTATCGTTCCCTTCCCCGACGTCCATGATCCTTTGGACTCCGTCGGGATGTGTGTTGACTCAGTTCCTCGCCGGCCTGCGTCAAATGGGTGGTCCGGGGTGCGGAAACGGAGTGTTGTGACGTACTGGCCATCATCGGAGCTCTCAACATCGATCTCATCTCATTGAGACCAATCTCCAACGGCCTTCTTCGTCGTCTACGCACTGCTGGCGTACGGACAGCGGGACTCAGTCACGGCGTAGTCAGTCAGATTGACCGTCGGACACGCCCTCGGACCGGGACCCCCCTCTCGGTGCCGGGGGTGTCTCCGACGATTAGGTGAGCGAGCGAGCTCCGGGCAACCGCGGCTCCATCAAGACCGGGCGCGGCCAATCTTCGACTACTGCCTCGCCATGGCGACCGAAAGTCGGTCTTCGGGGCTGATCAGATGTGACTGGTCGTCGGCACCTTGATCCAGTTGGATCCAGTTCACGGTCCCGGTGAATCGACTTGTCTCGGG
>Ga0302325_10021912_pt1 | contig 13374 bp, 16 predicted proteins | sample Palsa_T0_2_FD_201948 | JGI IMG/M metagenome (GOLD analysis project Ga0302325, IMG submission 201948) | Peat permafrost microbial communities from Stordalen Mire near Abisko, Sweden - Palsa_T0_2 | ecosystem: Environmental > Terrestrial > Soil > Palsa > Peat permafrost | place: Sweden: Abisko... | reverse complement strand
AAAGGCCGCGGCATCGGCGACGGCGAGTCCGCTCACCGGGCCCCGGGACCGCAGGATCGCCCCGCCGTTCAGGGCAAGGTCCAGCGGAGCGCTGCCCTGGACGGTGCTGCCGGGCGGTGGCGTCCCCGGCTGCTCGCAAGGTGCGCAGGAGTCGATGAACACGGCAACCGAGGGGCTGACGGCGCTGAACGGTCCCGGCTCGGGACCCGGCGAAGCAGCCTGCACTCGTACGCCCGGATGCCCGGTGTACTGCTCGGCGAAGATGGGCTGCCAGGTCGTCCCGAAGGTGTGATAGCCAATGTGCGGCACATGGTTCATCGCGGCGCCCGGGCCGATCAGCTCGGCCCAGGCCGCGCCGTTTCCGGCGCACTCCACTTCGGCGAGCACTGCCACGCCGGGCGGACCCGGTCGGTACCGGGCGCCCTGCACCGCGAGGGTCCAGCTGCGCCCGCCGTCAACCGTGCCGTAGATGCGCCCGCCCGCGCCGAGCCAGCCCTGCTCGGGACTGTCGAAGCACTCGGACTGAACGCTGGCCGGAGCTGCCAGCCGATGCCAGCGCAGGCCACCGTCGGTGGTGGCGAGCAGGACGCCGTCGGCCGCCGGTACACCGGGGAAGGGCAGGCTTCCTCCGGCCAGGCTTCCCCCAGCCACCGCGAAGCCGACCGCGGAACTGATGAAGTGCACCGTGCGCAGCACCGGGCACGGCTCGGGGAGGACCTGCCAGTGCGCGCCGCCATCGGCGGTCGCCAGGATGGTCGACGCTCCCGTCACCCAGCCGTGCCGGGCATCGGTGAAATCCACCGTGGCCAGCTGCGCGGCAGCCGGGCTGCGGTACTCGGTGACCCAGTGCCGGCCGCCGTCATCGGTTCCGAGGATCCGGTCGGAGCCCACGGCCCACCCCGTCGATCCGGACACGAACTGCACCCCGGTCAGCTCGACGCTGTCACCGCGCAGCGCCGCCGTAGATGCCCCGCAGCGCGGGGCGGGCGACCTGGCCGGGCTCTGAGTCGGTGCGGGGGCCGAGCTGGCTGACGGCTGCGTTGGCGGCAATGTGCTCCCGCCCCCCGCCACAGCGTGCGCGCCGCCGCAGCCAGCTAGCAGCAAGGAGGCTGCCGCGGTGCTCATTACAGCTGCCGCGGTGCTCACTACGATGGTCCGACGTCGGCGCACGCATCTTACGACGGCTGTCGGCACCGGAAGGTTGTGCTGCTGCCTGCACTTTTGCCAGCACCACTGTTTGTCAGCACCACTGCCAGGACGGCGTTATCGCAGGCGGGAAACCTGCGGGCGCTCAACGGGAACGACCGTCAGCAGGTGATCGAGCCCGTTGAAGTCGTCGGGGTTGGTGGTGAACAGCGGCAGGTCTTCGGCGATGGCAATGGCGACGATCATCAGGTCGGCGACTCTGCGTGGTGGCTTGCGCCCGGCGGCGATCACGGCTGCGGTCACCCGGCCGTAGATCCGGGCCGCTTCGGCGTCGAACGGGATGGGGTCGAACTCGTTCTCGGCACGCTGGAGGACGTCGATCCGCCGGGCGCGTTCTGCGTGCTCGTCATAATCGTCTTGCTCGCCGTCCCGCCGTAGCCCCTGCGGGTGGGATTCACCGGTCATAGCCGCTGCCGGTGCCGTGCTCGAGTGCCGCTTCCTGGTCGGCGCGGAATGTCTCGATGTCGATGCCGGGCGCGCTGCGGGACAGAGCGGCAAATTCCTGCCGCGGGACGAACCGCCTGCGGCGCAGCGGGATCAGCTCGCCGATCCGGTGACCATCACGGGTGACCGTGAAAGTGCTACCTGGTGCCATGAAGGATTCTCGCCAGCGGTGCGGCCCGTCGTCGTCAGCGCGGCGATTCCGGCCGGCTAGGTCGGCGAGCCGCGGTTGACGGTGCCGGTTACCGACAGCGCGTACCACGTGCCCATGTCCGCGGCCTGGCCGGTTGCCACGCCCGGACGGCCATCACCCTGCCAGCGGTAGAGGGGCCACTTGCCGTAGGTGACCTGGAGCCTGCCGTTGCTGCGCCGGACAGTCCCGAGCAGGCCGGCCCTGATCCCCGGGCCTGCCTTCGGGCGGGTGACCCCCCGGGGCAGCAGCAGCGGCGGCCAGTCATCGGCGCACAACCCGCTGCACCGGGACGGCCCCTGATGATCCGGCACGTACATGTACAGGGTGAGGCCCTGCCCGTCGGTGACGATCCGGCCGAGGCCGGGCACCGTTCCGGCCCGCACCTCATAGGCCGGGGCCGCCGCGGCCGAGGAATGACCGCACGCGCTGATCAGGCCGCCGCAGGCCGCGAGCGCCACGACGGCGGCCGCCGCGCGGAGCTTGAGGACCGGCCTGAGCGCCACGGTACCGAGCTTAGGCCCCCGGCCCGTCTTTTCACCGGCACCGGGCCAGGATAGCGAACGGCTTGCGTAAGTGTCGAACAAATTTTTGAATATGGGTCTAAAATAGATCCGTGCCGCCAGCCTTCCAGGAATCGCTGCTCGATCTGGGTGCCGAGGTCCGGCCTGGCCCGCTGGGAGCGTCGGCGCAGCGCACCACTCTCGCCCGCGGCGCCTGGGTCGATGTCCGGCCGGGCTGGATCACTGGCGCGGATGTCCTGTTCGGCCGCCTGGTCGATGCCGTGCCATGGCGGGCCGAGCGGCGGCAGATGTATGACCGGGTGGTCGACGTGCCGCGGCTGCTCAGCTTCTACGCCGAGGGCCAGCCGCTGCCCGATCCCGCGCTCCAGCAGGCCAGGCAGGCGCTGGATGCCCATTACCGTGCGGAGCTCGGCGAGCCGTTCCGCACCGCTGGGCTCTGCCTGTACCGGGACGGCAGGGACAGCGTGAGCTGGCACGGCGACACGATCGGGCGGGGCAGCACGACCGACACCATGGTCGCGATCATCTCGCTGGGCGTGCCCCGTGCCCTCCTGCTCCGCCCGCGCGGTGGCGGCCCGGGGCTGCGCTACGACCTCGGCCACGGCGACCTGCTGGTGATGGGCGGCAGCTGCCAGCGCACCTGGGAGCACGCGGTGCCCAAGACCGCGCGGGCAGTCGGCCCGCGGATCAGCGTCCAGTTCCGCCCGCGCGGCGTCCGCTGACCCGGGCGCTGCTCAGGACCCGATGATCCGGAATCCCTGCGCAGCTGCCGCCGCCCGCAGTGCCTCGTCGAAGGCCACTACCGCCGTGCAGCCGGGGTCGGCGGCCCGGGCGGCGCAGGCGCTGGCCAGCTGGACGGCGTCGTAGGCGCGCAGTCCGTGCACTGCCGCGAGCCGGGCTGCGTCGTCCAGCACCGGGGCGGCCGCCGCGACGGCAATGAACCTGCTGTCCTCGCCGGCTGCCCCGAAGTAGTCGGCTTCGAACTCCTCGACCAGGAGCCTCGCCTGACCGGGGCTCAGCTCGCCCATGCGCTGCTTGCGCCAGATCGCGGCAGGCACCTCCACCCTGGCCAGCTGGGAGATCATGAGCAGCCCCAGCGGGCGCACCAGCTCGTGGCCGACTTCGTCGGCATAGAGCTTGACCAGGGCGGAGGAGTCGGCGAACGGGCTCATCCTCGCTCACGGTCCTCGCTCACGGCTTACCAGGTCAGACAGCGGTGTGCCCTGGCCGGCCGCGCGGCGAGCACGTTTGACAGCCTCAGGATCTCCGCGGCGATGCCACGGCCCGGGGCTGACCAGGATCTGCGCACGCGCGAGCCGCTCCCGGATCTGCTCCGCTTCGGTTCCGGCCAGATCGGGATCGGTTGCCGCATCCAGAACCCTGGTGATGAACTCGTTGACACTCTTGCCCTGGCGGGACGCCACCTGCCGGACCCGCTCGGCCAGCTCGTCGGGCGCCCGCCAGCTAACCTGAGCCATGCAAGCATGATAGCATGCATGCAAGCATTTCCGGGTCACGGTTGGGTGCGGTCAGGCTGGTGACTCGCCGCTGGCCAGCTTTGCGGGCGTGGTTCCGTCGCTGATGGTGAGCTGATCCAGCCAGCCGCTGCGCGGTTCGCCGGGCGGCCGGTCGAAGCGGGTGACATAGGGCTTGAGGTCGAGCACGGGCGTTCGGTCGAGGAGATCGACGCCCGCGAACCGCACCGTCTGGCCGGTCACCTGCAGCAGCTGGATGAGGCTGAGCCCGATCGGGTTGACCCGCCGCGGCCCGCGGGTGGCGAAGATGCCCATCTCGCGTTGCTGGCTTCGCAGCAGGTAGGGAACCTGCCGCAGTGGCGGGTCGGCTGCGTCCTCGTCCGTGTTGTGCAGCCAGGTGAGCAGCCAGGCGTAGTCGAAGTCTTCGAGCCCCGCCAGGCCGGCCCGGTAGCGTTCGGCGATCTCGACAGTTCCGTGCGCGGCGCGGTTGAGGCTGGCCTGGATCGGCGTGCTCTCCCGCTCGGCGTAGGCAGTGCGGACAATCCCGATCACGGGCAGGGGCACGGTCAGGTCCATGCGCGCCATGCTGCCACGGGAGTCAGCGGTAGTCGGCGATCGCCGCCACGACGTCGTAGCGCAGGTGCTTGGGATGCACCAGCAGCGCCCTGGCCACCTGCCGGATCGTCAGCCGCAGCGGGGTCAGCAGCTGCTCACTGCAGCGCCAGGCCGCGCACTCGTCGCGGCCGAAGCGCGCGCCGATCGCTGCGCGGAAGCGCCTGGCGTCCCCGCCGTCGCGCTGCCACGTCGCCAGCCACGCGCGCAGCTCGTCATCACGCTCCAGCATGGTCCAGGTCCGCAGGCGTTCGGCGACCTGGCCGGCCGCGTCGATGACGAACGCCATCTCGCCAGCTCCCCGGATGCCGTGGACCCGGCCCTCGCTGCCGTGGCTGTGGTGGATGCTGGCCGAGCTGAAACGAGCCCCGACTGCCAGCGCGGCCACTGCATGACCGGCCTCATGCCAGGCTGTCGCCACCGTTGCCGTCCTGGCCGGCCCGAGACCGGGGAAACAACCGCAGGCATAACGCTGCCGGATCCACTTGTCGTGCACGACGGACTCGTCGTCGTAGCGGATGAGCCGGCTCAGTTCCGCCGTGATCCCGGCCAGGACGCGCTCCTGCGCGGGCGTGCCCCGTTCCTGTGCGGGCGTGCCCCGGCCCCGCTCCTGCGCGGGCTTCATGACCGACAGATGACGAGGCCGCCGTTACCGCACAGGCCCGCGGGCGGAACTGTGCTCGAAGTCAGCCAGCCGGTCCAGGAAGCGCTCTGGCTCTGCCAGGTGCGGATAGTGGCCCAGACCCGGCCACACCTCCACGGTCGCGCCGGGGATCACCTTGGCCAGCCAGCCAGGGTAACCATGGCCGGGGTCGATCCCGTGCAGCGACAGGTAGGGGACGTCGACCGCTGATCCGATCGACCGCACCAGCTTGTCCAGGGCCTCCGGCGGGGCGTCGAGCAATGGCGCCCAGATCCCGAGCACTACGTCCTGATCCAGCTGGCGCAAGCCTGCTACGCGCTGCCGCTCGGCGTCGCTCAGCTGGCCGTACATGGCATCGAAGACGGCGCCGATGGCGGCGGCAAAGGTAGCCTGGTCGCCGCGCAGCATCGGCTCGAGCTGGCTCAGCGCGCCTTGCAGCTCGGCGAGCTGGAGGGGCTGGTCGACGTTCATGATCGCCCTGACGGGGTGGGCCGCGCCGTAGGCAGTGGCGACCATAGCGCCGAGCGAATGACCGACGACGACGGGGCTCTGCAGGCCCGCAGCCTCGACGACATCCGCCACCGCTTCCGCCAGGGCCCGGATGTCGTAGCTGGCTGCCGGGCCGGACTCGCCGTGGCCGGGCAGATCCACGGTCAGGACGGTGTGAGCTTGCGCCAGCGCGGGGATAAGCGGATCCCAGGTGTGACTGGACTCAGTGATCCCGTGGATGAGAACCAGGGGCGGGCCGGCCCCGGCCTGGTCGAAGCCGATCTGGGCACCGTCCCGCGCGGGTGTCGATGGCATCAGCATCCTCCGGGTTGAGGCGGAATCGCCGGCGGGCCCAGTATGGACCCCGGCTCGCCTGATAATCCACTGACGACCGCTAATCCAGCACCGACGACCGCTAATCCAGCACCGACGACCGCTAATCCAGCATCGAGCGCCCCCGTTCGATCCGGCAGCATAACCTTGCGCCATGAGGTCATGGGTCGTGCACCGGCCGGGCCCGATCACCGCTGGGCCGCTGCGGCTGGTGGAGCGCGAGATTCCGGTGCCGGGTCCGGGTCAGCTGCTGATCCGCGTTCTGTGCTGCGGTGTCTGCCGCACGGACCTGCATCTGGCCGAGGGGGATCTTCAGCCCCGCCGTCAGGACACCACGCCGGGACACGAGGTGGTCGGCGAGGTGGTGGCAGCCGGACCGGGCACCTCGCGCTTCCGCGCCGGGGACCGGGTCGGGGCGGCCTGGCTCGCCGGGACCGACGGATCGTGCCGGTTCTGCCGGCGCGGCCGGGAGAATCTTTGCCCGGCGTCCACCTACACCGGCTGGGACATCGACGGCGGTTACGCGCAGTATCTGGTAGCAGCCGAGGCCTACCTGCACCGGCTGCCTGCCGGGCTGACCGACCAGCAGATCGCGCCGCTGCTGTGCGCCGGGATCATCGGCTACCGGGCGCTGCACCGGGCCGCGCTGCCACCCGGCGGCACACTGGGGATCTGGGGCTTCGGCGGCTCGGCGCACATCACCGCTCAGGTCGCGATAGCCCAGGGAGCGGCGGTGCACGTGTTCACCAGAGCGCCTGCTGCCCGGGAACTGGCCCTTGAGCTGGGCGCGGCATCAGCCCAGGATTCCTTTGACCCGGCCCCGGAACCGCTGGACTCGGCGATCATCTTCGCGCCGGTCGGCGAGCTGGTGCTGCCCGCGCTCGCCGCCCTCGACCGCGGCGGGACCGTGGCGATCGCCGGCATCTACCTCAGCGACATCCCGCAGCTGGACTACGCCAGGCATCTCTTCCAGGAGCGCGAGCTGCGCAGCGTCACGGCCAATACCCGGGGCGACGCTGAGGAGTTCCTCCGGCTGGCGGAGCGGCTGCACCTGCGTATCTCGGTCACGCCTTACCCGTTCGACCAGGCCGACAAGGCACTCGCCGACCTCGCCGCCGACCGCATCACCGGTGCCGCCGTCCTGTCGATGTGACCGGCCTTGCCGACACTGCTTACGATAGTGAGCAGGCACTCGCGTGCGCCGAGGGCCAGCAGGGGGAAACAGTGACTGATCAGTGGGACAAGCAGATGGAGGTCTTCGGCGACTTCATCCGCAGTCAGCGGAAGCTGGCCAATCTCTCGCTCCGTCAGATGGCCGAGCTGACCAGCCTGTCGAACCCCTATCTCAGCCAGCTAGAGCGTGGTATGCACCAGCCGTCGGTGCGCGTGCTCAAGCTCATCTCCGGCGCGCTGAACGTTTCCGCCGAGCGACTGCTCGCCCAGGCCGGATTGCTGGAGGACAAAGCCGACGGCACCGATCGCTCTGATGACGAGCAGCGGCAGGTCTCCGTCGAGGCCGCCGTCGAAGCCGATGATCGCCTGGACGACAGCCAGAAGGCTGCGCTCGTCGCCGTTTACCGCAGCATGCTCCGCCCCTGACCGCCCCCGCCCGCTCTCCCGGTCCCCGGACCCGCTCTCCCGGTCCCCGGACCCACTCTCCCGGACCCGCTTTCCCGATTTCAGCCTCTCCGCCCGATTTCACCCGGCCAGCTACGCTGCGCGGCGGGGTCGGCTTCATGATCATGGAGTGTTTGCTGCGGAGATCCGCAGCAAACACTCCATGATCATGAAGAACCCGGGGCCGGGAGGACAGTCGGCGGTCGCTGGCCTATGCCCGGCTGAGGCTCGACGGCTGAGCGGCCCACCGCTGGGCTGGCGCGCCCGCGGCGGTCCTGACGACGACGACCGGGCAGCGCGCCCGGCTCAGGCAGGTGCGGACCACCGGACCCGCCGCGCAGCCGAGCGGCGAGGCGGGCGTCGTCGAGCCGAGCACGAGCAGATCCGCCGCGGCGGATCGCTGCACGAGAACACGCTCTGGAACCCCCTCAGCCAGTTCGGCGGCGACGAACTCGGGAGTGTGGCTGCCGAACTCCTCGTGCAGCGCCCCTTGCAGCCCGCCGCTGGCCGCGGCCCGGCGCTGCTGGGCGCTCGGCGTGTGCTCGGCTGTCGCGTACGGCGCCCGGTGCTCGGCGGCCTCCCAGATGCGAACCACCCGGAGTCTGGCATGGCGACGGAGCGCCTCGTCCGCGGCCCATCGCAGCGCTGCGGCGGAGGCCGCCGATCCGCTGACGCCGACCACGATGCTCGGCTGCATGTCGTCCATCGTTCCTCCGGTCTGGTTTCGAGGCACCCTCAGTGTCCCGGCTGGCATGGCGCGGCGGTAGGGCAGAAGGTCACGCGCGATCAGGACGACCGGCCCCAAGGACTCTCATCCCCCGGTACAACATCGCTAGGCGTTTTCCCAGGTAAAACCTTGCTAGGCGAGCAGAACGCTGCGAGTCTGCCGGGCTATCTCGATGTCCTCCCGCGCGGTGATGACCAGCGTGCGGGCGACCGCGCCGGAAGCGGAGATGTCGGCATCTGAGTGCGCCGCCGCGTTGCGGTCCTCATCGGCTGCCACGCCGAGGAAGGCAAGCCCGGATACCGCCGCCGCGCGGATCCGCGGATCGTGCTCGCCGATGCCGCCGGTGAAGACGAGCACGTCCAGACCGTTCATGGCGGCTGCCATCGCTGCGATCTCGCGGCGCAGCCGGTGCAGGTAGACCTCGATCGCCAGGCGTGCAGCGGCGCCTCCGGAGTCCGCACTCGCGTGGACCTCGCGCATATCGCCCGAACCGTCTGGCAGGTCGGACAGCCCGGCCAGGCCGGAGGACTGCTCCAGACCGTTGGCTACCTCATCGAGGCTCAGCCCGCCCCGCTGCAGCAGCCAGATGAGCAGTCCCGGGTCGACGCTGCCGCTCCGCGTGGCCATGACGAGGCCTTCCAGCGGTGTGAAGCCCATCGTGGTGTCTACGCAGTGCTCACCGCGGACCGCCGCCAGCGATGCACCGGCACCTAGATGGCAGGTCACCAGCCGGAGTCGGCCTGGCGCAGCACCGCCTGGTGCAGCACCGCCTGGCGCAGCACCGCCTGGCGCAGCACCGCCTGGCGCAGCACCGCGCAGCGCAGCACCGGCCAGCTGCGCCCCGCGGCGGGCGGCATAAGCGTGCGACAGCCCATGGAAGCCGAAGCGGCGCAGGCCGAAGCGCTTGCGCCAGTCCAGCGGGAGCGCATACGTGGCCGCCGCATCCGGCATGCCGGAGTGGAACGAGGTGTCGAAGCACGCGACCGCCGGTACCGCAGGCAGCAGTGCCCGGACAGCCTCGATCCCGGCCAAGGCACGCGGCTGGTGCAGCGGCGCCAGCTCGGTGAGCTCGCCGATGGCCGCGATCACCGCGGCGTCGATCAGGGCCGGACCGGTGAAGCGACTGCCCCCGTGCACAACGCGGTGCCCGACAGCATCAACCGCCGCCAGCCCATGGACGAAATCCCGCAGCCCGCCGTGCCCGGTGTCGCCGTCCCACGCGTCGATGTCGAGTTCCGCGAGCACGGCGTCCGCCGGGTCGAGCAGACTGAGCTTCAGGCTGCTGGACCCGGCATTGACGACCAGGACGCGCCCGGCCGTGCCGCGCCCGGCCGTGCCGCGCTCAGCTGTCACTGCGCGCTGGCCGCTTCCACCTGGTGGCCCCGGATCACGGCCACCGGGCAGGCGGCATGGCTGACGCAGTAGACGCTCACCGAGCCGACGAGCATGCCGGTGAACGCGCCGTGCCCGCGACCGCCGACGACGAGCAGGTCAGCCTTCTCGGACTCCTCGACGAGCACCTGCGACGGGTGCCCGTAACTGACCTGGGTCTGGACCGAGCCGGCCGGCTCATCGGGAAGTACCTCGGCGACCACCCGGCGCAGCGTGTCCTCGACGCCCTGCCTGACCTCGTTGGTCACCACGGCCGGGGCGACGCCGACCGGGGCCGGGCCCACGGCCGTCGGGTAGTGCCAGGCCATGACGGCTCGCACCGAGGCGTCCATCGCCCCGGCATAGGCGGCGGCCCAGCGCAGCGCCGCAACTGATTCAGCCGAGCCGTCCACGCCTACCACGACGAGCTGTCGCGCCATACCTGAACTGGACATCGCTTGCCTGCCTCCGAACTCGGCCGCTGGCACCCGGACATCAGCCAGGCACCTCTTACTGTCCAGCTAAGGGCCAATCGAACGCGCGGCCTAGAGTCCTTGGTCCTGGCGATAAAGCGGAGGTGGCCAGCCCGGCCGCCACCGACACCGTCCGGCTGGGCTGGCTGGCGGACTGACTGACGACCGACACAGCGCGGTCGGCCACCGACACTGCCGGGGCTTACAGATCGCCTGCCAGTTCTGAGGTCCAGATCACCAGCCGGGTCCGGTCCCCGCGAAACAGGTCCCGGGCGAACTCCAGCGCCCGGCCGGAACTGGCGTAGGCGGTGCGCTCGACCAGCATCAGCGGCGCGCCCTCGTCGACCTCCAGCGCCTCGGCCTCCGCCGCGCTCGCGGTGACCGGCTCCAGGCTCTCCCGCGCCCGGTGCGGCCGCTGCCCGTACCGCAGCTCCAGCAGCTCATACAGCGAGCCGTCGAGGCTGCCGTCCAGCAGGCCGGGAAACATCGCAGCCGGGAACATCGATAGCTCCAGCACCATCGGCCGCCCGTCGGCCAGCCGGACCCGCCGCACCTCGTGCACCAGATCGCCCTGGTCGATCTGCAGCGCAGCGGCGGCCCGCGGGCCAGCCGCCACCTGGCGAGCGCCGAGCACCCGCGCGCCCGCCACCATCCCGTGCCGGCGCAGCTGCTCGGAGAAGCCAGCCAGGGTCGTCAGATCCTGCTCCAGCTTGGGCTCGGCGACGAACGTGCCGCCGCCGCGGCCCACTGTCCGCGTCACCAGGCCGCGCTGGGCGAGCTCGCCCAGCGCGTGCCGCAGCGTCATCCGGCTGACCCCGAGCCACGCGGCCAGGTCGTGCTCGGACGGCAGCCGGTCGCCGGGCGTGAGGCGCCCGGCGGCGATCGCGCCAGCTAGCCAGTCCTCGATCTGCGCGTGCGCCGGGGTGCCGGTACCGCGGACGATCTTGGGCGGCTTCCTGATGAGCGCGCGGGGCCAGGAGAGCGCCGGGCGCGGCGCTGGGTCAGGGCCGGGGCTCGCCGGCCCGGACCCGGAGTCCTGCTGTCGCGGCGGCGCGCTCAGCGGGGCGCCACCCCGCCGGTCGGGCCGGCCGGCACCGGGTCGTCCGGTGCCGGCGCCATGACCGGCGCGAACGCCTTGGCCCGCCCGACGATCAGGTAGTAGACCAGGCCAATCAGCGCGATAATCACCGCGACTGTCCACAGGATCGGGATCTTGTCAAGGAAATCCAGGCCCAGGCCGAGCGCCCCGGCGGTCTGATCGGGCTTGGGGTTACTGGCCGCCCGCGGCCAGGCGAAGTTGACGATCATCGCCCCGCCGTACAGCAGGGCCAGGACATTGACCACGATGCCCCACCGGCCGAGGCTGAACGGCGCCTTCATCTTCGGCCAGCCGCGAGCCCGGGCCCGCATGATGACCAGGTTGCCGAGGAAATAGCTGAGGTAGATCATCCCGGTGGCGGCGATCGCGATGATCCCGGCCCCGGAGAACTTCAGGAACGGGATCGCAGAAAGCAGCGCGACCACGATGCACGTCCCGACCGGGGTGTGCAGGCTCGGCGCCACCTTCGACAGCAGGCCGGAGAACGGCAGCTGGTTGTCGCGGGACATACCGAAGCACAGCCGGATCGTGGCCGCCATGATCGACAGGCAGCAGACAAAGATAGCCGCGGAAACAACCAGCAGGTAGATGGTGGCGAACGGGTGGGAGAAATTCGCCTCGATGATGTTCGCCGGCGAGAAGCCGAGGCCGCCATTGCCGCTGATCGCCGCGTGCAGGTTCGGGATCGCCACCAGCACGCCGACCAGGAACACCCCGCCGATGATGAACGCGCCGACCACCGAGAACAGCACGGCCTTCGGCGCGGAGCGGCGCGGGTCGCGGGTCTCCTCGGCCAGCGTGGAGGCGGTGTCGAAGCCGTAGATCACGAACAGGCTCATGAACATCGCGGCCAGGAACGAGCTCGGCCCGACGTGGATGCCCGCGCTGTCGGTCACGACGTGGAAGCCCTGGTGGTCATGGAACGCCATCAGGATCAGCGCGAAGACGAACATGCCGAGAATCTCGAACAGCACCCCGGTGTTGTTGATGATCGCCACCAGCCGGACCCCGTAGATGTTCAGCACGGTAATGACAACCAGCGTGATCAGCGCGATGACCAGCTCGGTGTGCAGGGTCAGGCCGAGGCTGTGCCAGCCCAGTCCGTTAAGCGCCGGGATCAGCGCCAGCGGCAGGGTGGCGACGACCGCCGTCACGGTCAGGATGCCGGCGAACAGGTAGATCCAGCCGGTGAACCACGAGTACGGCCTGCTGGCCAGGTACTTGGTCCACTGGAACACCGAGCCGGCCACCGGGTAGTGGCTGGACACCTCGGCGAAGTTCAGCGCCACCAGGAACTGGCCGAGCGCCACGACCGGCCAGGTCCAGATGAACACGCCGCCGAGCGTGGTCAGGCCGAGGGCGAAGAGCGTGAAGATGCCGGTGGACGGCGAGATATAGCTGAAGGCCACGGCGAACGAGCTGAAGGTTCCCAGGGAGCGCTTGAGCTCCTGCCGGTAACCGAACTGGGCCAGATCAGCGGTATCACGCTCGTGCCCGCCGGGCGCTTGGGTGCTGGCGCTCATAGGACGGGTCCTCCCGTGCGAAGGGGGCTATGCGATGAGATGACGCGTAGCGTACGGTTAGCTTCGCCTAACTGTCCAGACCTTTCGGCTGCGGGACACGCGCCGCCGAGCGGCGCAAGAGGACGGCGCTGATGATCAAGAAGGCGGCCGGGCTCGATGAGCTCTTCGACCGGACGCAGAGCCTGGCCGGGACGCCGCGGTCGGTGCGGCAACTGGCCGGCGGCCTGACCAACACCAACTACCACGTGATCACGCCGGACGGCTCGTTCGTGGCCCGGATCTGGGCCGGCGGCGGCGAGGCGCTGGGCATCAACCGCGACCATGAGTACGCCAACTCGGTCATCGCCGCGCGCGCCGGGGTCGGCGCGCCGGTCATCGAGTACCGGCCGCAGGACTGCCTGCTGGTGATCGGCTTCCTGGCCGGCCGGACCTACGGCAACGCCGACGTGGCGGACCCGGCGAACACCGAGCGCATCGCGGCGGTGTGCCGGCGGCTGCACGCGGCCCCGCGGTTCGGCAACGACTTCGACATGTTCCAGATCCAGCCGCGGTACGCGGCGGTGACCCGGTCGGCCGGCCTGCGGGTGCCGTCCGGCTACGACGACTTCGCGCCCCAGTTCGCGGCCGCGCGGGCGGCCCTGGCGGTCCGGG
>Ga0302325_10021911_pt1 | contig 13375 bp, 12 predicted proteins | sample Palsa_T0_2_FD_201948 | JGI IMG/M metagenome (GOLD analysis project Ga0302325, IMG submission 201948) | Peat permafrost microbial communities from Stordalen Mire near Abisko, Sweden - Palsa_T0_2 | ecosystem: Environmental > Terrestrial > Soil > Palsa > Peat permafrost | place: Sweden: Abisko... | reverse complement strand
TGGCTGCTGACCTGCAAAGCTAAGCCTTGTGATCACTTTGAACTGCTTCGGAATTATTCAAGACGGACGTCTATAAAATAAAACGCCTGTATCAAGCAGGAATGAGTCCTAAAAACTGCAAGTCCAGAGCTCCTCGAATCCTTGAACTTAGATAGACTGGAGTCAATTGGCTGAAGAACACTGTTTAATGCATTTCTTGGAGCCGAAGAGCAGCGTAGCTGCTTTGATCTGCAAAGTCGTCCAATTTCGCCCCTAGACAGCCCTTCAAGTTGCATTCTAGTAGCTTTTCAGTGATTATGGTCTCGAATTGACTAATGAGAGCATTATTTTCGACGACTCGTGACCGGAGCAGGAGCTCTGCTGCGCTAGTGGTTGAACTTTGCCTGAATTGGTGGGTCTCGATCTTCGCGGCGAAATCGTAGCCTCGTTGTCGAAATTCGTCAACCTTCCTCCAGAACCTCGACCCTTCCAAATAACTACCACCTCAATCAATTCTACCATACCACAACCTCAACACCTCCTCATTCGAGCATCTAGAGTCCCTCTGGCGCTGCTCACCTCAACCTAAGGTACGTGATCGCTTTTAGTCCGAGGGCACGCCCATGTTGTCATGTCTTCGCGTTCGCTCATCCCATCTCCTTGCTCTCCACTACCCATCCTCCTCCACCTGCACTTACCTCATCACAAGCATGATTTCGCCTTCCCTTCAGGTAGCTAGCAACCTCAGACCAGTGTGTTTGAATCCATTCTCTACCACTGAGGGGGTTTTCGGTCTCGCCGCCGAAGCTACCTTGAGCACTCTCTCCCTCCCTTGCATCCAACACACCGTCCTCCTCCACATTCCCTTCCATCATCACGAGCATAATTTCACCTTCCATCCTTGCAGCAGGCAACCTCATACCATTGGCTTTGAATTTGATTTTCTGCCATCGAGGAAGCATTCTGTGTTGTCGTCACAGCCACCTTCAGTGCGCTGCCCTTTCCTGCACCTCATCACTTCCAAGCACAATCAAACATCCATCACATCAATATCAACGTGACGAAGTCACAAAGATATCTCCCCTGCATTACTACGCAGAAGCAGTCATCCTTGCTTTCTAAAAAGCTTCTTTAAGCATTTCAAGGTCTCACGGAGACTTGCACCTTGCACACCATCAACGCAGATTCTTCACACCAATCTACATTCTTCCTCTCTCAATTGCACCTTCATTCTCATGGGAGACTCATTTCAACGATTGTAACATCACAATCAAATTCTGTCTCTCGACGGGGTCTCACGACCTGCCACAATTTGTGCATCAGCGACTGACCAATTGGCTACCGAGCAGACTCCTTTGAGAACGACTATCCCAAACAATAAACTGCACAAGAAAAAAGCTCGTGAAAGGCTAGAGTCAGTCCACAATGGCTCCTTCAAGAAAGGAGGCTGGTTCGTCCGGTCGGCTTGAGCTCGGTGCTATGCCGCCCCTCACAGCCCCTGCAACAGCCACATCCAAATCAGGCAATGGCAGCTCTTCCATCAAGAAGTCTGGCACTTCAGCGGTCAAGTCTAAGAGCTCCAAAGTCTCTCCCGATAAGGTTGCAAAGGCTCCCGATAAGAGTAAGCAGCCTTTCCGATATCGTTGGATGAAAAAGATCACCCCTTCCAATGCAGAGGCGTCGGGGCGAGAGAAGAAAGGTGCTGATTCTCTTCAAGGATCTAAGGGCAACAAATCAAAGGCAACTGGCAATGACAAGTTGGCGAAAGCCAGCAGAAGCCCCGCTAGCCCGCACAAGTTCGAGAAGCTTATTGACTTCAATGCTACTGCTGGTGCCGTTGCCAAGAAATCGACAGCTTCTCCAACCACCCCGCGAAAGTTCTTGTTCGGAACTAAGCCCACGCACTCCACAGAAAATGATACTCAAATGAAGGATGCTGAGGGCAGTGACGACGAGCAATACAATAGTGATCGCTACGAGTCTTGCGAGGATGAAGATGACGATAGCACAGAGTATACACCTCGTAGCGCCATGCAAGTTGGATGGGTTCCAGCAGTGGATGAGAAGGGCGACCCTATTGGACCAGATCATCCATCGGTACCACAATCGGCAAACAACATGGAAAAGGCGAGGAGAAAGACAAAGGCGGATGTCGAAGACCCAAACGGTCGTAAGCACGGGCGAAAGCTCGTGCACTGGCATCGTAAGTGGTTACTCAAAATCACTTCGATTTCTCCAAGCTAACAACTCTTCCGCAGGCGTGCGTATGATGGAAAAGATTTTGTTGATGGTCCAGTATGAATGCCACCGGGATAACATCGCAATTCCTTGGGACAGGGTCGTCCACCGTTTGCAACCAGGTTCAAGTGGTCCATCTTTCATACAGCACCTGAACAAGATGAGAGATATCCTTGTCCTCGAAGGACATCTAATCCCTCCACCTTTGGGAAAGCCCAACATTCCGCAAGACACTACTATTCGCGGTTTAATTCGCGATTTCAGTTTCGAAGACCCAACTACAACTCGTATGGTTGGCTGGAATGAAGTCATCGAGCATCGCAAGGAAAGCCTCCAAGTCGAAGGAATTGTTAGAGGCTCGGGCAATTACGCTCGTGGTGAAGACGGCAGACGGAGCACGGCGGGCGCAGCTCGAAATAAACCTCGCCCCAAGGCCAAATTACCAGCCGAGTACATCGAGGGGGTAGAGAAGATCAAGAATTCGGTGGCTCGTGAATCCCAGAAACAAAGACGTGACCGAGCTAGGAAGGCCAAGCGTTGTATTGATGTCGAGGAGAGCGGACAAGTTCCTGACCCGGCTGAGTTGCCATCTGATGATGATTACGATCCGAATGTTACTAGGAAGTCGAGAACTAGTCGCCATCGCTCGACTAGAAAGTCGGCTGCCAAGCCTGCGGCGCGTTCAGAGGTCGAGGCTGCATCGATGCAGTTCGGTAGACCAGATGAAGCAACGTCGAAGGAGCTATCACTGCCGGTCAAGCTAGTCATGTCACCAGAGAATCTTGCCAAGTTCCCAGCCGGTACATCAGGTACTCCAGCTCCAGAATCTCTGAACCAGACAATCGAAAACAGCAACACAGCTGAGGACGATGTCAGTGACGAAGATGATACCGATGGTGATATCGATCATGACCAATCTCATCAAGAATATGAGGAGCACAGATATGAGGAAGAAGATCAGTATGAAGAGACTAGTGAAGAGGAGCATGCCGAAGACAATGCTCATCAGCTAGTATCTCCCAATACTCAGATCGAGAACTCAATTTCTGAAATGCCAGACGCAGGCTATCAAGGCGAAGAGGAGCATGGAACCTTTATGGAGTGGTACCATGCCGTCCATTCTGATATCGATCCCAGGGTCAACGGTACTAATTATAAGGATAGTCAAGGCTGTAATACCACCAACGCTGAGAGTGATGCCTTCTCACGCGCCGATTTCCAGGCCCCTGACTACCTTGCAAACAGCTATGCTGCGGCCGAAGCTCAATTTGCCAACACAAATGGTTTTGATGCTATTATGCATCGTCATTTCCAGACTGAACTCGAAAGTCTCGGTCTCAATCCTCATGATGATCCCTTTGTTGACCACTCTGTCCACACTCCTCCTCACGCATCTCAACCGTATGACATGGCTCAACAACTTGCCGGAGATAACACTCCCCCTTATCACTCGTTCACATCCCAAACATCAAACCCTGTAAGTTCCGATGTTCTTGGCGGCTTTGTCAGTGACTAACGAAAGACCAGCAGGCTTTGATGCACATATCCTCTGCCCACCAGTATGATTCTCTTCCGCAAGATGTCTATAACGGCCACTTCAATGGTTACACCGAGATCAACACCGCGTCCCCGTACGATAATCACATGCACAACAATTCCCATGCAACGTCCAGTGATTCCGAATACGGCCACGGTGGTGGTGATTTCATCAACACTGCCGGTAGAATCTATGAAGACCACCAGGAACATGCTCATCAGAACACCCACATGATGAGTTTTGGTGACGGTTGGGCCGTTGGCAATTCATCTCATACGGGTGGCTATATGGGTTCCCAGGAGAGTTACCAACAACACCACTTCGACGAGCGTGATGAGAATGACCATCCTAGCGGTTATCCCAGCCCCGGATATGTCAGCTATGATGACCAAGCCTCTCATCAATAAGCTCTCTTCTCACATGCCGGCAGTTGTGGCTCTGCCTTAACAAAGTCGCCATTGGAACGTCACTTTGCCTTTCGATGACATCTTCGCTTCTTGATTGTATTACCACCATCTTTTCTGATCCTGGATCCCTGGTCTCGAACGCGCTTGGCCTATTCGTCATATCTTTTGATATCGTCCTTTCGATAACAATCTTGACGATGGTAGCTGAGATGTCGGTCTGATGCCTTGAAAAATTTTCGCTTCGTTCAACTTGGTCGTTCAATCGATCCTGTTGCCTTCTTTTCAAACGACAAAATGGACATGATGAACACTGAATTGCTTTCAATACCCCCCTTCGCAAAAATAACACCTCTCGTATCAAGCATCGATATTTGGCTTCCGTCTCTTCTCAGCACAACCTGCGCACTAATTTCAGAATGTTCTCCAGCAGAATTCAGCTCGGCTTTCAGCTTCGTCTCCAATGCATGGATGCTGGTATTTTCAAGGATCCTCATCGCAAAGTAGGTCGGTCTGTATCAGGGCTGGATCGGAGGACTTTCATTGGTGGCTCGTGATTGCTCGTAGTCTGTTCGTTGGTGGTGGACATCTTGCAGGCGCCAACAGACGGATAAATGTAAATTAGAATAGCACAAAATCACTAAAAACCAACCCTTCACTGAAGGCCTCGTGCCACTCGAATTGTAACATTGCCGTGATAAAGTAAGTCGAATTCGGAAGCATTTGCTGATCTCGTATTGAATGTATGAAAGGAATTCTGTCCCCAATTTCTCCCGGTTCTGGTTGTCGGTTTCAATGTTGCTGCCGTTCGGAAGGTGCTGGTAGATGACATTCATGAGGTGAGGTCGCACTTTCCTTTCAGCACCAATGTTTTCGACCGAATGCTGAAATTATACAAGAGGGCGAATCAGGCACAAGTCATCTCGATTTTGACTCGTGGAACATCAAATCGCATTAAGCTTGAGTTCAGTATCTGGCCAATGGAGATCACGGGCTTTCGAAACTTTGCATGTTTGGCCGCCTTTGTGGAGGGTTGATTTCAGTCTTGCCTTTCTCGAAATAAAAATGGCCACATCTCCCCATTGCAAATTCAACTTCACGCATGAAGGCCATCTACTGCTGATACTTCACGAAGTCACCAAATTTCATAGCCACGTCGTCTGCTCTCTTGAAAAAACGACAAGGACGACTGGTGAAGACCTGATGATTTGGTTGCCTCAGCATCGAGCGAGTGGTTATCCTTAGTCATTGGAGCCCTTTCGTGCGCCACCTCAGTACTGAAGCATGTTCGACGGACAGTTTCATATTATTCTGAGATATTGAAACCCACCATTTCGGATGAATGGTGAAGCACCGGGCCTATTTCTTCGAAACCATTGACCCATTCGCTGCTTGAAGAATTCCGAGGCCTCCAAGCTAAACGCTGTGCTAGCTCATGGCGACTAACTGCTGTGCTTAGACCCGATTGATTGGACGAAATCAACATCTGGCGGGCATGTGATTGGTAATTGAATACATCTTGATGATGGGTTGGCAATCGAGTGCCATAGAGGTTCGCCTCTAGCTTCAAAAGCAACCGGGATCTCTCCTAAGAGAAGGCGAGTCCGGCAAAGGAATTGTGAGGGTGGTGGGTATAAGGTTAAGATGAGCGGAATTGGAGTATCGTTACTCAAACCGACTGCAGCCTTTACTTCCTTCATAGGAGTCCTCGACTTCCTTGAGATTCGGTTCTCGAGGGGTAGGTAGATTGAACGGCATTCAGAAAAGCAATCACGGCTGCCTCGAGGTTGTGCGATTTGTTAAGACAGGTATTTGGGACCGACATGCTGAGGTTCGGAATGTTGGCGAACGGGCTTGTTGAGTATTTCAGAAATACCGACACCTTTATCCGCAGGATTGAGTGTTGGCGAGAATCCGAGTTCCATCCGGTGCACACAGAGCCAAAGTGTTACAGTAATCTTGACTGGTTGCATGATCGACTCCTTGCCCTGGGTTACCATGAATTAGGGCGATGATTGCTGGCTCCAGATCTTCGCCTTGATAAGACCAGCCTATGTAACTCGACAAAATCCTTGGCTTGGTCCTTCGCGTGCGTTCGCCGAGATCTATCTGCTCTATGCTGTCAACTGGAATGAGCTAGTGGAAAGATGGTGAACGGAATTGAATGGCTTTGATATCGACATCAGTGAGCAGATTGCGTGCGCTGATAGAAGGAGTTCGGCATACAATGGATCAGCCCTCATAAAAAGCCTTTAACAGCCCAAGTACCTTGGATTTGGATCTTCACTATGGAGCAACGATCCGCAATGGCGACCCCGGAATCGTAATATAGGCCTCTGCCTTGATACAGTCGGCATCAAGGTCATCCTCACGGTCTCGAATCCAGTCATCTCTTCGGATTTTTCGAGGAGTAGAGATTCATTCAAAGTACCAGACAATCTGCTGGCCTTGCATCTCTCCTGCATTCCTCTACTTCCCTGTTCGACCTAGTGCCTTAAAAAGTATGAGTATACGACCATCAGCATTCGGTATTGGGTGTGTTAGTCGTTCATGAAGTTCAAGTGCTAGTTCGGCAATGCCAATCATAGCTGGGCCTGAAAGTGTAGGATTGTGAGGAACCGTCGTCAGGGGAGGAGCTTCTTGACACTTTTCAGAATCAAAAAGCAGAGTTTTCCCAAATCCCGGTAAAGCTCAAGCATCGGGTCTTCTTGATGTTTCAAGAAAAGCTTGTCGCTTTGCTTTTGCGCATTGGAGTTTGAGCAAGTATCTCCGCTGCTTCTACAACTCTGATGAGTCTCAAGTTCCAAGCACATTGATTGAGATAAGCGGGCAGCCAGAAATGGAATTGGCGTATTATTGTCAGCCGAGTCGCCTTTCTGACGTCCAGTCGTTGAAAATCTTATAGGTGTAGCAGTATCTTATATTCCTCTCCTAAAGGTTGGAGAGAGAATGATCTGTACCTGCCTTGAGCGGACCCAGATTTGAGAGAGGAAGGATTGCTGTCCATAGCAGAAGACCTTGACTACCCTTTGCAAGCTTCTTTGAGCCATGACTAGCTTGATGTGTAAACATTACACTGAAGGAGGCCCAGGGGTATGCCTTGCACTAATTATGGGGGGGGTTAAGAGCGCGGCAACCCATTATTCGGCAGCCGTGGCGAATCATATCCAGGAGGGTGAATTGCAGACTCTTCTGTGAGATGTTGACCGCGTCGCTGAGTTCAAGCGCTATCAGGTATCCATTGCCATGTTAGCCTTGTCAGGGGAACAGATCACGGCTGCTTCGTTATAACTGAGGATAATAGCCGCTTCTTCAACGTATGGTAGCTGTCACAGGTTGTGGGCGAAGACGTGGTAAGGGCGTCCGTGTACGGGGCGGATTTGCAAGCGGTTGGATGCTCCTTGCCACAAAGAAAAGTTTAGATGCGGTTGAAGAATTGGTGAAGATAATGGCGGTATTTTGAAAGGAATGTGTTCTTGCCACAGGTTCGTTGGACCGGGCTTCTCTTCTCATCTGCCAACATGTTCAGGATTGCTTTGGTGGGGAAATGCTCCTTGCCAACGGATTCCTTGTGGGCGAGATTTTCTTCTCATCGAATCCTCTTTCTCCATTTCAGACAGCTTTGAAAGAACAGGGGGTTTGAGTTCTCAAATCGGCGCTGCTAATCTCTAGATGTCTTTTTATGTGCGAATTTCCAGCCCCTTATATTACAACTTGACTATCAATGGTCACAGTTACAAACTTGGCGCTTGTTCCCACCATGCAGTCTTCCCATGACCTTCGAGGGTCTCTCAGAAGAGAAGTCTGATAATATTGCAGCACCTGGACATGGATTCTCCACGGAATCGAAACTGAACGTGGAGATGACGCAGATGGAGCTGGTGGCAAAAGGTCTTCAATGAATGCTTTCCGCCGTTTTTGATTACCTGGTATCTGAACTTGAGTTCCGGTACTGGCACCATGTGGGGGAGGTGCGTTAGCCGGGGCGGTGCAGGGACTTTGGGGTTTTCAAGTCGCGCTTCCTGTCTTCTTGAGATCTCTGGCTTGACGAATTTGTCTAGCCTCTTGGTTAAATACGGATAGAGTACCAGCATGACCAACTACAAGCAACTCGACGTTACCCTCGGCATTCAATTCTCCCTTCTTGATGGGCTCCGGGGTCATGCTGTAGATTAATCGACGAGTCTCAGGGACATGGCTTTCCAAGATTGGAGTATAGTCGACAAGTTCCCAACCTCGTGGTGCCTTGACAAGGGCGAGGTTAATTGGCGTCACCCTGGTTTCCCCGTGCTCCGCTTTAGGATTCTTGGAATCCACATAGAAAAGTTTGGAAGTGGTTGAAGAGTGAAGGTGTTTTGACATAGCTGCATTCTCGCCCCAGGCCCCTTGGGATCTCTTTCTTTGAATGCGTTCGCCTGGTCCTTCAGGCAGATATGGATCGTGCGTATCTGCTTTGGGGTTCTTCATCAACTTCCAACTTAGTGAGCTCATCTTTTATTAAGTTGGACGATTGTTCTCTTGAGAGGCTTGGGCTTTGAAACGGCTGAAGAGCCCTGCCAGGACCTTTCTGCTTGTTGTTTACATTTCCACCGAAACAGATGTGCGAACAGCAAAAACGCCCGGAGTGAAGACGACTGCGAGCTTCATAGTACCTGAAGTCGGGTGCATAACAAAGCCGAATCTGATCTTGGCATTCGAGAACACTGCACTCACTTCGCGGTGACATTCATGCTGGAGCATCAACAGAGTCTTTTCCATCGATGCTAAGAGACAGGGAAATGCCGTTTTTAAGTGCGCACTCGAGTGCCGTAATTCAAAACTGGAAGCTAGCTGTCCCCGCAGTTTTGAAGCTTAGTCTGGCAGGCCCTGTGACCCCTTTGTCAGGTAGGGCGAGGCGGCGGGCGAGAGCTCTATCTACAAGATAAGGAGAGTTCCCAGGGCTACCAAGATGAGAAGTGATGCCGACCTTTCCAGGAAACCAGCTGCCAAAGTAGGTCGAATTTGACTCGGTGTCGTAAACGTTGTAGAATCCTCTTCAAGTTGAAGGAAGTGTGCTCATAGAGGGTGTTATGATTGACTGTCGATTCCATTCGGTTTCTAGTCCAGACAAAAGCAAAGAGATCGACGAGTTACTGCGTTGTTTGTCGTTGCTTGTAATTTGAGGGGTAGGAGTAACTACCCGCCAGTGTGAACAGACTCTAGAGGGGTTCCTGGGGGGCTCAGGGTATCGCCAAATCACGGAGATGTTGCGTAATACTGTGTATATATTTCACAGGTTTCAGTACGACTGTGATCAGAATGATTTTTCGGATGACGAGAATCGGATTGAATCAGACATATCTAAATAGCGTTAGCAAGCTCTTTTTCATAATGAAATAGGAAGTTAAATGGTCTTAAAGCCAGTGCTTACAGATATGCATCGTGATACGAAGGGAGAATTATGCCCAACCGCGTACCTCACTTTGATTTTTTGCGGGGCAAATGCAGTGATTAAAGATCTACTAAGATATTTTCGAGTTTTTGCTAACAGTTGTTTTATTCTTCGTAAAGTGTCGTATAGCACAGAACCATGTTCGTAACATCGAATGTTGTTGACTGTGTCGAGTTGATGGTGAGCCAGTGGTTCTCCGACGAATGTCTTAATGATCGCCGCAACGCACGTATATCCTACACCACATTAATAACGAGTACAGTAATTCAGACACCTGAGATCGAGCTACTTACATTCTTATAACTTCCGTTACAACTGTAGTTGTACTTGTCGCGTTGTCGAAGAGAAGGCGGGGGTGGAAATCGGCCGAGTTGAGATCTCGATCTTTCCCTCAAGATGGTAGGGACAGCTGCTGCATTTCTATCTCAGCAAGAAGTCAGTTTGGTAGGAAATTCTTGCTTATTACCTCAGTCTACGCGTTAGAGAAACTCTAGCCAGTGTGGTGCTATCCAGCCAGAGCGTTATTGAAGATTTTTGGTCCACATCCAACAAAGTAAAAATCTCCCGAGAAGATCATGGACATTGTTGCCACAGCAAAATCAGTGAATCGTTTTAGTGACGACGCAGAGCTTTAGAGCCGATGAAGAATCAGCGTCTGAGAGTCAGAGATAGATGGAGCCTAGTTACCCAAGAATAGAGGAGATTTTGTGATTTGTTGGCTGAGCATTGAAGGGCGTGTAGATCTTGTTCATAGGCCTTGAGCGTGATGATAGACACGTCCTATCACTGTAGAGGTGCTTTTAGAAGAGATCGAAGAGAAGGCGATAGGTTGTTATTTGGTATCTGACGGCTTACCTGCATTGTCAAGTGAGACTCTAAAGAGCATACTGTTTTCCCACGACGTGTCCAACTCTCTGATATGCACTCTTATGTTGCCGCAGTTGCTCATGCAAGTGTTCTTGACGTGGTAGGGTGTTGGTTATTGGTGGAAGTCGTGTCTTAGTAGATCTACCAGGGAGAGTGAGTGGCGGAGTTGGTGACATAGGGAAGCTTCAGCCTACCAGTGGAAAGCATCTTCTCCTGCTGGCTCCTCTCTAACAGTTATATGGAGCCCTGTAGTTATCTGATGATCCATCTTGTGCGCCTACTGATAATCCTTGGCCTGAGTGGGTGATCAGCGAAGTTTTCCAAGATCCTTAAAACACGTACCTAGTAGAGGAATCCAATTAGATGAGAACAAACATCTCCTGCGTATCCATGGAGAGAGTATCAAGTCCATTGGATTCCAACAACCATCTACGAAAAGTTTGGAGATGGAATTAACGCTTAGTGGTTGTGGGCGAGATATTTGTGATAGCGGTATTGACAGATTTTGTCGGGGCAAAGGTAAGTTCTAGTAAGAAAAGCCTTCGAGCTAGTCTTGCGAGCTAAGCCCATCCCGGCCGCCTACCCTCGATATATTATTGAAATCAACGACTAATCAAGTGAAAGTCTTTTATTTTGTGCTCCAGTAGCTCTATGGAGGCGTCGAAATGGTCACTACATTTCCAAGAGTTCTTGGTTCGTTCGCGAGAGCGAATATAGTAGTCTTACTAGATTACTAGAGATATCTGATTCAGATCTCAACACTATTGACTTCGAAAGTTAAAAGCAGAGGGAAGCTTGACAAAGAAATTGCAAATGTAAGTAGCATCTATGATTTTGCCCATCCAATATCAATATCATAGACGGACATTGTGCAGTCACAACTATGCTAACTACAATAGATGGTTGCTCTCATTTATTGAGAGAGAATATATTAACAAGCTAATTCTCAGGCCTGCCCTAGCTCCTTTACACACATTTCAACTTAGATATGTGTGCAGGTGGGTATTTGCTTCGACAAGCGTGGACATGGCTGCAGGGGGGTGCCACAGAAAGAAAGGCAGAGCAAGAGGGATTTTAAACACGATAGATATGCAGACGAAAGTAAAAAGTTCCTAAAAGATTGTCCAGGACACCATGAGTTAGTGACATGTCTTTTATTTTATTTTTTTAGAAACACTTAACATATGGCCCTCCTCTTAGACATAGACATTAGACGGCTTCCTCAACACAGCCCATCACAGGCCCAGCTTCGTTCCTTGGTCAGTTTCTCTGGCACAAAATGGCCAATGTATCTAAAAAAAATTAATGAACAAGGCAAATTACTCTTTATGGGTGTTGCAGCATTATATTCTCAAAAATCAAGGGTGGCTATAAAGGGACAACTGCGATTTGATACCACAGTTCACGACTTTCGATTTTGAGGTCGACAGAGGATATGGAAACGTTTTCCCCATGGGCAATTGCAAGACTCTTCCAAAGTTGACAAAGCTTTTGACAAATGAATATATTAATAATTAACTGCCACGAAGTGTGAAGCATCACGATGAGATGAGGTTGATCGGAGAAATAGTCGGTCCGGGAGACGCTATTTTAGCGGCTGTTCTCGCAGCTTCGATTTGCCCCGGAAATATTTTCTGAGATCTCGAGCCGACTCTGTTTTGATCCCAATCTTTTCACGCCATTTCCCCATACTCGGTCAGGTCTCACTAGATCTCCATCTGCCTTTGTACTTGTACCTTCCTCCAAGTGTCATTCATTGAATATTTTCCAAAATGCAACGTGCATTGACATCAAGGGCGTCGACCCTCGGTCGATCGTCAACTTCGAGGCTCCGTCCTATTGCTTCTGCTGGCTTCAATGCGCAGCAGCTGCGGTTTGCACACAAGGTATGCAATGAGAGAAATATATGCATGGACCGACCCAATTTTTGGAGTGAAATTCAAGAAATTGAAGCTAACGTACATGGCATGATCATAGGAGCTCAAGTTCGGTGTTGAAGGTCGAGCATCTCTCCTAGCCGGTGTTGAGACTTTGGCAAAGGCGGTAGCTACAACTTTGGGACCAAAAGGACGAAATGTTCTGATTGAATCAAGTTATGGTTCACCGAAGATTACCAAGGGTTCGTCCATATCCCCTATTTATGATAGCAAACGGCTGATAATCTTTAGATGGTGTCACTGTTGCTAAAGCCATTACTCTCAAGGACAAATTCGAAAACCTTGGTGCCCGCCTTATCCAAGACGTTGCCTCAAAGACAAATGAGACCGCCGGCGATGGAACGACAACGGCTACCGTCCTCGCACGAGCTATTTTCTCTGAGACTGTTAAGAACGTTGCCGCTGGATGCAATCCTATGGATCTGCGCCGCGGTACCCAAGCTGCTGTTGAAGCTGTCGTTGACTTCCTGCAAAAAAACAAGCGTGATATCACAACCAGCGAAGAGATTGCACAGGTTGCCACAATCAGTGCAAACGGGGATACACACATTGGCAAGCTGATTGCTAGTGCTATGGAGAAGGTCGGAAAGGAGGGTGTCATCACTGTGAAGGAGGGAAAGACCATGGAGGACGAGCTCGATGTTACGGAGGGTATGCGATTCGACCGCGGATTTGTCTCGCCATATTTCATCACCGATACCAAGTCACAAAAGGTCGAATTTGAGAAGCCATTGATCTTGCTCTCTGAGAAGAAGATTTCAGCTGTCCAGGACATTATCCCAGCTCTTGAGGCATCTACCCAGCTCCGCAGACCGTTGGTTATCATTGCTGAGGATATCGATGGAGAGGCTCTTGCTGTCTGTATCTTGAACAAGCTCCGTGGTCAACTCCAAGTTGCAGCTGTCAAGGCACCTGGTTTCGGTGACAACCGCAAGTCTATTCTTGGTGATCTCGGCGTCCTTACCAACGCTACTGTCTTTAC
>Ga0302325_10021910_pt1 | contig 13375 bp, 12 predicted proteins | sample Palsa_T0_2_FD_201948 | JGI IMG/M metagenome (GOLD analysis project Ga0302325, IMG submission 201948) | Peat permafrost microbial communities from Stordalen Mire near Abisko, Sweden - Palsa_T0_2 | ecosystem: Environmental > Terrestrial > Soil > Palsa > Peat permafrost | place: Sweden: Abisko... | reverse complement strand
CATTATCGGCAGCAAGGAATATCTTTTCAGCTCTACATATCAACTGAAGGCCCAGTTCGACAATGTGGCGGGCCTGGCTCCCGGAGCCAACGTGCTGGTAGGTGGAGTGGCCAGCGGAGATGTGGTAGGCATCACGCTGCCTCACCACCCGGGTGAAAAGGTCACAGTTCTCGTTGAACTCTCCCGCTCGACGCACGAAATTATCAAGAAGGATTCTGTTGCCTCCATCGAAACCGAGGGATTGCTGGGAAACCAGTACCTGGCGATCTCATTCGGATCCGCCGGCCAGGAAGATGTGCGCAATGGCGACACGATCGCAAGCCTTCCTCCGCTCGAAATGGCCGATCTCCTTCAAAAAGCGAGCGGCATTCTGACCAGCAGCCAGGAAGGCATCAACAACACCAATGTGACCACGGCGCATCTAAAGTCGATCAGCGCCAAGATCGATTCAGGCCAGGGAACTGTCGGAGCCTTGATCAACGACAAGCAGCTTTATGAAAACCTGCAACGGACTACGACAACACTGCACGACACAATGCTTCAGGCGCAGACCGGTGTCGTCGACTTCCAGGAAAATATGGAAGCGCTGAAACACAACTTCCTGCTGAGCGGATATTTCAAAAAACGGGGCTACGTGGATTCAGGCGATCTGGAGGCTAATAAGATTGCAGCGCTTCCAACCGATGCTCCACTGAAGGCATTTACGTTCACCGCGAAGCAGCTCTTCGATGGCCACGACTCAGCGAAAATGAAGGATCAAAAGGCCCTCAAACCCGCCGGCGAATTCCTGGCGCAAAATCAATTCGGATATGCGGTCGTTGTGGTTTCCGCCGGAATGGAAGGCGACACTCAAAAGGATTTGCAGCTCACTGAAGCCAGGGCCATGCTGGTGCGCGAGTACCTGGTTGAAAATTTTGGATTTGACGACAGCCAGCTCAAGACGTTTGGAATGGGTAAGCAGCCGGGCGCGAATCTCGACGCGGATTGGGGCTCGATCCAGATTCTCGTCTTCCCGCCGGGCGCCGTGGCGCCGGTTGACAAAGCAGCGCCGTCAAGCAGTTCATCCAAAACAGAGGCCGTCCCTCCGGCTCAAACAAATGGCGCCACTCAGAATGAATGATGCATCACAACACTCTGCATGCCGCGACGAAGACTCTTGGGAGATGGAGAAGAGATGACTGGAAACAAGCACAACCATGAAGGCAACAGCAGCGACGTGGGCGAGCCCGACCCTGGCCCCTACTGGAGACGGATGCATACCGATTGGCGCTTCTGGGCAGGCGCGATCCTGATGGCGGCGGCGCTCGCCATTTACGTGCTGAGCGGCGACCTGGCCTGGGTTCCACGGTTCCACTCGCACCCCTGACCGGACCTTGAATCGGACCTTGAAAAAGCTCATTGTATTTGATCTCGACGGAACGCTCGCCCCAAGCAAATCGCCTCTCGATGCCGGGATGTTGACGCTGCTCCATGACCTGCTGGCCATCGTCAAGGTGGCCATCATCTCCGGCGGCGCCTGGCTCCAGTTTCAAAAACAGGTGCTCTCCAATCTTCCCCAGGACGAACGCCTGGCACGGCTATCCATTCTGCCAACTTGCGGGACGCAATTCTTTCAGTACACAGGGGAGTGGACAAGGCTATATGCGGAAGACTTCACCGCGGACGAAAAGACGAAGATCGTCAGTGCTCTTACAAGCGCAGTGACCGCGGCTGGCTTCCAAGCCGAAAAAACCTGGGGAGAGACAATTGAGGACCGGGGAAGCCAGATAACCTGGTCCGCGCTGGGCCAGCAGGCGCCCCTCGAAGAGAAAGAAAAATGGGATGCGGACTTCGCCAAAAGAAAAAAGATAAAGGCGATCCTGGATACTGCTATTCCCGAATTTTCGATTCGGCTTGGTGGAGCCACATCCATTGACATCACCAGGCCGGGCATTGACAAAGCTTATGGGATTAGAAAGCTGCGCGACATTCTCGGGATATCACTGAAAGAGATGATTTATATCGGAGACGCCCTGTTTGTTGGAGGAAACGACTACCCAGCCGAACAGGCAGGCGTCATCTGCATTCCGGTTCGAGGCCCGGATGACACCAGGCTGGTGATCTCAGCAATCATCGCTTGTTTGGGCGACGATCAACAAGTCCAATTGCCTGAGGTGCATTGATGCCCGGCCTCTAGCGGCAACGCCCTGAAGCGGCAGTGCCCCGCAAGCTCCAGACTTTGGCGAAGGTGATGCGGTGATTTGTTCTCAAGATCCTCAGGTCCTCGGAGATACGGTTCAAACCAACCGAAGTGAGCAAAGAAGCACAGCCAATTGCTTCACAATTTGAAAGACTGAAGCTTGAGAAGGGCATTGCACGATCGCACGCCATGCAAGCCTCAATGGCCTGCTCCATGCTGAAGCTTCTGCCAGCGCGCAAGACGGACGGCGAACTGCGGGTCGCAGATGCTTTCTGAAAAACACATCTTGCAAGGCAAGAGAAGGAGAACATGATATGCCGCTTGTAACCGTTGTGCTCACACTCCTCGTAATCGGCGTGTTGCTATGGCTTGTGAACCGCTTCATTCCCATGCAAGGTCAAATCAAGGGAATCCTGAACGGCGTTGTAGTAATCGCCGTGGTCCTGTGGCTCTTGCAGGTCTTCGGCTTGTTTGGGTACCTCACCCAGTTCAAGGTCGGCCATTCATAGAGCATACGAACCGGTAGTGGCAGAGCGCGTCAAAGCCGAGCTAGTACTGTGCGACAGGGCGGAGTCATGCCCAAAGGAGATTCAGTGAGACGCGTGATGTTATTTGTAGTGGGAAGCACACTCAGCCTGAGCGCGCTTTATCAAGCCAGTTCACAAACCGCCATGACCGTTGATACCTCGGGACCCGCGCCTGCATACCGTGTGGTGGTAACCAGCCGGACGATCCAGGCTGTCAACTACCGGCACCGCAGCGGAGCCTCGGAAGTTGGCTTTGCCGGCACGGCATTGCTGCCTTCTGCCATAGGAACAGCCAAGGTTCGAAGCAAGCGCGGCACCCTTGAGGTCGAAGCGGAATTCGAAAACCTGCAGAACCCCACAACCTTCGGCTCTGAATATCTCACCTATGTCTTGTGGGCCATTTCGCCCGAGGGGCGGCCCGTTAACCTGGGAGAAGTGCTGGTTGGCAGCAATGATCGAAGCAAACTCACTGCGACCACCGATCTGCAGGCATTCGCGCTGATCGTTACTGCGGAACCTTATTACGCCGTCAGGCAGCCCAGCGATGTTGTGGTGCTTGAAAACGTCATTCGTGCAGACACCAAGGGGTCCACCGAGGAAGTAGATGCGAAGTATGAGTTGCTGGAGCGCGGCGGCTATCTTCCCACTGGATACAAGTTTGACCCAATAGTTCTGAACGCCAATCTCCCGCTGGAATTCTACGAGGCGCGGAATGCTCTGCGTATCGCTAAATCGGAGGGCGCGGACATATACGCCAGCGAAAGCTATCAGCACGCCGTCCAGCAGATGAATATTGCCGACAGCGATGCAATCAGTGCGCATGTGGAGAAGAAGCCACTGATCGCCGCTGCAAGAGAAGCGGTGCAGACCGCGGAGGATGCGCGAGAGATCGCGATCAAGAGGATTGAGGGTGACCGGCTGTTGGCAGAGCGCCAGGCATCGGCTGACGCACAGGCAAGGGCGCAGGCTGAAGCCGACAGGGCTCTGCAACTGAAGGAGCAAGCACAGGCCGACGCAGCCAGGGCGCAAGCCGACGCCGCAAGGGCCCAGGCTGAGACGGCAAGAAACCAGGCAGCCTCGGCAGCGGCCATCGCCGCATCCCAGGCCGCCGCGGACCAAGCGCAAGCCGACGCCGCAAGGGCCCACGCAGATGCCGCAACAAATCAGGCAGCCTCGGCAGCGGCCATCGCCGCATCCCAGGCGGCTGCGGACCAAGCGCAGGGCGACGCCGCCAGGGTCCAGGCTGATGCCGCCGCAAATCAGGCGGCGTCGGCAGCTGCACTCGCCGCAGCCCAGGCTGATGCAGACAAAGCCCGCTTGATTGCACAGCAGGCGGATAGCGATAAGGCGGCAATGCGCACGCAATTGTCGCTGCAACTGAACAGAATCCTTCAGACCCGCGACAGCGCACGGGGCCTGATTGTCAGCATGTCCGATGTGTTGTTCGATACCGGGCGATACTCGTTGAAGCCAGGCGCTCGAGAAAAACTGGCCAAGGTTGCCGGCATCCTGATGGCATATCCAAGTCTCAACATTGAGGTTGGCGGCTACACCGACAACGTGGGTGGTGACGATATGAATCAGAAGCTTTCGGAAAACCGAGCTGCGGCTGTCCGCGATTACCTGGTGCAACAAGGCGTGGGGACAGATTCAGTAACCGCAAAGGGCTATGGCAATAGCTTGGCGGTTGCTTCGAACGATAACTCCGCCGGCCGCCAGGAGAACCGCAGAGTCGAGCTCCTTGTATCCGGCGATGCAATCGGTACGCCGGTGCCCGTAACCACGGGAAGTTTGAACTAATCGAGGTGCGTTACCGCTGCGGTTCTCGAAAGGGCCGCACCACGCGTCGCAAATACCCGGTTGGTTGCACGAGAAAGGAGCAGAAAAACATTCTGGCAACGATCCTGATAGTAGTTCTTCTCTTGGCACTATTTGGAGCGCTGCCGCGGTCGCCGCACAGCAGAAGCTGGGGCTATTTTCCAGCGGAGAATTGGGGTTGATTCTGTTGATTGTTGTTGTGCTCTTGCTCGTGGGTCGAATTCAATTCACGGGCATCTGATGTGACGGTAGGCACAAAGCCTGTTTTCTCGCGCATGCTTGAAACAGTAGTTAGAGCTTTGCAATACTCGCCTTCAGCCTTCCAGGCTTCGCTCCAAACGAGCACCGTTGACGCAGGCAACAGAACGACAGGAGGGGTGGTGGGTCTCATCAAGAAAATCGATATGCCAAAGCACTTTGCTGCCCGCCGAGTTGCGCATCTGACTGCGCATCTGATTGTCGCCAGCTCCGTAAACCAGCTTGATGCGTCCGGTATACCAGAAATTAGGTCGCACGGCGCGAGTGCGAATGCGCCGGGTTTTGTTGCAGATTTCTCCTTGGGGCTTTCTTCATCAGGCGTGTCTTCTGCTCCGGGAGAGTGACGATCCATTCTTGGCGCATATCAGAGCCAGATACTTCCAGGCCGAGCCGAAGGAGTCTCAGCAGGCGTCGGCGTATGTGGTCCATTGATTGTCGGCACGTCGCGTCGGCAGTGTGCCCCGCACCCAGTTCGTGAAAGTCAGCTTGCAAAGGGGTTATATGCACCGCAATGATTCCAGCGAAAGCAGGACCATATGTCTCTCAATGAATCGAATCATCGTGAAGTTGTCCCGGGCAGCCTCCTAACTGCGCCATCTCCGCCCGCCGCAACAAGAGGTTCCAGCCTTCCTTTGCCCACGCGCATTGCTTTCGTCGGAAACTATCTGCCGCGCCAGTGCGGCATCGCCACATTTACAACCGACCTATGCACCGCACTCGCAACCGAATTCGGCGGCGAACGCTTATTTGCGATTCCCGTCAACGACCCCGAGGCAAACTACGACTATCCAGAGCAAGTGCGCCTGGAACTCGATCAGGAGGATCTGACTTCCTACGAACGGGCCGCGGAATTCCTCAACTTCAACGGTAACGATCTGGTGTGCTTGCAGCATGAGTATGGAATTTATGGCGGGATTGCGGGCCGTCATATTCTGACCCTGCTCCGCAAATTGAAGATGCCGGTCGTTACAACGCTTCACACAGTTTTGCGCGATCCCGATCCGGATCAGCGCATAGTGCTCGAAGAGATATCCCGCCTCTCCGATCGCCTGATTGTCATGAGCGAGCAGGCGGCGCATTTTCTGCATGAGATATACGCGGTTCCGCGCGGAAAAATAGATATCATCCCGCACGGTGTGCCTGATTTTCAGTTCATGGACCCCAATTACTTCAAAGACAGCTTCGGTGTCGAAGGTAAATCCGTGCTGTTGACCTTCGGCCTGCTATCGCCGAATAAGGGAATTGAGAATGTGATTCGAGCTTTGCCGGAAATTCTTTCCAGGCATCCAAATGTTGTCTATATCGTATCTGGCGTGACGCATCCGCAAATTCGCCGCCGCGAGGGCGAGCGCTACCGCGAGCAATTGCAAGCTCTCGCGGAGAAGCTTGGAGTCTCATCGAATCTGATCCTGGTCAACCGGTTCGTGAGTGCGGAAGAACTGGTTGAGCATGTAGGTGCAGCGGACATCTATATCACGCCTTACAGGCAGGAAGCGCAAATCGTATCCGGTACGCTGGCCATTGCGCTAGGCGCGGGCAAGGCGATCATCTCCACGCCCTATTGGCACGCGAAAGAACTCCTGGCTGAGAACAGGGGCATGCTCGTTCCGTTCGAGAATCCCTATGCCATTGCAGAAGCCGTGCTTCAACTCCTTGACAATGACGGCCAACGCCACGCGATGCGGAAGCGGGCCTACCTCCATTCCCGCGAAACAGTCTGGCCCAAGGCAGCGCGCAAGTATATGGCGAGCTTTCAGCGCGCCCGCTTCGAGCGTACGCTGCAGCCCCGGGCAGCACAGAAGGACGAAGTGAGAGAAAGCGCTGCCGATACCTTGCCGGCGTTGGATGCCGCTCATATGCTGAGCTTGACCGACGACACTGGCATTCTGCAGCATGCAATCTTTTCCGTACCAAATTCGAGCGAAGGGTACACGACCGATGACAACGCGCGTGCGCTCATTGTTTCCACCTTGCTGGATAAGAATCCGGAACCCGCGCTTCGGCGGGGCGATACGCAGCTATCACACCGCTACCTGGCCTTCTTATGGCTCGCCTTTAATACCAATACGGGGAGATTCAGAAATTTCCTTGGGTATGACCGCCGATGGTTGGAGGAAGTTGGGTCGGATGATAGTCATGGGCGTGCCCTGTGGTCCTTGGGCACGGTGCTTGGGTCTTCACAGGATGCGGGCTTGCGGGGAGCGGCAGGCAGGCTCTTTGAAGCCGCGGTTCCCGCGACGCTCACGTTCACCAGCCCGCGCGCCTGGGCGTTTTGCATACTCGGCATGCAAGCCTACCTGGACTGGTTCCCCGGAGATCGCGCCATTCAGTGCACTCGCAATGCGCTTGCAAATCGCCTGCTCGATATCTATGAGCGCACCCACTCTGCCACATGGCGATGGTTTGAGAAGAGCCTTTCCTACTCCAATGCAAGGCTGTCACAGGCGCTGATTCTGGCCGGATGGCGAAGCAAGAACCAGAGGATGATTGAAGCAGGTATGGACTCGCTCAAGTGGCTGGTTCTGGAGCAGCACCGCGACGATAAGGAGATCTTTGTGCCCATTGGGTCCAACGGCTTCTTCATTGAAGGAAGTGAAAAAGCGCGCTTCGATCAGCAGCCGGTGGAGGCTTGCGCAACCGTGTCCGCATGCCTCGAGGTATTCAGGATGACGGAAGAACGCGTTTGGTTTGAAGAGGCGCAGCGTGTCTTTCATTGGTTTCTCGGCAAAAACGACCTGCAAGTGCCGCTTTACGACGCAACGACGGGCGGCTGCAAAGACGGCCTTCATCCCGACCGCATCAATGAAAACCAGGGGGCGGAATCAACGCTTTCTTTCCTGATGGCCCTGCTCGAAATGCAGGCAGCCAAAGTAGCAAACACTCAAGAACTGCAACTTGAAATGAGCTCCACTTCGTGAATCCCAATGGTTCTACAGTTGTATCGGCAGAGTCTAGCTCCTGCGAAGCTCATGTGGAGACGCGGACAGGGCGCCCACTGTTCACCCGTCATTTGAATAACCCGATTCTCACGCAGAGCGACTGGCCTTATCCGGTGAACAGCGTCTTCAACGCAGGGGCGGTTCGACTGCTCGATGGAGACACGCTTCTGTTATGCCGGGTTGAAGACCGGCGAGGCTTGTCACACCTTTGTGCAGCGCGATCGGTCAATGGAATCGATCACTGGCGCATCGATCCCACACCGACACTTCAGGCCAACTCGCACGATTACCCTGAAGAGCTTTGGGGGATTGAAGATCCGCGCATCACCTATGTCCCGGAACTCGAGCAATACGCCATCACGTACACATCGTTTTCGCGCGGCGGCCCTGGTGTCTCGCTGGCCCTGACCAAAGACTTCAAGACCTTTGAGCGCTATGGAGTCATCGCGCAGCCGGAAGACAAGGATGCGGCATTGCTGCCCAGAAGAATTGACGGCCTTTGGGCGCTGATTCACCGCCCGGTCACAACGCTTGGCGCGCACATGTGGATCTCCTACTCACCCGATCTGCGCCACTGGGGTGGACATAAGATCATGCTTGAAGCGCGCCGCGGCGGATGGTGGGATGCAAACAAGATCGGCCTCTGCTCCCCGCCCATTGAGACAGCAAAGGGATGGTTGACGATTTACCACGGCGTAAGGCATACGGCCTCTGGAAGCATTTACCGGCTGGGCCTGGCGCTGTTTGACCTCAATGAACCTGAAATCTGTCTGCAGCGCGGAGATTCCTGGATGTTCGGCCCCGAGGCTAGCTATGAGCGCCTCGGAGACGTCAAGGATGTCGTGTTCCCTTGCGGACAGACAATCGGTGCCGATGGAGATACCATCAACCTTTATTACGGCGCTGCGGATACGTCGATGGCGCTGGCAACCGGCAGCATTCGGTCGCTGCTCTCCTGGCTGGATGCGAACTCCGGAGCTGAAGAAGGAATGACTACCCGGAAGTGCGACCGTGGCCGGGGCGCAAGGATGAGTTGAGATGAACTTCTCAAGCCGGACATGGCCCAGTTGGGTGCCACAACTTCTATGGATACGGCGCGAGTGCCCTCGATGCAACTCGCTCAAATTCAAACCGGCCGAATTGAGATCGTTCGACGGCCTCTTAAGCATGTTTGGGTTGCGCCCGGTTCGGTGCATGTTTTGCTGGCGACGGTATTACTGGTTTGCCTTGCATGACGCGAATTCCGTATAGCTTCGCAACCTGGTCGGGAGCTGAAGCACCAGGCGCAGGAACAGGGAATAATCCGCATGAGCATATCTTTCCAACAGGCTGCTCAATCACTCGCGTTGCGCGTGAAGCCCTCCCTTATGCCGAACTGGCTCACGCACCTGGGAGCACTGGGACTGTTTTCAGTTGCTGTGGTTGATTCCTCGCCCATCCCGCTGCCGCTGCCCGGCAGCACTGACCTTTTGCTGTTGTGGCAGGTGGCGCACAGAGGAGATCCCTGGTTGCTGACCCCCTGTGCCATTGCGGGCAGTATCGTCGGCGGCTACACCACCTGGCTAACCGGGCGCAGAGGCGGCGAAGCGGCGCTGCAGCACTATGTGCCGGCGCGTCTTCTTGGGCGCGTCGTCCGATGGGTGCAGCATCATTCAACCCTCGCAGTCTTCATTCCCGCCCTGCTGCCTCCGCCCATTCCGCTTTTGCCGTTCGCGCTGGCCTCGGGCGCGCTCGGCGTCTCGCGCAATCGGTTTCTCGCCGTCTTCGGCGCGGCTCGCAGCCTGCGCTATTCCTTCGTTGCATGGCTAGGTGTCGCCTATGGAAGGAAGGTCGTCCGCTTGTTTTCCGCAAGCTTGCAGAAGTGGTCGACGCCACTGCTTTGCATGTTCGTTGGACTGATGGTGGCCGGAGTGTGTTTTGGAATATATAAGGTTCGAGGCATGCGCAAAGTTGACGCATCACAGAAGCCTGCGCCCCATCGCGAAGCAATTCGATTTGGCTAAGCACTAGAGCATGTTTCAAAAACAGGCTCTGTATCAATCGTCCCCCGGCTTTGCCGACTCGCGGCATATGAAACTTGACTCGATCAATGCCACCGCTAACTCGCTATCCCGCGAAGCGGGGCTAACTCGCTGCATTTGGTCAAACACACTCCCCATGCCTCCAATTGAAATTGTGCATTCGCAGTTGATTTACTTCACGCCGCAGGCCGATTCTGTAGCAAAAAGAACGGCCGGGTAGATTGCACCCGGCCGCAAACAACTTGCATAGACCCTCTGGGCCCTCCTGGAGGACGGCCCTGCTACTTCCCGTGCACGGGCTCCGATGAGCGAGGCTGGGGTTTGCTCGACTGCAACGACTGTTGCTGCGCGGCGTGTTGCTGCACCTGCTTCTGCGTCTGCTGCTGGTGCTTCTGCTCCAGTTTCTGCGTTTGAGCGTCGCTTGCCTTCTGCTGATGCTCTGTGTCCTGCTTCTGCTGAAGCTGAGACCGCTCCTGGGTTTGTTTGGCGATCAACTTGTCCTGCTGCTGTTCGTACCTCGAGTCTGCCTTTGCATTCCCTGAGTCGGACGGCGCGGGGCGAGTGATCGGAGCAAGATCCTTCGGGTGGACTGCGTTCTTTGGTTCGGTTGCTGCCTCGTTGACTCCGGCCTTCGGAGGCTCAGAAGCCTCCTTGGCGAGCTCAGACTTCCTCTCGTCGTTGGATTCCCCTGGCTTCGCAGTCGCAGCGATTGCCGGCTTGCCGCTGATTGCCGCTGAGCGTTGTGCCGGATTAGACCGCGCGGCCTGCGCATGTTCAGTTTGAGCGGCGACAGCTGGAGTGTGCTTCTGGCTTGCAGCTGCTTGCTGTTCTGAAGTTGGCCGTGCTTCGACGCCACCTTTTCCGCCGTTGTAACTCACGCGGCTTTCGGCATTGACCTCGACTTTTTCATTGTAGGTATTGTGAATACTTACAACATCGATGTGGTTGACTGAGGTGTTATAGAAGAAGTGTCCGTTGTTCCAGCGTCCGCCTCCGTAACCCCCGCCCCAGTAGCCGAAGCCGTAGTTGATGCCGCCGTAGAAGCCCACGGTCTCGCCCCAATAGCCTTCATTGAAGGCGAATCCGCCTTCGCCCCAGCCCCAGTAACCCGGTGTCCAGAGGAAGCCGACTTCCGGCGCCTGTACCCACGAGCCGGGCACAAAGTAATAATCGGAGACGCTGTCGTCATAGGCCCAATACCCGGGCGTCCAGAGATAGCCGTCACCGGGGCAAATTGGCTGGTCGTAGACCGGCAGCATAGGCGGGCCGATCGCTACCCTTATCCCAATCTGTCCGAATGAGGCGGCCGGAATGGCCAATATCAGAAACGCCAACAAAAACCGGATGGCACGCATACCGTTCTCCTTGCCAGACCATCCTTCGATTACGCCGCTGTGTTGAATGATTCACGCCGCGAGGACTGAGAGGCGACGCGCTTTCCGCGCCTTGATCAACAGTTTCACTTGCCGTTCTTGATGTCTGTGTAGAACCGCTCACATCGTGCGGCATTGCGCGAGAAGCGCTCTATACAACAAACATCGCAGCGCGTTCGGCAGACATAACCATAGTGCTGATTGCCGCACGACAGTGAGCTTTCCTGCTCAGACTGCGCGGCTCCTCCGGCCTAAAGTGAGAGTTACCTTGTGCGTCTGAGTGCGCGGAAGAAAGTGACGCTGCGCATGGGTAGAAAAAGAGGAATCACATGAAGAAGCTCATGACATTAGCAGCGTTACTCAGCATCACGACCATCGGCTGGGCGGGATCGGGTCGCGAAGCAACAGCCGACCGGTTAGATCATGCGGGCAGAGTGCTCCACGAGATCATGGCCGCGCCCGATAGAGGCATTCCGGAAGAAGTTCTGGAACACGCAAAGTGCATTGCCGTTGTGCCCCACATGCTCAAGGGCGGCTTTGTCTTTGGAGCGGAGAATGGCAGAGGCGTTGCCACCTGCCGCACCGCAGGCGGATGGAGCGCACCGGCATTCTTCACTATTACCGGCGGAAGCTGGGGATTGCAGATTGGCGTCGAAGGTGTCGACCTGGTCTTTGTCATCCAGAACGACGAAGGTATGAAGCATTTTATCAACGGCAACTTTGAGCTGGGTGGAGATGCTTCCGCGGCTGCCGGCCCGGTTGGTCGCCACGCTTCCGCCGATACCGATTGGAAGCTCAATGCCGAAGTCCTTACTTATTCGCGCGCCAAGGGCGCCTTTGCCGGGCTCACGCTGACCGGCGCAGCAATTCGACGCGACGAAGATTCCACCGAAGCCACTTACGGCCACGAAGTCTCCACGCGCCACATTCTGGATGGCGGCGAAGCAGTCCCGGCCTCGGCTCAATCCTTCCTCGACGCAGTCGGGCACGCAAAGGCGCAGGCCGTGGCTTCCAACCAGTAACTCAATTTGAATGCTCGTTGGCGCCCGGAAACCACCATGGCTTGCGGGCGCCCACGGCGCAAGGAGAAGTGTATGCTTTGGACAATCTTCGTAATTCTCTTGGTTTTGTGGCTGCTCGGCTTTTCCCTCCATGTTGGAGGCAGCCTGATTCACCTGCTGATCGTTGTAGCCGTCATCGTCCTGATCTTCAACCTGATATCCGGAAGACGCGGCGCCATTTGAAACAATCAATGCCTCACGGGCGCTAAGAACTCCGGCGCCCCGTGGCCCAAACCAGAGCATTCTAAGAGGCTGCGGCGCAAGTCAGGTCTTGAAAAGGCACGACTTTACAGGCTGCGGAAACACTCAATCGTCCGTTAGGCCGTGGATTCATCTCCGGCAAACGGCCAGTAGAATCAACGAGGGCTTCACCCAAGAGGTATGCTCTTTGGGGTTTTCGCTTGATCGAAGGCCTTTTTCCGCAGCCTGTTCAGCCCCCGAGGAACCCTCCGCCCCGGGGCCGAACTGAATCATACGTTCCTTAAAGCCTCAATAGCACCCTCCACCGGGTCAAGAGAGCTGCGACCGCGAGAATAAACGCTGTGAACACCGCGCAACGCACCGCTCCCGGCCAGCCGTAATTGAAGTGCGCGTCAAAATAGCCAATGCCCGCCGCCGTAAGAATGAAGTACCAGAAGTCCGGAAGCAGGTAGGTCGTCAAGGTATTGGAGCCCGCGGGACGGGCAAAGAAGGCCCATCCGGTTTTCTTCTTTACGTCGCAAATCCAATAAAGCGCAGTAAACATCAGCACGGCAGCGCCGATGCTATAAAGGCTCCAGGTAGGCGTCGCCCTGATCTTTGAGATGCCGAGCGGTGTTAGCAACCATCCAGCGATCAGCGCAAGAATGCCGAAGGCCATGCCAAGAAGCGTCTTCTGCCTAAGCGTCTGCCAGCGATGAGCTCCAAGAAAAATAACGGAAGTGACGATGCCGGCGAACATGATCCCCGCCATCGCTCCATTGCTGAATGGCCAAATCCAGTATGGAAGCCGATCGTCGAAGGTAATCCACCTTGCGGCGCTCAGTGCATTGAACGTCATCATCGCTACGAACCACACCACCGGAGCCCAGAGCCAGCGCCGCGTCGGAATGTAAAGAACAGCCACCGCGAAGTACGTGTAACCAATCAGGCCGAGAATCTCAGGATAAGAAACCTGTATCCAGACAGCATGGCCATGTATCGGTTCGTGGCGGAAGGCC
>Ga0302325_10021909_pt1 | contig 13376 bp, 6 predicted proteins | sample Palsa_T0_2_FD_201948 | JGI IMG/M metagenome (GOLD analysis project Ga0302325, IMG submission 201948) | Peat permafrost microbial communities from Stordalen Mire near Abisko, Sweden - Palsa_T0_2 | ecosystem: Environmental > Terrestrial > Soil > Palsa > Peat permafrost | place: Sweden: Abisko... | reverse complement strand
CGAGCGGGTTGGGGGCAACTCGCTCCACCTTTCGAGGGTTCGGCGGACAATCCCAAATAGCGTGAGTCCCGCCAGGATATGGATCACCAAATTCGTCGCATGGTAGCTCCAGACGTTTTGGCCGCTGACCGCGTAGTTGATCGCCAGGGAGAGATTCAGCACCGGCCGGCCGCTGACGGTAAACCCGCCGCGGGGAGGGGACAGCACGGATCCCAGATCCCAGAGGTGGCGGATCGTTGAATTGTCCACGATGTTCGGCCCGTCATCGAAGGCGAACTGGCCCGAAAGGCTGTTATGATACGCCGCCACCGCCGCCGCGGCAATGGCTGCGCCCGCCACAAAGATCGCTCCACGTGATTGCGAGCCACTGGGACTCTTGGGGGCATCCGGGATCACGGCGGTAAAACGGTGGCTAAAAATTGGGCAGCTTGGCCAAGTGGGCCTGCGCTTCCGCGTCGTTTGGGGCGAGACGCAGCACTTCCTCGAACTGGATGCGAGCCTCCGCGATGCGGCCCTGTTGGGCGAGGGCGCACCCGAGGTTGAAGTGGATTTCAGGATTGCCTGGCTCAAGGAGGGACGCCGCCTTGAATTTGTCCGCCGCCCGGACCACCTGACCGGATTGGGCGAGGGAGGCGCCCAGATTGTCGAGCGCCTCCACGTTATTTGGCTCGAGGCGCAACGCCGCCTCGTACCCGCTCAATGCTTCCGCCTGCCTGCCCAGGGCGGCATAGGTTTCGGCGAGATTGAGGAGCGCCTCAACGTAGTCGGGTTTCAGACGCAACGCTTCCTGGTATTGCCGGATCGCCTCCGGCAGATTGCCCGTATCCCGCCGGATGTTGCCCAGGTTGTTGCGCGCCTTGGGAAAGTCGGGCTTCACCCGCAAGGCCTGCTCGTAATGGGCGCCGGCTGCGGGAAGATTTCCCAGCCGGCGCAGCGCATTGCCCAGGTTGTAGTTGAAATCGGGATTGTCCGGCGATATCCGGACAGCCTCGTCGTAGCTGGCGATGGCGTCCGGCAGCATTCCCAGGTGCGAAAAAGCGTTGCCCAAATTATAAAGGGGCTTGTCGAAACCGGGAGCGAGCCGGATCGCCTCCTTATACTCGACGACCGCCTCGGTCCATCGGCCGGTGTCAGCAAGCGCGATGCCCAGATTATTGTGGGCATCGGGATATTCGGGCTTGATTTGCAGGGCTTGCCGATAGCGGTCCATGGCCGCGCTTTTATCGCCGGCATCATTGAGGGAAAGTCCCAAATTATACTGCGCGCGCGGATTGAGCGGACGCTCCTCCGCGGTCTTGCTCCACAGGCTCAGGGTGGTGCGGTAATCCTCGTTGCGTCGGGCGGTGAGACAGCCGCAGGCGACCGCGACGAGGACAAGGATCGCCGATCCCGACCGCAGCGGCGATTGAATCGTCGCAGCAAGCAACGCATAACCACCGCATACCACGACCGCGATCACAGCCGCCAGCGGCAGGTACATGCGATGCTCAGCCATCGGCTGGCCGGCCACCGCCACCACACTGGAGGTCGGCGCCAGGATGAGGAAGAACCAAGCCCCGGCGAAGCCCAGGGCTCGCAAATTTCGAATTTCGAATTTCGAACTTCGAAATTTTGTCGTGAGCGCCCACCCCGTTCCCGCCAGAAGCAAAAGAGCGCCCGCCAGATACGGCGTCACGGCCCATGTCGGCTGGTCGGTTCCGACCCCATAGTCAAAAATCAGGGGATGCGGCCAGACTGCCAGGCCAAGATAACGCAAGACCACGCGGCTCTCCGTCAGGGCGTAGGTCCACCCATTGACCCCCTGGTCGAACCCCACGCCGCGTTTGCCCACGTCCCGCAGAAGGAACCCCAGCAATAACCACGAGCTGGCGAGTCCCGCATAATACCTCGATCGCCGCTTCCACGCCTCCGCAAACGATCCGCTCACAAATGTCCGATCGTAGAGCAGCACGATCACGGGAGCGGTCACCATCACCTCTTTGGTTGCGATGCCGAGGAAACAGGCGGCAACTGACAAAATTTCGAATTTCGAACTTCGAAATCCGAATTTGTTTTCATCTACGCTTCGGATGAAACAGTACAGCGTCAGGAGGTAAAACAACCCCATCAGCGACTCCGCCCGTTCCGATATGTACGTGACGGCCTCCGTCTGCAGGGGATGCAGGGCCCAGATGAGGGCGATGGCAAAGGCATACAAGTTTCGAATTTCGAATTTCGTACCGAGCGAAGCGACAGGTATTTCATTTCGAAATTTGCCGATCGGCGTCCGGCGCATAATCCCAAACAGCGTCAGCGCGGCCAGGATATGAATCACCAGGTTCACGGCGTGGTAACCCCACACATTCATTCCCCCCAGCGCGTGGTTGACCGCGAACGACAGATTGATCAGGGGCCGCCCACCGGTCGGCACCTTCGCGGGCGCCAGCAGCACCGACCTTATCGGCCAAAGGCGCAGGATCGTCGGGTTTTCCGTGATCGAGCCGATATCGTCGAAGGTAAACGGGCCGGAAAAACTATTGCCGTACGCGGCCAACGCGGCGGCAGCGATGGCTCCGCCCGCCAGGAGCGGAAACTTTCGAGATCTCGGGGCCGGGGAGTGCATTACTGCGGCGCGGGCAGGCGCGCCAGATTCGAGCGAGCGTCGGCGTCGTCCGGGCTGAGCCGCAGCGCCTCCTCGAACTGCCGGCGTGCCTCCGGGATCCGGCCCAATTGCGCCAGGGCGCATCCCAAATTATTATGGATTTCAGGACTGTTGGGCTCAAGCCGGGCCGCCGCCTCGAATTCCTCCTCCGCCCGATCAACCTGCCCGGTTTGGGCCAAAGTTGATCCAAGATTGTCGTGCGCTTCCACGCTGCCCGGCTGGAATCGCACCGCCTGCTCGAATTGCGCGATCGCCTCCGGCAACCGGCCCGATTTGGCCAGCAAATAACCAAGGTCGTTGAGCGCCTGGGGAGAATCAGGCCTGAGCCGCACCGCCTCCTGATAGACGGGAATGGCCTCCGCGGGCCGGCCGGCCCGGGTCAAAGCGACACCCAGATTATAGTAAATGTTGGGGTCGTCGGGCGCGAGGTCGCGGGCCTCCTCAAAGCTGTCGATCGCATCCGCCAATTTCCCCACATGCAGGAAAGCATTTCCGAGATTGTAATGCGTCTGGGAAAATCCGGGACCGAGGCGCACGGCTTCCTCATACTCGGCGATCGCCTCGGGCCAGTGGCCGGTGTCGGCCAACGCTATGCCCAAATTATTGCGGGCTTCAAAGTAATCAGGCTTCAGGCGCAGCGCCTCCCGGTAGCGCTGAATTGCGGCGGGAATGTTTCCCTCGTTGGCCAGGACGAGTCCCAAATTGTATTGCACTCGCGGATTGAGGGGGGATTCCGCCGCCGTCTTGCTCCACAAGCTCAGCCCGGTGCGATAGTCGTCATTGCGCCGGGCGGTGAGGGATCCGCAGACGATTGTGATCGCCGCGAGGGCGATCCATCCGCCGCAGCGCCGCGCAGCCGGGCGAAGGGGGACGCGCTCGAGCAAAGTGCAACCCCCGCAAACCGCGACAGCGATCACGGGCGCGAGCGCGAGATACATCCGGTGTTCGGCCATGATCTGGCTGATTACCGGCACCAGGGACGTCGGCGCCAGAATCGCGAAGAAAAAGAACCCGGCGAAGCCAACGGCGCGAAAATTTCGCATTTCGAAATTCGAAATTCGAAATTTTGCGGTGAGGAGCCATGCGGTGCCCGCCAGCAACGCCCCGACCGCCACGATGGAAGGAAATACCGACCCAACCGACGGCGCCAATTTCATTCCATAATCCAGGATCAGGGGCGCGGGCCGGATTGCCAGGGAAAGGTAGTGCACGATCGCCGGGAACTGCGTCAGCCAATAGCTCACGGTCTCGCTGCCCACATTTACCCCCGCCGTGCCTCCGCGCGTGCCGGCTCCCAGCGCAAGATAGATCAATAGGATCCACGTGGCCGCCAGACCCATATGCAGCGCCCGGTGCTTCCGCCAAGCTTCCCGAAACGTCCCGCTGACGAAAGTCCGGTCGTAGAGAAAGACGATGACGGGCGCCGAAACCATGACCTCCTTGGTCGCCATGCCAAGCAGGCAGGCGGCAACCGCAAAGCAGCCCCAGCCGAACGGCCGAATTGCATTGAAGGTAGACGCGACGTCCAAGTCGCGTTCCTCCGCGGTGCGCGGCGGAGCCGCGCCCACACTTCGGATGAAGCAATAGAGCGTCAGGAGATAAAACAGGCCCATCAGCGACTCGGCGCGCTGAATGATGTAGGTGACCGACTCGGTCTGAAGGGGATGCAGTGTCCAGATCAGGGCGATGGCGAAGGCCAACGCGAGGTGGAGCGGGTTGCCCCCAACACGCTGGTTTGACGGCGCCGATGAGCGGGTTGAGGGCAACTCGCTCCACCTATCGAACGTCCGCCGCATGATCCCAAACAGCGTCAAACCTGCCAAAATATGGATCAGCAGGTTGACGGCGTGATAACTCCACACGCTCGTTCCGCTGATCGCATAGTTGATCGCGAGCGAAAGGTTGAGGATCGGGCGACCGCTGACGGTGGCGCCCCCCGGAGGAGGGGACAGCACGGAGCCCAGATTCCGGAGATGGCGGATCGTGGGATTATCCACGATTGCCGGCCCATCATCGAAGTTAAACTGGGCGGAGAAGCTGTTCCGGTATGCGGCCACCGCCGCGGCGGCGATGATCGCGCCCGCCACGAAGACCCGGGACCGGGAGCCGCGAAGATTCTGGGCATTAGGTGAGTCCACAGCAGTAAAACCACTTAGCCACAAAGGGCACAAAGAGCACAAAGAAAATACAACCAAACCAATTCAATTTAGTGGCCAAAATTTCCGGGGTATTTTTTGTGCCCTCTGTGCTCTTTGTGGCTAAAAATTCGGGAGCCCGGCGAGGCCGGCGCGCACCTGCGCGTTATTGGGCTGAAGCTGCAGCGCTGCCTCGAACTGGATGCGGGCTTCCGCGGTCCGGCCCAGTTTCGCGAGAACGGTCCCGAGGTTGGCGTGCGCTTCAAAATAATCAGGCCTGAGGCGAAGCGCCTCCTGATATTGCGGCACGGCTTCCGGCAACCGGCCCAATTGGGTCAGGGCGGCCCCCAAATCCTGATGCGCCTCGGCAAAGCGGGGCCTGAGATCGAGGGCGCGCTCATAGTAAGTGACTGCCTCCGGCAGCCGGCCCATTCCGGCCAGGGCCGTGCCGGCATTGTAAAGAACCGCGGCGTTGTCCGGATGGAGCTGAATCGCCCGCTCGAAACGCTCCATGGCTTCCGGCAGGCGGCCGGAAGCCGTCAGCGCGAGGCCCAGGTCGTTCTGGGCCTCGAAAAGATCGGGTTTGAGACGCAGGGCGGCTTCATAGTGGGGAATCGACTCCTGGACCCGGCCTGACCGGTACAGGACGCTGCCGAGATTGCTTTGGGCCAGCCAGCTGTCGGGGTTGCGATCGAGGGTGGCCCGATAGAGCGTCTCGGCGTCGCGATAGATCTGGCATTGGCGCCACGTTAGAACCGCGAGGCCGCAGATCGCCGCGGCCACGGCAATCTGGGTAAATCGGCAACCCGCAACCTGAAGCTTGAAAACTGGGAGCAGACCGCCGCACACGAACGCGATCGCCCCAATCAGCGCGAGTTGTTCGTAGTGATCGGCCACGAGTGAATACTGCATGAATTGCACATCCGTGAATCCCAGCACCGGCACCAGCGCCAGGCAGAAGTAGCCCCAGGCAAAAAGGGCCGGCCGCGTGAATTCGGCGCGGTATCGCCATAGAATCGCGGTCAAGGCCATGGCGGCCAGCAGTGGCGTCCACCCGCGCGGATCGTCCACCCGGATGGGCCACTGGGGATAGATAAACACCAGGTTGATCGGCAGCAGGGCCTTGGTCAGGTAGAACCACACCACTCCACCCGCGCCCAGCAGACGCTCGAGAAAACCGGCATTGCGGAACACCTCGGTCGCGCCGTGTTTCTGAAACCAGACATCGGTTAGCACCAGAATGCCGGACACGAAAAAAAACGGCAGCATGAGCGCGAAGTCCTTCAGCCGCAGCCGTCGCTGCCACGCGATTATGCCCAGAAGGATAACCGGCAGCATCGCGACCGACCCTTTGCTGAGCATGGCGAGGGTGAAACAGAGCAGGCTGAGCGTGTAGCTGACTTTAAAGCAGACGCGACGAGCCCGCATCGGATCGGAAGGTAGACGATGCCTCCCGGCTTCGTTTCGTAAGAGGAACGCAGCCGGGAGGCAGCGTCTACCTTCTTCGGCAAGCTCGCTCTGCAGGAAACAGAGGATCGAGAGCAAATAGAACATCATCGCCATCAAATTCTTGCGCTGGGTGATCCAGGCCACGGATTCCACGTTCACCGGATGGACCGCAAAAATAAACGCGGCGGCATAGGCGCCGGGGATCCGCAATCGACGCAGCACGGCCCAAAGCAGCAGCGCCCCCGCGATGTGCAAAGCGAGGTTGACCGCATGGTAACCCGCCGCGTGCATGCCCCAGAGTCTCCATTCCAACCAGAGCGGTGTATAGGTTACCGGAAAATAGTCGGGCGCCTGGGTCGTGAACCAAAACCGATAAAGGCCGTCCCCGGCCTTCATCAGCGGGTTCCGGGTCAAAAAGGTGTCATCGTCCCAGATGAAGCCGGCTTTGAGCGTGGGAAGATAGGCGAGGAACGTGACCCCGATCAGCAGGAGCGCGCGCGGCCAAACGGGGGGGGCGGGATCGCACTTGGATTTGTCGATGGGCACGGGCATGCCGGTCGCGGGCAGGGATCAACTTCCCAACATGAGCACAGCCTTGAATATCAGCAAAATCACCCCGACTGACGCGCAGCAGGCGAGAAATCCAATCGTGTCCAGCTTGTCCCATTTGGTGAACTCCCAGTTGGAGGACGGGAAGATCTTCGTTTGATCAAATCGGGTTGGATCCGCGTAGCTGGCTTGCACGGCGGCGGTATCGGCGGCGGGATCGTTGAGGACGGGGGTTTTCATTCGGGCGTAAAAGCGGGAGACCCGTTCCGGGTCCGCCGGCCGCGTGAAATAGCTCAAGACAATCAGCAGGATCAAGGGCAGCAGCGCATCCACAACGTAGCGCGCCGCCAGCAGCCCGGCGGAGTTGAATTTCGCCACGCGCATTCCCATGAGCGAGAGCAGATAGACTTCGATGTTGAAATGGCCGACGCCTTCGCGGGGAGAATTGAGATCCCCGGGGTTGAGGTGCACCACTTCATCGAAGAAAACGGGGACCGGCTCGACATGGCTGCCGGCATTCCCCGTCGTCATCACGGTCAGGCTGGCGGCCTGACGGAGGGCGGGCGTGCTCGAGATGATCCAGGGTATGACGGCGATGAAGAACAGGCAGGCGATCACCTCGATGCGCACAGCCATGTCCGTGAGCCTCCGCCATTTGAAAATGAGAAAGATGGGCGCGCCCCAGAGGACCAGGATGACGATCATGAACTTGGTGAGAGCGACCACGCTCCCCATGTAAACGGCGACCGTCACGCCGACCAGCAGGAAGACGGGAATCGTCACGCGGGCCACGATCATGTAATGCCGGTCCGATTTGCCGGGCAGCAGCGGTCGGTAGACGTTGCGGACCACGAGCGCGGAGAGCGCGATCGAATTGGCCCCCAGGTAGGCGAGTTTTCCTCCCAGAATGCCCACGATCATCAGGCCGATCATTCCCATGGGCAGGAGGGAGCGAGTGAGCAGTCCCCAGGTTTGATCCGGATCGGAAAGGTTGGGCCCGAAGAGGGCGATGGCAATGAGGCCGCACATGCACCAGGCGATGGTCACGAACCGCTTGGTGATGCCACCCGTCACCGCCCCGAGGCGCGCGGCCAGTTCGGTGGTGGCGGACCCGTTTACCGCCATGGACGCGGTTGCGCCGACCGTCCCGACCATGGACACCAGCAGAAATGCCGCGATGGAATACCAGGTGTATTCGCCGGCATTGGCGCCGCCGAAGATAAGGAACATCCAATCCGGAACTTTGTGGTGCAGTTCGTGCAGTCCGCCAATCCGATGCAGGCCGAAGGGGACGAGGACGAATGAGACGACGATGGTGAGCACCGCCTGGAGGCCGTCGACCAGGGCCGACGCCTGCAATCCGCCCAGAACGAGAAAAATCGCGATGAGGGAGGTGGAGGAGAGATAGAAGGGAAGGGGCGAAAGGTACGAAACGTAGGGCAGCAGGAAACCGCGGTCATAAAGATCCTTGAGCGTCTCGTAGCGGGCGACTTGCGGCGGGGTCAGTTTTTCCTGCTGGCGGGACTGGCGCAGCTGCACAAACTCGGCGTAGTCGTGGACGACCTGTTGTTCCCTGGCCGTATATTCCGCCGCCGGCTTGACCATGATGGGCGCCAGCGTCTTGAAGGCGACGATGTTGCCCAGGCCGATGGAAAGCGCGCCGACCGATATGATGATCAAGGCATAAAGCGACGCGAGGAAACGCTTGCCGAACCGATCGTCGAAAAGATCGGCGGTCGTCGTGAGCCGCACGCGGCGATACCACGTCGGAAGGAACCAATACGTCGGCGACATCAGGAGCGGGATCATCACGATCCATCCGCCGCCCGCGCCCTGCCGATAGACTGAACTGGCGGCCACGGTCGCCTGCCCCGGATCGGTCATGTTTCCGAAATTGAGGAAGAACTGGAACCACTTGCCCAATTTGCGCCCGGCCAGGAAGAAATCGTTCTCGCCTTTGACCTTGTGCGAGAGCCAACGGCCGACGGCCAGCACTGCGACGATATAAAAGAGCAGAATGAAAGCGTCGAGCGGGCGGAGTCCAAAGAAAGTCATGCGGGGGCAGACAACCTGAGTCTTTCAGGTTGCTGAGTCCATGAAAGAAAGCTGCCATCGTGAGGTTTGCCCAATCCCCGAAACCCTTTGACGCCTAGGACCTCAAACCGGCTTTGGATGCTGCAGGCGGCGCTGATCGTCCTGGCGGGCTGGTATGTATTCTCGCCCGCGATTCACGGCGACTGGCTTTGGGACGACCACGAGATCCGGGACAATCCCACGCTGCACGAGGGGCTGGGGGGGCTGGGGAAAATCTGGGTGGCGCCGGCCACGACGGACTATTACCCGGTCGACGCCACCGTCCTGTGGGCGGAGTGGCATCTCTGGCGCGACAACGTCACCGGTTATCACCTGGCCAACCTCGGGTTGCACTTGCTCGGCGCGTTTCTCATCTGGCGCCTGCTGGAAAAAATCGGGGTGCGCTTCGCCTGGCTCGGCGGGCTGCTCTTCGTCGTCCATCCCCTCGCGGTTGAGTCGGTGGCGTGGATCTCGGAAATCAAAAACACGCTGTCACTGCCGCTGCTGTTGATGGCCATGAGTTTTTGGATAGACTCTGAAAATTCAAAATTCGAAATCCGAAATTCGAAATATTATTTATCGCTCCTGTGCTTCGTCGCCGCGATGCTCAGCAAAAGCTCGGTGGTGATGTTCCCGGCGATTCTTTTGCTCCACGCCTGGTGGCGGCGGGGGCGCATCGGCTGGGCGGATGTCCGCGCCGCAGTCCCATTTTTTGGCATCGCGCTGATCCTGGGTTTGGTCGCCATCCATTTCCAGTCGGGCCGGGCAATGGGTGATTGGCGGACGGCTGATGAGGGTATGCTCGCGCGGATCGGCGGCGCGGGGCTGGCCATCGGATTTTATTTTTGGAAGTGCGTTTTTCCCCGGGAAGTCATGCCCATTTATCCAGGCTGGTCGGTGAGCGCGACCTCGTTCGTCGCATTCATTCCTTGGCTAATTTTGGGCGGACTGCTCTTCGGGCTAATTCTAGTTCGGGCGCCTCAATTTTGGCCGAAAAAAGGCGCAAAAAGCGCAAAAAATTCAGGTTTCAGGTTTCAGGTTTCATCCTTCGCCAAAGACGCAGTCTTTGGCGCGGGTTGGTTCGTGCTTTTTCTTTTGCCCGTGCTCGGATTCATCCCCATGGCCTACCAGCATTTCGCCCCGGTGGGGGACCAGTTGGTTTATTTGCCGCTTCTGGGCATCATCGGCTTGGCCGCCGCCGCGATTTCGAAATTCGAATTCCGAAATTCGAAATTAGGCTTGTTCGTTGTTGTTGCGCTGATCGCAGCGCTTGCATTTGAAAGCCACCGCTATGCCGGAATATTTGTGAATCAGAAAACGATGTGGACCTATAATTCGGAGCACAATTCCCGGACCGCCTCGGTTTACAGCAACCTGGGTTTCGTTTTGAACCGCGATGGCCAGTTCGAAAAAGCGGTCGGCAGTTATGAGAAAGCCATTCAGCTCGACCCGGAAGATTCCGCGGCCGAAGACGAGCTGGCGGGTGTCCTGGCCGGTCAAAACCGGCTTCCCGAAGCCATCCCCCATTACGAAAGAGCGATCACCCTTTACCAACGGGAACTCCAGCGGGATCCCGGTCTTCGCGGCGTCTATAACAAACTGGGTCTCGATTTGACCAAGGTCGGCCGGCTGGCCGACGCGGCGAAGCAATTTGAGCAGGCGCTGCGGTGGAATCCTGATTCTTACGAGGCTCACACCAATCTCGGTCTCGTCCTGTTCCGCCTGGGCCGGATCTCCGAGGCGATCTCGCACTATGAAGCCGCGGCGCGGCTCGATCCCGGCTCGGCGATGATCCAGACCAACCTGGGCTACGCCCTGGTCGTCGCCGGCCGGCCCTCCGAGGCGATTGCCCATTATGAACAGGCCCTGCGGATGGATCCGGATTATCCCGGGGCTTACAATAATTTGGGGTACGCGCTGGCCCAGCTCGGCCGATTTTCGGAAGCGCGGAGCCAATTCGAGGAGGCGTTGCGGCGCCGGCCCGACGATGCGGACGCGCGCTCGAACCTGGCCCGGCTGCCCCAGCCTCAACCAGCGCCCTGACCCGGATCCATGCCCCTTGCACCTGAAAATCAGAAGACGCCGGCCGGCTCCACGCTGGCGGGAGCCATCCTGCTTTGCTGCGTCACGGCCATCGCCTATCTCCCGGCGCTGCGCAACGGCTACATTTGGGATGATGACATGCTGGTGACTAAAAACAGCCTGATAACGTCGGCGTCGGGGCTGCATAAATTCTGGTTCACGACCGAACCCGCCGATTATTGGCCGGTCACATTGACGGCGTTCTGGGTCCAGTGGCGGCTGTGGGGATTGGACGCCCTGGGCTATCACGCGGTGAACCTCGCGCTGCACATCGCGGAAGCATTGCTGATCTGGGCGATCCTGCGCCGGCTGCTGATCCCGGGCGCGTGGCTGGCGGCAGTCATCTATGCGGTCCACCCCGTCAACGTGGAGACAGTCGCCTGGATCAGCGAGCTGAAGAACCTGATGGCGATGCTGTTTTTTTTGCTGTCGATCTGGTTTTTTCTGCGCAGCTTATCTGGAAATGGTAGGCGCGATTACGCCGCCAGCCTTCTCGCCTTCCTCCTCGCCATGCTCAGCAAGGGATCGGTGGCGATTTTGCCGCTGATTCTAGTGGGCATTATCGGATGGCGGCGTCCGATCCACTGGCGCGACCTTGCGCGGCTGGCGCCTTTTTTCGCCGTGAGCGTGGTATTGGCCGCGGTGGACGTCTGGTTTCAAAAGCACGGTACCGCCGAGGCGTTCCGCAATGCCGGATTTGTGGAGCGCCTGCTCGGGGCCGGGGCGATCGTCTGGTTTTATCTCGGGCATGCCCTTTGGCCGGTCAACCTGATGTTCGTATATCCCGAGTGGCTCATCCGGCCGGCCGATCCCCTTTGGTGGATTCCGCTGCTGGCGGCGATCGGGGTCACCATCGCGTTGGGGCGCAGCCGCAGGCGATGGAGCCGAGCCGCGCTTTTTTCCTGGGGATTCTTTTGCGTGTCGCTGGCGCCCGTCTTGGGCTTCACCGACGTCTATTTCATGAAATACTCGTTGGTGGCCGACCGATACGAGCAGATCGCGCTCATCGGGGTGATCGCGTTCGTATGCTCCACTTCCTCCTTCCTCCCTGCTCCTCCCTGCTTTCGGAGGATTGCTGCCGGCACCGTCATTTTCATCCTCGCAGCTCTAACGTGGCGCCAGTGCCAAGATTATCGCGACGCGCGCACTCTGTTTCTGGCGACCCTGCGGCGAAACCCGCAGGCGTGGCTGGCTTATAATTACCTCGGTTCGACTCCGCCCTCGGTGGGCCGGCCGGAGGGCATCGCCTATCTGGAAAAAGCGCTGGAGATCAAACCGGACTATGCCGACGCCCATTACAACCTCGGCGTGGCCCTGGCCAATGTGGGCCGGTTGCCCGAAGCCATCGCCCAATATCAGGAGGCGGTGCGGCTCGATCCTGGCTATGTCGAGGCTCATAACAACCTGGGTGGCGCGTTGCGCGACACGGGCCGGCCGGCGGAAGCCATCGCCCAGTTTAAACAGGCCCTTCGGCTGGATCCCGGCTTTTACATGGCGGAGAACAACCTCGCCAACATGCTGGTGAATATGCCCGGCGGATTATCCGAAGCCATTTCCCACTATGAGGCGGCGGCCCGGCTCAGCCCGGGCTCCGCGGTCATCCAGGCCAACCTGGGGTTTGCCCTGGCGGCGGCGGGCCGGCTGCCCGAGGCGGCCGCCCACGACGAGCAGGCGCTGATGATCGATCCCGGCTTTGCCGCGGTTCACTCCAACCTCGGTGAAGTCCTGATGCGAGAGGGCCGCGCGGCCGAGGCGAGGGAGCAGTTCGATGAGGCGGCGCGACTCCAGGCGAAACCCTGAATGGCTGCCATAATCCAGGAATCCAGTCCGAGCGAACGCTCTTCTCGCCCGGGATCGCGGAGGGCGGCCCTGTTCGCGGGCGGCGTCATCGTCGCATCCGCCCTGGCGGCCTATCGCAACAGCTTTCACGGCCCGCTGGTGTTCGATGACGTGGGCACAATCGCGGAGAACCTGTCCATCCGGCACCTTTGGTCCGCCCTGAGGCCTCCCGAGGAAGGAATGCCGGTCACCGGCCGGCCGATCGCGAACCTTTCCTTCGCCTTCAATTACGCCTTGGGCGGCACGAGCGTGTGGGGATACCACGCGGTGAATCTCCTGATTCATATACTGGCCGCGCTGACGCTGTTCGGAATCGTGCGCCGGACGCCGATCGGCAAATTTCGAAATGAAATACCTGTCGCTTCGCTCGGTACGAAGTTCGAAATTCGAAATTTGTATGCCTTTGCTGTTGCCCTGATCTGGATGCTGCATCCCCTTCAGACCGAGTCGGTGACCTACATCAGCCAGCGCGCGGAATCGCTGATGGGCCTGTTTTACCTGCTGACGCTGTACTATTTCATCCGAAGCGTGGAATCGCCTGAGGTGGGGCGGGGGGGGGGGGGGGGGCCCGGGCGCGCGGGGGCGGGGGCGCGGGGCGGGGGGGGGGC
>Ga0302325_10021908_pt1 | contig 13376 bp, 11 predicted proteins | sample Palsa_T0_2_FD_201948 | JGI IMG/M metagenome (GOLD analysis project Ga0302325, IMG submission 201948) | Peat permafrost microbial communities from Stordalen Mire near Abisko, Sweden - Palsa_T0_2 | ecosystem: Environmental > Terrestrial > Soil > Palsa > Peat permafrost | place: Sweden: Abisko... | reverse complement strand
CGCAAAGGCAATTGCATGGAACGCGTGGTGCGCGCCGTGGCCCGCGAATTCCTGATTGCTCCCCAGACCGGCGATCGCGTCGCTGCCGACCGTTTCTCCGCCGCTTATCTCGCGTCTACTGCTGCGCGTATGATTCGCGGGCTGGCCTCTCTCTGCATCCGCGCCCGCCGCGCCGGAAAACGCGTCGCCACGCTTACCCTCGAAACCGAGATCCGCTTCGCTAGCGCTCAATCCCGCGCCGCCTTCGCCGAAGAGATGACTGCCTCCATTGCGCACCTGGCGGCCAAATATCATAACGAGCGCGCCGAAGGAGGGCGGCGTTTCCGCCTGCTCTCCGCCGTTTATCCCGCCGTCAGGCTGGAAGAATCCGCCAGCGAATCCGCAAATCTGGAGTGAAATATGAGCAGATCTAATGAGACCGTCATCGATATAAAAGCTACCCCCGAAGAAGTCTTCCGGGCCATCACCGACCCCGAACAAATTGTGAAATGGTTCTGCGACGCGGCCCGAGTCGATCCGCGCGTCGGCGGGGAATATTACTTCGCCTGGGGGGAAATGGGCGCTACAACCACCATCTCCGCCTGGGAGCCAGGTAAGCATTTCGGCACCTGCAGCGAACGTTCCCTCACCTACGGCCGCAAAGGTCCGGTGGACACAGGCGTTGTACAAAAAATGTGTGTCGATTACTACATCGAAGCGCTAGGCGGAGGGATCACGCGCCTCCGTCTGGTTCAGTCCGGCTTCGGCCCCGAAGCAGCCTGGGACGACGAGTTCGCTGACACGAAAACCGGCTGGGCGGAATTCCTGAAAAAACTAAAGGAGATCCTCGAAAAGTAATGACCCACATGCGAAGAATATCCTGGAGCACAATTGCTCTCGGCTCGCTGTTGCTCATCTCGGCCTGCTTAAAAGGAGGACAGGAAGTGCAATCTCCGCAGCCTGAAAAGTCGAAGCCGCCCGTCAAAATGGAGCAGCGCGGGCGCATCCTTGGGATCGGCGGTGTCTTCTTCAAATCCGCTAATCGTGATCAGATGCGCGAATGGTATTCGAAGCATCTTGGACTCGTTGACAAAGGCCAAGGCGTGATGCTTCCGTGGCGCGAACACGATGACCCGCAAAAGGAACACGTTACGGTTTGGACTATTTTTCCCGCCTCCACTCACTATTTCGATCCCAGCCAACCGTTGATGATCAACTACATCGTGGACGATATGGATGCTTTGCTCGACCGCTTACAACAAGAGGGAGTAAAGATCGATCCCAAACGAATGAATGAATCCTACGGCCGCTTTGCCTGGATCTATGACTCGGATGGGAATAAGATCGAGCTCTGGCAGCCATCCGCGAAGCCCTAAAGCTCGATTGTTCGATCTGTTCCCATTACCAGGGCAATGCTCCGATGAGCTTTCTCCCGAGCTCGGAAAGCACTGCCGGAGCTCCCGGCTCAGGATCAACTTGTCCTGCCATGCCTCGCCATTGATCGGGGGCTCGTTTGGTCAGCCACCAAGTCATCAACGATTTTCGAAGGTGCTCGTAATCGGCAGGGGGCTGCATCGTAACGAAGGCCGCGATCCTTGGCCGGTTAGACAAATTAATTGCACTCCCATGCGGCAGCTTGGTGGTCCACAAAATGACGTCGCCCGCCTTACCCTCAATTTGAGTCGTCTTCCCGTGATTCAGCCCCGGTTCGAGGAAATCAAAATCGTCGTCCAGCGCGTACCGCCCCAGCCACTCGTCCAGATTTCGATAAATCTCGGGCAGACACTGGAAACCGCCGCCATCGCGGGAGACGTCGGTCAACAATACAACGGCCTGCAGCGATGGCGGTTGCGGCGCCCTAGGGTCGGCGTCCCAGTGCATTGTTCCTTGACTGACGGCCGGAAAGTCCGGATGAACCGGCGGCCGAAAAATGCACCGGTTGATATCCACCATCAACCGCGGGGTTCCGAAGAACTCCGTAAAGAGCTGGTAGAGATTCGGAGACTGCCGGATGTCCCAGAGCGACTGCGCCTGATGCATAGGGACAACGCCATCCAGCTCCGGAGGGCCGCCATACCATGTGGAGCTGTCAGCGAGATCCGCGCCCACGAAGGCGGCAATCTCACGGACCGCGTTGCCAGTAACGCTTCGAGGAAGCACATTTCGTATCACCATGTAGCCCTCGTCGCGGAATTGCTGCCGGTCGTGGTCCGTGATCCAATGGCGCACCGGAATCAATGATCACCGTAGCGCACGCACTCCTGCGTGCCGCGTTCACACTCATGGGAACGCCCGGAAATTGATAAAAATAAATGTGTTCGCACGGCACGCTTGGGAGCGTGCGCCACGGGCGGGACACGAAACGAGCTCATTCTTCTAAGACCGTTTATAGTCCGAAATCCACTACGTCTCACATTTGTCAGTTCCTTCGAACTTCTGCACCACAGCCATCTTTTTATTTGCTTCCAACCGATCGCGGGCTTTCTTCACGGACTCGGTGAAACGGAGCGCCAGTTCCCGAATTCGCTCCGGTTGCCGCCGCGCGATCGCCTGCGTTGGAATCAACTCAGTGCCGACACCGATTGCAGTGGCGCCGGACAGGATGAAGTCGGCGGCCGTCTGCTGATTGACGCCTCCGGCCGCGATCAATGGAATCTTCGGCAGAGATGTGTGAAGCGCTTTAATGTACTTTTCTCCGCCCACCTGCGCGCATGGATAGACTTTCACGAAATCAGCGCCAGCCCTCCACGCCGCCGCCACCTCCGTTGGTGTCAACGCGCCCGGCAGAACCGCTACATTTTCCTTTACCGCGAATTCCAGCACTTCCAGATAGAATTCAGGTGCGGTCACGAAGCTGGCGCCGGCGTCCAGGCAAAGGCGTGCTGTCTCGATGTCCAGTACGGTCCCGGCGCCCACTATCGTCTTTGAATCGTGCTTCACCAGGTGCGAAATCAAGTCAACCGCGCCGGGTACTGTCATGGTGATTTCCACAATCGGTATTCCCGCGTGCGCCACCGCTTCGGCGGCGAAGTGCGCATCCGCCCCGGAAGACACCCGAATAGCGGGAATGATGCCTATCTCTTTGATGAGAGCGCAGACTTCACTCTTTGTCATCTCAGCAGTCCTTTCTCAGACCGGTTCTTCAGTATCGGCTGCTGGAAGGCGATCGCCCCTGCGCGCCAGCCAGGCATAGAGCGTTGGTAATAGAAAAATACTCAAAACCATGCCGGAAATCAGACCTCCCACAATGACGATTGCAAAAGGGCGCTGCGAATCCGAGCCGATGCCATGCGATAGCGCGGCGGGCAGCAGACCCAGTGTTGCCACCAGCATCGTCATCATGATCGGCCTCAGTCTCAGTACAGCGCCTTCCACCGCGGCATCTTGCACTGTGTATCCCCTGGCCCGAAGCTGATTGATGTATTCCAGCATGATGACACCGGTTTGTACCGTCACTCCGAACAACGCCAGGAAGCCGACGCCCGATGAAACACTGAAGTTCGTCCCCGTGATCAGCAATGCCAGCAGTCCGCCGATCGGAGCCATGGCCAGGTTTGTGAGAATAAGCAGGGCCCACTTAACCGATTTGAACATCATATAGAGGATGATGAAGATCAGCAGGATAGTGACCGGCAGCACGATTAACAAGCGGCGCTGGGAGCGCTGCTGGCTCTCGTATTCGCCCGCCCAGTCGATCGTGTATCCCTGCGGCAGTTTAACGGCTGCGTTGACCTTTCGAATTGCCTCTTCCTCGGTGCTTCCCAGATCTCTGCCCCGCACGGCGTACTTAACCGCTATGTAGCGCGAGTTCGCCTCGCGGTAGATTTCCGAACCGCCGTCCGTCACTTTTGCCTTGGTCAACTGGGCCAGGGAAACGCGCTCTCCGGATGGCGCCAGCAGCCGAATCTTTTCTATGGCCTCCCGCGTATCCCGATATTGCGGCAAATAACGTAGAACCAGATCGTAGCGTTGTTCCCCCACCAATACCTGGCTGAGTGCATTGCCTCCCACGGCCGTCTGAATTGCATCCTGTACGTCCGACACGTTGATTCCGTAGCGCGCTGCCTGATCCCGGTCGACAGCGAAGTCCAGGTTGGGTTGGCCGAGGACGCGAAACAGGCCCAGGTCTTCCACACCTGGGACGCCTCGCAGAACCTCCACGATTTCATCCCCCTTCGCTTCCAGCGTCTTGAGGCTATCTCCGTAGATCTTGACGGCCAGCGCGCCCTTCACCCCGCTAACTGCCTCTTCCAGATTGTCCGAGATTGGCTGCGAGAAGCTCCAGATAGCCCCGGGAATTTTCTCCTCCAACTCGCGGTCCATCGCCGCGATTAATCGCTCCTTATCCTGATGAAAAACCGGCCGCCACTTTTCCTTCGGCAGCAGGTCCACAAAGTATTCCGTATTGAAAAAGCCTGTAGTGTCCGTTCCATCATCGGGACGTCCCAACTGAGTGACCACTGTGGGGACCTCGGGAAATGAGCACAGAAGTTGGCGGGCATGCTGCATAACCTGCGCGCCCTCGGTCGGCCCGGTGCTGGGAGCCAAAGTTCCCCGCACCCAAATGGCGCCTTCATCCAAATGAGGCAGGAATTCCGAACCGATCGCTCCGCTGAAAGCCAGGAACATCGCGGCGCCAAAAGTCGCCAGCGCCACTCCAACCGTCACCCAGCGCTCGCGGATTGACCAAGCCACCGCCCTTCTGTAATGGGAAGTAAGAAATTCCATTACAGGATTCCGCCACTGTTTGGCATCCTTCCGAAAGAAGACGCTGGCCAGAGCTGGAGCCACCAGCATGGAGAAGAGCAACGCGCCCAGCAGCGCAAAGGCTACAGTCCAAGCCATGGGCTTGAACAGTTTCCCTTCCACGCTTTCGAGCGTGAACATGGGAAGATATGCCGTGATGATAATCGCGATAGCGTAGAAAACCGGCCGCTGCACCTCGAGCATGGCGGCACGGATACGTTCCAGCGGTGTTCTCGGAAGTCCATCCTGCCGGTTCAGGTGGCGGACGATGTTTTCCACCATCACCACTGCGCCATCCACAACCATTCCGAAGTCCAGCGCGCCCAAAGAAAGCAGATTGGCGGAAATATGCCGCAGGTCCAGGCAAATGGAGGCGAACAGTAATGCAAATGGAATAGTAATGGCAACAATGAAAGCGCCGCGAATGTTACCCAGAAAAATGAAGAGGATGATCACCACCAGCAGCATGCCCTCGCCCAGATTGTGCAGCACTGTGTGTGTCGTATAGTGGACCAGATCGTCGCGATCCAGGTAGGGCACGATTTTCACTCCAGGCGGCAGTATGTAATCGTTGAGCCGCTGAACGATTGCGTGAATACCCTCCAGCGTGGCTGCCGTGCCCGCGTTCTTGCGCATGAACACGATACCCTCAACCACATCGCTATCATCCACCACCACTCCGTCTTTCCGGTGGATGGCTTTCCCGATTTGACCCAGACGTATCTTCGGGCCTTGGGCCACCATCCCGATATCCCGGATGCGGACCGCGGTGCCACCTTGCGTCTTAAGCACCGTCTTTTCAATGTCCTTCACATTCGTCACCAGACCCACGGATCGGACATTTACCTGTTGCGAGCCTTGTTCAATAAAACTTCCGCCGGCGTTGGCGTTTCCGTTGGTGAGCTGCTGCTCCACCTGTGCCAGGCTCAAGCCGTACGAGATCAGTTTGTCGGGGTCGATACGAATCTGATATTCGCGCGTGATGCCTCCGAACGAAGAATCGTCTACCACGTCCGGCGCGGACCTCATATACTTGGAAATTACCCAGTCCTGAAGTGACTTCAGTTCCATGACGTCGTACGCCGGATTAGTGGACTCCAGGGTGTACCAATAGATGGAGCCGATGGGACTGAAATCCGGACCAATCTGCGCGATTACATTAGCCGGGAGCGTGACACTGGAGAGGCGCTCCAGTACCTTCTGCCGGTCCCAGTCATTATCGGAATTGTCATCAAAAATCAGATTGACCACTGACAACCCCGCCAGCGATGCCGATCGCACATGCAGCAAATGGGGGATGCCGTTCACTTGTACCTCTACTGGAACGGTCACCTGCTGCTCCACCTCCTCAGCGGCTCGGCCGGGCCACTGCGTAATCACCTGCACCCAGGTATTGGCGACGTCGGGATAGGCCTCTATGGGAAGATTCTTGAAAGCAATGAAGCCTGCGATGAAGAGCAGAGCTGCGACGCCCAAAACAACATAGCGGGCGTTCAAGGCAGCGTCGACCAGGGAACGAATCATTACTTCTGCACCGTGTTCTGAAACTCGAGTGCGTTCGCGATCACTGCCCGGCCCGGCGCGATTCCGGATACCACCTCCTGCAAGCCGCCGGGAAGCATATCGCCACCCACCACTTCTACCCGCCGGAATTGCTTCTCCTTCACCGGTTCGTAAACCCAATCGCGATCGTGCAGGTGCAAGATCGCCGGAGCTGGCACCGCTGCCCCCGTTTCTTTTTGTGGGCCGTGGAAGGTTGCGGTCACGAACATTCCCGGACGCATCAGGCCGGGGTTTTCTACTTCAATTCGCACCTTGGCCGTGCGAATGTTGGGATCCAAAACGGTGCCAATGTTGCTGATAACCCCCGTAATCGCTCGCTTGGGGTAGGCCATCAGCCGGATTTCCGCGTTTTCGCCAAGCCTGACATTGGCCAGATCGTTTTCGAATACGTCGCACACGATCCACACATGGGTCAGGTCTGAGATGGTGAATGGGCTGGGTGAGGCCAAACCTTGCACACCAGACGCATTTGTCACTTGCTGGTCGCTGATCACGCCGGAGACTGGGGCCGTGATTTCAACCACCGGACTAGGGTGATCCGGGTCCACGCCCAGCACTCGCAGATGTTCCTGAGTAGTCTTGATCGTTACGTTGGCCTTGGTTTCCGCGGCTTCTGCAATTTCGAAGTCTTTCTGGGCGATTGCGCCCTTCTCGTGCAGGAGTTTTGCGCGCTCCAGTTGCTTGTGAGTGAGTGCTTCATCGGCCATGGCCTGTTGGTAGTCGGCGTAAGCTCCCGAGATATCGGCACTCTGCACTTTCAAGAGCAGCTGGCCCTTGGTGACGGAATCTCCCAGGCGCGCGTCAATCTCTATCACGCGGCCGGAAGCCAGTGAAACAACCGGGACGTTTCTGGAGACGTCCGGATTGACTGTTCCAGTGACTTTCAAGTCCGATCTGGCAGTGTGAGCCACCGATATTGTCAACGGGAACCGCTCGGGATGCTCCACTTCAAACACATTGCTGTCCTCCACACTCTGGACCTTCAGCGCTGGAGGAGCTTCCGCTTTCGGGTCACTCTCGGGCTTCTTACAGCCTGGTTCCAGCAAGACCGGCGCCAAGCCTAGAATTACGCACGCTAATCTGGGCCACTTCATTGAATTACCTCGCGTCCCACTGCACGATTCATTTGAGCCGCGCTGGTCAAATCATCCTTCGCATCTGGTTAGTCTCTCAGTCTACTGCATGTCTTGCTCAAATGACTGTAACCACGCCGCCGCCGTTGCACTTGACATGATGCACTACAACTTCAGCGCATCCATCAGACGCTTCGCATTACGCCTGCAAATGGCCGCTGGCATTACGGATCGCGCCTGGGACGTGTCTGACCTCGTGGCTCTCCTGGAAGCATCTGAACGGGAGTCAGAAAAGAGCGGCGTGCTAAACTGACTTGGGTCCTATGGTTCAGATGCACGTTTGGGCAATCGTTGGCTTGTTATTATCGGGCCTAATTTGCTGCTCGTGTGGGGATGCTAGTTTATTCCAAGATAAGCCGTCGGCGGTGGTCAAGAAGATGTACGTGGCTTGCAACACCCGCGAATACTCTACGGCAGCTGGTTTCCTAACCGCCGCAACGAAGAAAATTGTCAACGACACGGCTGTCGTAGAGGGTGGGATGAAACGGGCCTGTGATCAAGGCAGCAGGCGTGGGACGATAACAAGTATCGAACTGAAGAGTGAAAGTATACGTACATTAGGAGCAACGGTGGTCGTGGATATTCACTTCAAAGACAGTAGCGTAAAGAAGAACGATATTAATGAATTGATCGAAGAAAACGGAATTTGGAAGGTTACGCAGGCCCCTGGATCAAAGTAGCCCACCCCCATTTTTCCACTCCGCTTGTGTTCTTCTAGTACAAATGCCTTCCCCCGCTCTTCTTTCGTTGTTTCTTGCCGCGCAGATCGCCGTCATTTCTCATCGCGGCGAACATCTTGCCCACCCTGAAAACACGCTGCCTGCGTTTCAAGCCGCCATTGAAGCCGGGGCCGATTTTTTCGAACTGGATGTTCGCACCACCTCCGACCAACGCTTGGTCTTAATGCACGATCGGACTGTCGACCGCACTACCAACGGCAAGGGGCCGGTCCGAGAAATGACGTTCGATCAAATTCGCGTCCTGAACGCCGGCGGCGCCCAGCCGCCAACTTTTGAAGAAGCTCTGAATCTCGCGCATGGCCGGATCGGAGTTTATGTCGACTGCAAGGATATAGCTCCCGCCGATCTGGTTGACGCGCTCGAAAAGGCCGGCATGCTCGACAAAGTGGTGATTTATGGAGGCGCTGGATTCTTGAAAAGCGTCCAGGCGCTCCGCCCGAGTTTGAAGGTGATGCCGGAAGCCGGGAACGTCGCGACACTCGAAAAACTCCTAGCCAGCATGACCCTTCACGTAGTGGCATTTGACGCCGGCGATTTTACCGACCCTGTGATCCAAGTGGCCAAACGCGCAGGCGTCGACATCTACGTCGACCGCCTGGGCCCTGCCGACAACGTCTCCCACTGGCAGGACGCCATCGACCGCGGAGCCACGGGCATTCAAACCGATCACCCGGCGGAACTGGTGGACTATCTGCGCTCTCGCAAACTGCACAAGTAGCCGCTCATTCCAACGAATAGTCCACTTACCTGCCGTCTTAGCCCGCTGGCTAGTTTTCCGTGTGGTTTCGCCGCCTTCGGTAGTAAAAGACTTAAGAGATGGATCGAGTTATCAAAACCCTGATCGCCGACGACGAACAAATCGCGCGCAGGGTCTTGCGGGAAGAACTGGAACTCATGCCCGAGGTCGCCGTCGTAGGCGAGTCCCAGGATGGCCGCGAAGTTCTTCGGCAGATTGTCGAGCTGCGGCCCGATTTGGTGTTCCTCGATCTGCAGATGCCGGGTATGGATGGCTTCGAAGTGGTGCGAAATCTGAGCGGACCGCGGTTGCCTGTGGTGGTGATCGTCACCGCGTTTCACCACCACGCCATGCAAGCGTTCGAAGCCGGAGCGGTGGACTATTTGCTGAAGCCGGTCAGCCAAGCCCGGCTTCAGAAAGCGCTAGAGCGAGTCAGAAATCTCCTGGGTAAGCCCCTCGAGATCGCGCAAAATCTCGCGGAGATGAATCCAGCGCGGCGCAAGTTGGTGGGCCGCTCGGGCCGGGAGTATCACTTGCTGGATGCCGGCGAGGTGCTGGCGCTTCAGGCCGATGGCGAGCTGGTTTGGATCGTCACCCCCAAACGCCGCTTTCTGGCAAGCCAGACTCTGCGCGCGCTCGAGACCGGCCTGCAGTCTTTCTCGTTTCAACGCGTGCATCGGAATGCCATTGTTAATATCGATCACGTCCGCAAGGTCGCCGCGCTTACCAGTCACCGCTGGATGCTCACACTCAGCAACGGGTTGGAGTTTGTGGTTAGCAAGCGCCAGGCCCACAACATCCGCCGCATTCTGGAACGCTAGTTCCGCTCACCGCCCAAAGTGACTCGCTCACCTGAACTCCGCGCCCGCCCGTCAGACTCTTCTAGGTTGAAACGGAGCAGCCCCGCACAATCGAAGAATGAGGAAGCTTGTTTCGTGCCTTACCCTGTCCATCAGTCTTGCCGCGATCGGTTCTGCTCAATCCAGCAGCGGGAACGCCGGCACCGTTCGAGGTTCCGTGCTGGATCCTTCGGGCGCGGCCATCGTAGGCGCGGCCGTCGAGATCGAGAACCCCGTTTCACACTACACGCAATCAACAACAACCGGCAGCCAGGGTGACTTCGCGCTGAACAACGTTCCGTTTAATAACTATCACGTGAGCGCTAGCGCCTCCGGATTTCAACGCGGCGCCCAGGAAGTGGACGTTCGTTCGCCGATCCCGCTCGAGGTGAACATCAGCCTGAAGCTGGGCGCTGAATCTTCCAGCGTGACCGTGCTGGAGGCCGGCGATCTGATCGAAACAGACCCTGTAACTCATACCGATATCGATCGCGCCCTGTTCGACAAGATGCCTCTCGAGAGTCAGTCTTCGTCGTTGAGTTCACTGGTTACGCTGGCATCGCCCGGCATCTCGGCCGATTCGAACGGTCTGTTTCACGGACTCGGAGATCACGCTTCGAACTCGTTCTCGCTGGATGGCCAGCCCATCACGGATCAACAAAGCAAGGTTTTCTCGAATCAGATTCCGCTCGACGCCGTGCAATCCATGGAGGTGATCGAGGGTGCGCCGCCGGCCGAATATGGCGACAAAACCAGTGTGGTGATCAACGTCACCACGCGCTCGGGCCTCGGCGCAACCGCACCTCACGGCGATATTACAACTTCCTACGGAACCTTTGGAACATCTAACGTCGGCTTCAATCTTGCTTACGGCAGAGAGATGTGGGGCAACTTCATTTCCGCGAACGGATTGAACACTGGCAGATTTCTGGATGGGCCCGAGTTTCAGGTCTATCACGATCACGGCAACGAAGAAAATCTCTTCGACCGCTTCGATTTCAAGCCTGCCCAGGCAGACACCGTTAACCTGAATTTCGGTTTCACCCGCTCCTGGTTCCAGACGCCGAATTCCTTCGACGCGCAAACCGCCGACGCATGGTCCGGATTGGTTGTTAACAACGGCGGGCTGGGCCCGAATGGATTGCCGGTGGGCGCCGAAGATCAGCGTTCGAAGATTCGGACCTATAACATCGCTCCCACCTGGACGCATCTGTTGAATGCGAACTCGGTTTTCACGTTCGGCGCCTTTGCGCGGCAGGATCAATACAACTACTACCCGAGCGGCAATCCCTTCGCGGATTTCACTCCGGATCTTCAATCGGAAACAATTGGGCAGAGCCGCACGCTGACGAATATGGGAGCGCGCGCCAGCTTGTCATACGTCAAAGGCATACACAACATCAAAGCCGGCATCCTGTGGGAGGACACCATCATCACCGAGAAGGACAGCTTCGGGGTAGTGGATCCCACCTTCAATCCGGTTTGCTTCAATGCCGACGGAAGTCCCAACACCGATCCCTCTATTACCAGTCCCAATAACTGCACGGGGACCTTGTCGGCCAATCCAGCCTATGATCCATTGCTGGCGTGTATCGACCTGACCCGAACGGGGCCGCTCACCGGCTGCCCGAGTTCCACCAGCGGGTTATACCGGTTCCACGGCCATGCCAACATCCGCGAGCTGGCGCTTTTCTTCCAAGACACTATGACAATCAGGAATTGGACATTCAACGTCGGAATGCGGTTTGATCATTACGACGGCATCACCAGCGCCAATCAAGCGGAGCCCCGGCTGGGCATCGCATACAATATCAAACCGAGCAACACCGTGCTGCGCATTTCCTACGCCCGCACGCTGGAAACGCCTTTCAATGAAAACCTGGTTCTGGCCAGCAACGGCTGCCTGGATCCGGTGGTCAGCCACCTCATGGCCGCCATCCAGGGCTATCCTTGTCTCACCGAACCCCTGCGCGCCGGCTGGCGCAACGAGTTTCACGCGGGCCTGCAGCAGGCCTTCGGGAAGTATTTCGTGCTGGATGCCGAGTACATTTGGAAGTACACGCATCTCGCTTACGACTTCAGCGTATTGGGCAGCACGCCTGTGACGTTTCCCATCGAGTGGGCCAGTTCCAAGATTCCCGGCTACGCGGTACGCGCCAGCCTGCCGAACTTCCACGGCTTGTCGGCATTTCTGGTATTCTCCAGCGTTGCGGCGCGCTTCTTTGAGCCGCAAGTCAGCGGCATCGGCGCTACTCCGGCTTCACTCGGCGGCAACGGCGTTTTTCGAATCGACCACGACGAGATTTTCAACGCCACCGCTCACTTGCAATACCAACCTTCCAAGCGAGGACCCTGGCTCGGCTTCAACTGGCGCTTCGATAGCGGCCTGGTTGCCGGTCCAGTGCCCTGCGCCGGAGGCAATTGCCCCAACGGACCCAATGGAACCGATTCCATCGTGGACGTCTCCGGCCTCACGCCGGATCAACAATTCCAAGCAGGGCTCTTCTGCGGCGGCGTGTTCGCTACGCAAACTACCGGAATCAGTCCCACCGGCCTCTGCCCCGCGTCGCAGTACGGCTCCAACCTGATCAAAATCCCAGCCGCCGGTGCTGAGAATGACGACCACAATCCGCAGCGCATCGCATCCCGTAATCTCTTCGACATCGCAGTAGGCCACGACAATGTGTTTCACGGCGAGAAGTACAAATGGAGCGCGCGAGTGTCGGTAGTGAATCTAACCGACAAATACGCTCTGTACAATTTTTTGTCTACTTTTAGCGGAACACATTACGTGACGCCACGCTCTGTGACAGCCACCATCGGGTTCCATTTCTAGCGGTCCCGAACGTTCCCACCCTTTGCGTCGCAAGCGCGTTTCTTGGTTGACGTGACTTGGTTGACATCAAAGGATCGGCTGTTAATATAGAACTGAAACCGCTCATGCGCCACATCCCTTCCGCGTACCGGCCGGCGCGAAGTTCAAGATAAGGATCTCCGAAGATGGAAAGACCCCAGTTTCTTAGCGCTCGATTTGCGTGCGCCGCTCTGGCTTCCGTGATGGCACAAGTTTGCGCCTATGCGCAGAGTTCCAATCTCTGTTCGCGGTTTCCGGTGGGAAGCTCCATTTCGCAGCCTCAGGACCTATTCAGCCAGCACGGCGTGTTGCGTCTGAACTTGACCTACGAAACCTCCGTCGATCATAACGGAAATACGCTCTTCTGCTTCGTAACCACCAGTGGCTCGCAGTCGCCAACGCTGCACGTTCGTCCCGGCGAGCGCCTCATCATCAATCTGACGAATAATGTCCCGGCCCCTCTAGCGGCGGCCTCCATGGCCGCGATGCCCGGAATGATCGTTTTGGGGACCGCATCCAGCACTTGCGGAGCAGTTACGATGACCGCCACCTCCGTCAACATCCACTACCACGGGACGAACACCCCGCCAACATGTCACCAGGACGAAGTGATCCGCACCATGATTAACTCCGGGGAGTCTTTTCAGTACGATGTACATTTTCCCCCGGACGAACCCCCAGGACTTTATTGGTACCACCCGCACATCCACGGCATTTCAGAGCCGGCTGTACAGGGTGGTGCTTCTGGAGCGCTTATTGTGGAAGGTATTCAAAACGTGGTTCCGG
>Ga0302325_10021907_pt1 | contig 13376 bp, 12 predicted proteins | sample Palsa_T0_2_FD_201948 | JGI IMG/M metagenome (GOLD analysis project Ga0302325, IMG submission 201948) | Peat permafrost microbial communities from Stordalen Mire near Abisko, Sweden - Palsa_T0_2 | ecosystem: Environmental > Terrestrial > Soil > Palsa > Peat permafrost | place: Sweden: Abisko... | reverse complement strand
TGACATGTTTGATGAGATTGCTTTCTAATCGATAGAGTTACGTGTCTGGCCTGCATTGAGAGCGTTTTGGACCAGGCGCTTTAATTCATCCTTCTCCATCTGAGTCCAAGGAAGTCTAGGTTCGGCAATAGTACCATTTGTTCGCATCCTAATCTGTCTTCTTGCTCTGTTCAAGGAAGCAATGTGATCAGGGTTGGTCCAGTCCATGGTATGCAAACCAGGATACTCTCTGACATCTTTCTTCCCCTCTGGATCGGAGTGTTTCTGTCTGATCAAGAACAGCTTAGCTGGCTCTGGTTTTCCCAGAACAGCATCGCTCAAGTCTGTTCCTTCAACAAACTCCCAATCACCCCGAGCTGCTGGTGTATTATATTGAGTACCAGATCTCTCACGCCTACGCGTGAAGATCAAGTCTCCTGGAATATCATCTCCGGCTAGAGAGAGACCTAAACGCCCCAAAGGTCGAGAGCTTGAGGCAAGATCGCTATTGCTAGTTCCGGGGTTCGAGCTTGAACTTGAGTCATAAGGTTGCCTACTGGATTCTCTGTTGGTGCGACTTCCAAGACCACGGCCACTAGTACCACGAGAATGGTTCTCCCGGCCGTGTTCCTGCGCATCTTCTGCCTCGTTTGTTCGAAGTATGTTCTCTCGGAGAATCTGGAAGCTGAGATCAGGCTCTAACAAAGCTTGGTGGATGAGGTCGTAGTAGGTTGGAATCTGTGCTCTGTTTTGGGTTACCGCTCGGACTGAGTTGATCAGTCGGACAATCTCGTGACCAGCTCGGGCAGCCGCTGGATATTTTGCCTCAAAGCCGTTAAACCCCTCAATAGACATGGCGGAGCCGTTGATCAAGACGAGCCAAGCACGCACTGCAAGAGTGGCTACAGCAGTATAGCTTTGAAGTTGTACGCCTTCGAGAAGGGATCTCGGTGGTCCTCTTCGGATTGGTTCACCGGCATCATCAACAACACGAGGCAATTCTGCACCCCAGGGCATCTATATGGAAAACCTGTCAGCAATTATTCTTTGACTTGTTCGGAATGATGGTAAAGTGATCACAAGAAAGCCTCGAAGGACGACAAATTCGCGCCTAGTACAGTACTTACCGGGATTCCTCTGCAAATACGACAGAACACTCCCATCTCGTGATTTCCCGAATCAACGCAATTCTGGAGAACGGTCGCAAAGAGCTGGTTGGCTGGATCATTCTCTCTTGCAATCGTAGATTGCAGTGGCTCAGCAATCATTCTCTCCATAGTCTCAGATGCGGGTCTACGCTCGACCTGTCCTGCATGGCGAGGCATACCGCGAGGTGCTTGGGCCGGAGTGGGAGAGTTATTCTGTGTTGTGGCCTCAGGAGAAGAATCGGGCCTTTCAAGACTGGTTGCTGAAGTGCCAGAAGAAACAGGTCGGCCGGTGGGGGAGCTATGCTCTTGCGCGGACATCTTGAGAATCTATTGTCCAAGTAAGTTTATGCGTGAGGGAAGCGAGGGCTCGGAGCCAAGGTATAGATGCGCCGCAAGCGAAAATCTCTACAGCAGATTCCGATTGTCGGCAAAATGACATCGGATAGGAAGAAAATAGAGGAAGACCAAGGCTTCCTGGTTTGCGGAGTAAGCTCGTTGCCTCGAGAGCATTAGAACGCTCTACATGCGGCGAGGTGGGCAAGGGATGACTTTAAGGGCAAAGGGCTCGAACATCGCAATGCTGCAACGAATGTTTCGAGATAGGACGGGAGGGGTGGAATGAGACGTTAGTGGCAGCGGGCTCGGCTTGACAACGAAGGAGGAAGCACATACCTTGAGGCTTAGAAGAGTCTGCAGGAATGGAAGTAGACGTAGGAGGTAGAAGGTAGAAGGGGAGGCAAGCTGACGTTGTGCAGACGTTGAATACTTTTGCAAAGTAACAGGAAAAATTCTCAAAGTGCGCTTTGGTGGCTGTACAACTTTGTTGGTAAAGATAGAAAAAGTAGCGCGAGGTGGGGAGCTATTTGTATGCACGCCCAGCGGCAGCAGACGAGCTCTCGAAATTTACCTACTGTGCCCAAAGCATGTGAGTTCAACAAGTAAACTAGCAAATCAAACACCACAGCATGAGAGGTCCACTAAATGCTAGATAACTGAGGGTAGGAGATATATTGGGAGATTGACTTGTGCGCATTCCAGAGTCAATAGGCATGAACATTGCGGCATTGCCTGATGACATGAATGCATTAATGGCGGCGGGTAAAGTCAAATAAATTACAGCATTAATATATAAAATCATGACTCACAACGCTTGATTTTTTTAGTTTTTCACCTCTCTTCTAAGTCGCGCCGAAGCCACGGCGTTTTATCCCTTTCTTCCTGTTTGGGAATCCGCAATTTGTCAACCCCCCTTGATTCTTGCAGCTTTCAAACCATGTAAATCCAAAAAGTCTCATACCTACGTTTACGGTAATTCTAGAAGCTGTTAGTGATTGCTAGAATGTTGTTTGAGCATTGGTATGTATGCACCAGGTTTTCCTCGCAAATGCACCAATCTTACTCAAAATCCAGAACCCGAGGTAAAACAGCATAATAGTGCATATCACTCTGACAGCAAGTAGATTTCTTGACAACAACAACGTCAGTTCTCCTACAACCCAACTTCCACCCTGGTTGCAATCTTCCCCATTACCCGTAACAAAATCCAAGACCGCAATTTTTTTGTACCTATGATGCGCGAGAAGTTGATCAAATGCAAAACTCTTCATTGTTCGCGCACAAATCTCTGGGTGGCTGCTCTGATTTGTTGCTGCGCATGGCTGCGAGACTTGAATCGGAAGATGCGAGCACCAGGAGGGGTTTTGTTTACTAATTCTCGGTTAAGAGAAGTTGGTGGGGTAAGGGAAAAGGGGCTTAAAGCAGCTTCCAGCTCAGCAAAAGCAGCGGACGCTGCCGTACTCCACGAATTGGTGCTACAGTAAACAAGCGGGCGAATCAAAAATAGAAACACAATACAAATCCCTGAGATCATGGTCAGAATGGTGTACAAATACAATACAATTCTCATTACGAATCCAAAAGCACCATCTATCTATCCCTAATCTAAAGCTCATCCTTCTTACTATTCGTCTCGCCCGGCACCACGCTCGTTGCAGCCGTACTGACGATATCTTCCATCGTTCGACTCTTCATATTCTTATCCCCACTTCCGTTGCCATTTCCATTCGCAGGCAAACCCTTCCGTCTCCTGTCCACAGCCGCAATCTCATCATCATACACTGTCCACTCAGGAACTTGTCTCCTCGCTCTGTCCAACTTCGGCTCTTTGGTCAAAGGGTTATTGCACAGATCAATCGTCTTGGCATCCGCAAGTGCTTCATCGCTGCACCATGTTTCGCACCAGAGCCATTCTTGAGGCAGGCTGTGGATAGGGAGTACACTCTGCATGTGATTCGGGAGATCCTGGTCCAAGTTCGAAAGACTCTGAGGATCGGCGGACAGTTGGTGGTACTGTTGACGAAGTCGGTCGCCTGCAGCAATTTGACGGAACCGGTGCAAGTCAACTACGTAAAGAGCTGAGATATGGTATGGTAGCCCTCGCAGGAATTTCTCCCAGTACCCTTGTTTCCAGAAGCGGAAGCCTTCCATTTCGGTCCTGCTATCGCACATAGGCGTGAAGCCATAAGGCGCGCCCTTGAGATCATGATTCACGAGTTCGATCATATCAGTGCGCACAATTTGGTCAGCGTCGACGAAAATGACTTTGTCGAGTGAAAGAGGAAACAAAACGTCGAGGAACAGGATCTTGTACCCCCAGATCTCACGCTGTTTTTCAGTTTGGGCCCGAAGCCAGTGCGGCCATTTGTAGGTGACCATTTCGTATTGGAAGCCGTATTCTGCAGCCATGTATGGGATAAAGTCCTTGAAGGAGGGCGACAGGAACTGCTCGATGAACCAGAACTTGACGCTGTGCTTTGTGTGTTTCATGACACTAACCATCATGATGTTAAGCATGCGCTCGTAGAGATGTCCACTCGCAACAGAGAAGATGTTAATCTCGGCTTGTTCTTGTTTTGCCACAGCGTTTGCCTTGCCCTTGCCGAGGATACCTTGGGCGAACTTGAGTCCCTGAGAGACGAAGTCCATTGGTGATTCTGTCTTTGCTTCGAGAACATCTTCAAGCTCCATACCGAGCTTTCGCGATAGACGAGGGTACAATGTTGCACCTTGGAAGCTCATCAGCACTACTTCTGTGCTCTCGTCGCCTGACACTGGACTCCAGCCCTGCGAACCAATGCTCTCAATACTGAATATCTCGGAGCTTCTGCCCTCTTGCAAGTCAATCTTGTAGAATCCTGGGTTGGCTTTGAATTGGAAATAACCCAAATTTGCCATGATGATAGTGTCTTCAGTATGAGGGTCTCGTTCAGTACCGAGGACAAGTTGGGCGCCACGAGGAGCACTGCCACCTGGAACTTCGCGAGAGTGGCCCTCAATCAAGATGTGCTCAAGCTCATATAGGGCCTCGACATTAGTCTTGATGGAGCTGAGCTTGATGTTATCCAGGTCGTGGACTGAAACCTTGGGTGCAACTAGCCATGCTGGAGGGACGTCCATTCCAACAGTGAGCAACGCCTCTTGTGGGACACCAGTGAAAGAAGCTCCAAGTGGAAGAAGGCTTCCAGCCTCATTGAAGGTTGGTTTTGAATCAAGGACGTATCTGTAGAATCGCTTGATAGGTAACTCTTGGAGTCTTTCTTTGGGATTGAGGAACAGTTTCATATACACTCCATCAAGTTCCGAGAGCACCTTGACAATAGGTACCCATCTTTGACCTTGTTCACTAGCAGGATCTAACAGGAGGGTAAGCTGAATGGTCGCAGTAGTAATATCGCCAGTCTCGATGACAGTGTGGGAAGAATTCCAAACATCGAATTGGCTCATCCGAAGAGTTGACGCCTGCTCGAAGATTCCATCAGGAGTATCTGATATTGTCGACTTTGCCACGATCGATGAAATCTTTGCTGCTGCTAAAGGATCCGCAATCTTATCTGACAATCCAAGTGCTTCAACTGCAGCATATGCCGGTGTAATTCGTTTGGTTCGTTCATATGACAACAATGCATCGAAATCGGAGAGGTCAAACTCAGGCGCAGAAGCTGGAATTGGCCCAGCCAGACGTCCATTGAGCAAAACAGCATTCTCACCGGGTCTCAAACCAACTGATTTGATAAGAGGATCCGCTGTATGCCAATATTGGCTTGCTTCTTCTTGTATCAAAGCACCATCAGCTGGCTTGTGCCTCGTAAGGATCACAGTCAAGTCGTTCATGCTCTCAAAGGCTTTGTACGAGTTCGCTTGCATATACAAAAACAAGTCATTGCTCAATCCGGAGTCAATTACGGCAGAGACTGGATTGTGGACAATAATGAGCTCCACCGCTGGGTTGGCTTCTCTGAAGACTGCTGCGGTTGCCAGAAGCTTAGCACCAGCTTCAGACTCCAAGTCCGCAACCAGAATCACATGAGCCCAGAGAGTCTTGTTGGCAGATGCATCAGCTTTGATGCGTGGCAGATTATCCAGGAGAGCCGGAGCCTCGCCGACGAGCTTGTTAACGTCGAAGATCTGGAGGGTTTTCTCATCCTCAGGAACGATGATCGGGTTGCGTTTTTGCGATGCCTGGAAAAGGAAGTAGGAGGGAAGCCAGGCATCGGGCAGGAAGGTATCCGTATAAATGCCTTGCTGAATGGATTGGAGATCAGTTGTGACTCTGTTGCTCATCAACTGAAGCCAATTCTCGTCGCGAGGAATTGCTACTCCATCAACAAACACTGGCGGGATCTTGCTGTCGGCAGCAAGTCTGCGGATCCATTTCTTGGAAGCTTCAATCTGATCTTGATAGTCTTCGGATTTAAGCATCTCATCCATTGGAGTCGCTATCTTGTCAGGACGCACTTTCCTCCCCTTTGTTGCAGTTTCATAGGCTGACTTGCTCGGGCCAGTCACTGTCTTGGTAGTATAAGAAGTTTCAAGATAGAAAAGAGCTGTTTGCAGTCCGTAAGTATTGATCAGGTGATAAACCACCCTCGCTTGACCCAACGATTCCTTCGTGTTCGCGATGGGGACAAGTCCTATGCGAATAGCGATCTTTCGTTTCACAAAATTCAGAAGCGTCTCTGCTACGAGTAACACATCTTCAGGACTTGTAAAATCAACGGGAATAACCAACTGAAAGCAGTCTCTGCGAACAGATGGCAATTGACCAGGGAATGTTCGCTGGAGCATCTGTGATAGGTCAGCAAAAGCTATAATGCAGCCTCCATTCATCTTACAGCTTGAAGAACATGAGGCCAATCCGCATAGCGCTTGTCCTTTTCAATGTCGTTCATCCAAATAATAACATTGCCACCCTCGATCTCATCCCTCCAATCAAATCTTGGAGCATCGCTTTCGGCCTTTGCTGATGCTACCTCATTGTGGGATAACAATCGAACTGCCTCTGGGCCAGACAGGCCAAGATCACGGACTCCATTGATAAGTTTTCGTTCCTTCCGAAGCATGTTAAGTAATTCCAAAGCTTCGACTTGACGTTCAATCAACTGGACGCCATTCATCCACCAAATATTATAGCCTGATGGGACAAGCTGAGCACGGTTATAATCATGCTCCGCAACGAACTCATATGTGGCATTGTGAGAAGCTACAGCACTAGAGTACTTCGGAAAGTCTTGGGACAGCTTTACGAGCGTATCAAGTGGGTTGTCGCTTTGCATGATAAAACTCGAAGCCTTTAAACCAAGACCGAACAGCTCCGAGGAAGACAGTGGCTTAAGGTCAGCGAGTTCTTCATCTTCAAATTTAACCTCCTTTTCTGGTGTAGCAATAGCACTGTTGCTTTCGCTATCCTCACGATCATCGATCACGATGTAATCCGTCCTCTTGAGTGCCAACTCCACGCCATAACCAGGGACAATAAGTGGCTTGGACTCTGCAGTAAGGGATTTCCGATGGCGAACCCGATAAGAAGTCTTCCCTTCACGGGCAGTCTTGACCAAAGTTTTGTGGAATGTTCCGAATGTAGGAGAGGTAATATCAGCATATAGGATGGAGACCGGTGCTGAAGGATTGCCGAGGACTCTGTCAAATTGTAATTCCTGCATTTGTCTACGAAGTACCATTAGTTGCTGCACTTTTTATATTTAGATATCCTGACTTACGAGTCCCCACGGACTTCACCATGTGCCTCCTCTAAAGCTGGAGAGCAATACTGCTTTCCATTAAATAGGACCCAGACTGGACACGAGGTATCTTGTTCACCCTTCAGTGATGGCTCCACAGCCGTGTGGTAATACTGGTAGTGGGCTTCAATTCGAGGCGCCAGAGAGTGCATAGACAGTGCAAATCTGTATGTTGAAAGAGTCTCCGGATCTGCCAAGTGGCCATCATCTTTGAGAACTTGTATGAATTTCTCGTACAACTCTTGATCGGTTGACGCTTTCGAAAAGTACCCATCTGCAATTCTATCCAAAAGGGGGAAGTAGGAAGTGGCATTTTCCTCTGCAACAGTTTCTCTACTTGAAGTTAGTCGATTGTCACAAAGTTCGATCGGGTACTTGCAGTAATTCAAGTAGATAAGGCGCTGAAGAAAAGGACGCCTTTAATCCCACATTTATGGAGGGGCTTGCAGAGACACATAACGAGTGCAGATAGGTAGATGCCAGCAGGGCTCCGGTGAGACCCCACGGTAACCTGAAAACTCCCATGATTGAATTGTGGTGAAGCCGTCTGATTTCTTTCAAGGGGCAAGCTTCAGATGGACACGGAACACCGAACCCTGAAGGTGTTGAATCGTGAAATGTCCGCCAGCGGAAAGAGTTCTAGAACTCTAGTCAAGCAAGAGAGAATGCATGCATACGGCTCTATTGTACAAGAATCTGCGACAACAATTGAATAAGGCTGAATCTATTTACACTGTGACAGTCATTTCGCAAGGTGGCCCCAAGGAGCTCTGTTGGAGCTTGATGCATTGGTGCCTGACATTTCGGGTCCGGGAAGAGCCGACCACACTGGAATCGCAACGTATCGTAAGTCGACTTCCACGAGCACACAAAATAACCACTTCCCGACTTCAACTGCTGCCTCCCGACTACATCTTCAGATCCATTGTCCACGCTGTGCCCGAAGCAGGATACATAAATCAACATTTGCACCAGCAACCATCCGCTGTCCTTCATGCGCGAAGCTTAGGCTTTCTGGTTTCTCGCAGCGTCGGTCAAGATGGCTTCCTCTACATCCTCCCCAAATATGCTGACGAAGGTAACTATGATCAAATCGGTCTTCAAACACAATCAGTCATGTGCTTATATCTTGTTTAGTTTGAGTCAAAATCGTCGAGAGCCAAGGGAATTGCTTTCCATCCCAAACGGTCCACCCCGCTACTCCCTCGGCGCATGCACAGCTAATAATCTTCAGACCATGGATTCTCGTCTCCCTTCACTCTTCCACCATTCAGCTTTGGGATTACCGTATGGGCACATTGATAGACAGATTTGAGGAGCATGATGGACCCGTACGAGGCGTCGATTTTCACAAAACACAACCCCTCTTCGTTTCTGGTGGAGATGATTATAAGATCAAGGTCTGGTCATACCAGACCAGGAGATGCCTGTTTACTTTGAACGGACATTTAGATTATGTTCGCACAGTTTTCTTCCACCATGAGCTTCCTTGGATCATCTCGAGCTCCGACGACCAGACTATTCGAATCTGGAATTGGCAGAACAGATCTTTGAGTAGGTTTCCAACGGCTATGGCAGCAGGATCATCTTTGCTGATATGTTCTTCCAGTCTGCACTATGACGGGTCATAATCATTATACGATGTGCGCCCAATTCCACCCTAAAGATGACTTGGTAGTTTCTGCCTCTCTCGATCAGTCCGTTCGCGTCTGGGATATCTCTGGGCTCAGAAAGAAGCACTCTGCACCGACATCAATGACTTTCGAAGATCAAATGTCTCGTGGAAACCAGAACCAGGCGGACATGTTTGGCAATACGGATGCGGTGGTCAAATTTGTGCTGGAAGGACACGACAGGGGTGTGAACTGGGTAGCGTTCCACCCTACACTACCTCTAATCGTTTCCGCTGGTGATGATCGACTTGTTAAGCTATGGAGAATGAGTGAAACAAAGGCTTGGGAGGTCGACACATGCCGAGGCCATTTTCAGAACGCATCCGGCTGCCTGTTCCACCCACACCAGGACTTGATATTATCTGTTGGTGAAGATAAGACCATCCGGGTTTGGGACCTGAACAAGCGTACTTCGGTCCAGTCGTTCAAGAGAGAAAACGATAGGTTTTGGGTCATTGCGGCGCATCCGGAAATCAATCTTTTCGCTGCTGGCCATGACAATGGTGTCATGGTCTTCAAATTGGAGCGGGAAAGACCTGCGTCTGCGTTCTATCAAAACAACCTCTTTTTCATCACCAAAGAGAAGCATGTTAGATCATACGATTTTCAGAAGAACATTGAGAGTCCAACTCTGTTAACCCTCAAGAAGCTTGGGAGTCCATGGGTTCCGCCTCGTTCGTTGTCCTACAACCCAGCTGAGCGAGCTATTCTTGTTACCTCACCAGCAGATGGCGGCTCATACGAGCTAATCAATCTGCCACGAGATGGATCCGGAACGGATGCTACAGACACGAAACGTGGACAGGGAACCTCGGCTGTTTTTGTAGCTCGCAACCGATTTGCGGTCTTTAATGCTGCCAGCCAGCAGATTGACATCAAGGATCTTTCAAATTCTACCACAAAAACCATCAAACCACCCACTGGCACCACTGATATCTACTTCGGTGGCACCGGTAATCTCCTCCTAATCACACCGACTGCAGTTCATCTCTACGATATCCAGCAAAAGAAAGCCACTGCAGAGTTGGCCGTAGCAGGTGTCAAATATGTTGTTTGGTCAAACGACGGTCTCTATGCTGCACTACTGAGCAAGCACAATGTCACAATAGTCACAAAAACGCTGGAGCAGGTCAGCACCCTTCACGAGACTATTAGAATAAAGAGCGCGACTTGGGACGATGCCGGTGTTCTTCTCTACTCTACCCTCAACCATATCAAATATACCCTTCTGAACGGCGACAATGGGATTGTTCGAACATTGGATCAGACTGTGTATCTCGTCCGAGTCAAAGCACGTACAGTATACTGTCTTGACCGAAATGCAAAGCCAAAGATCTTGAATATCGACCCCACCGAATATCGCTTCAAGCTTGCGCTTGTGAAACGAAACTATGAGGAAATGTTGCAGATCATCAAGAACTCAAGTCTTGTTGGCCAAAGTATCATTTCCTATCTTCAAAAGAAGGGTTATCCCGAAATTGCACTGCAATTCGTTCAAGATCCACAAACCCGATTCGAGCTCGCCATTGAATGTGGTAACCTCGATGTGGCAGTGGAGATGGCGAAGCAACTTGACAGACCGAAGCTCTGGTCAAGATTGACAACCGAAGCTCTAGCCCACGGCAACCACCAAATTGTCGAGATGGCATATCAGAAGTTGAGGCAATTCGACAAGCTCTCTTTCCTTTACCTAGCTACTGGTGATGAGGCAAAACTCACTCGCATGGCAAAGATTGCTGAGCATCGTGGTGATTTCACCGCTCGATTCCAAAACGCCCTGTACCTCGGAGATGTGAGCGACCGGATAGCAATGTTCAAGGAGATTGACCTCTGTAAGTTTGCTATTCTGAGGACTAACAGACACATTTCTAATTTGTCACAGATCCTCTAGCTTATATGACCGCGAAATCGCACGGCTTGGATGAAGAATGCGAGTCGATCTTGGAGGCCACCGGTCTCACCGAGGATCAGATCACACTTCCGGCACTTGGCTCTCCCCTATCTCCTCCAAAGCCAATCGTGTCCACATTCAAAGCTAATTGGCCAACAAAAGCCACTTCCCAATCATTTTTCGAGAAGGCGTTACTCGGCCAGGTGGAAGGTTTGTCGTTAGAAGACGAACCTGCAGCCGCGTCCAATGGTTTCGGCTTCGAGGATGCCGGAGACGAGGACGGCGCAAAGCGAAATGGCGGTCTTGCTGAAGCTGATGAGGACGAAGATGCCGCAGGCTGGGACATGGGTGATGACATTGTTCCTGAAGTTGAGAGTGACTTCGTCAATGTTGACAGCGCTGAAGCTGGTGCTGGAAGCAGCGAAGCTGACTTGTGGGCCCGGAACTCACCAATCGCTGCTGATCACGTGGCTGGAGGCTCCTTCGAGACAGCCATGCAATTGCTGAACCGACAACTTGGTGCTGTCAACTTCGCGCCTCTGAAACCACGCTTCTTGGAGATCTATGAAGCTACAAAGACGTACCTTCCTGCTTCTTCGGGACTCCCGCCCCTAATCAACTATGTTCGTCGAACCGTCGATGAGACTGATCCTCGAAAAGTTCTTCCAATCATCCCCCGAGATATCGAATCTCTTGCCACGAATGACCTACAAAAGGGGTACACGGCCATGCGCACAAATAAACTTCAAGATGGAGAAACCATCTTCCAAGGCATCCTTCATGCTCTTCTTGTGAATGCTGTGTCGACAGCATCGGAAGTTGAGGAGGCCAGGAAGCTGATCACAACAGCCTGTGAATATACCATTGCCATGTCGATCGAGTTAGAAAGGCGGAAACTTGGTACAGATGAAGAAGTTTCCAAGTCACCTGAGAAATTAAAGCGAAGTCTTGAGCTGGCTGCGTACTTCACAATTCCGAAACTTGAAGTACCGCACCGACAAATCGCTCTCACGAGCGGCATGAAACTGGCATATCAGAACAAGAACTTCAACTCAGCGTTGAGTTTCGCGAACAGGATGTTGGCTAACGGCGGGGCCGCTAAGATGCTTGACAACGTAAGTCTTCTGCCACTTCGCAGCTAGAGAATACATTTGCTAATAGATTTTACAGGCGCGAAAGATTAAAGCCCAGTGTGAAAGAAACCCCAACGACGCCATTGAAATCGAATTTGATCAATTCGCTGAATTTGATATTTGCGCTGCATCACATACTCCCATCTACTCAGGCTCAGCATTCGAAGTCTGCGCCTTTGACGGAAGTAAATATCACTCCAAGTACAAGGGTACTGTCTGTGCTGTTTGTGGTGTTTGCGAGGTTGGGAAGAATGGGAGTGGGCTGAAGCTTGTTGCGTGAGATTATTCTGGGAATTCAAGCACGAAAATGGAGTTCGGAAAAGTAGATCTAATTGACTGCTCTGAGGCTGCATGTAGGGAGTCTTCGGCCGAGCGAATGATAGTTAGTTGATCAAGTACGTAGAAGGATGAATCATATCATATGCAGTCCATTGGTCTTGTTTGGTACGCCAAAGCGCCGTCTAGAATACATCTTTGATGCTGTCTGCTATGCATCATCTCGATTATGCACCAACCCATTCACGCAATGCTACCTGTCGAAGCCCTTCAGACGGCTTAGACAATCGTCTCCAGTTCTCTCGCATAGCCCAGCGTGTTCTCAATAGCCATCGCGCTCAGCTCCTGCTTCTCGTTGCCTTCCTCGTCAACATTCGCCTTCAGACTCTGGTTCGGGAAGTATATCCGGCCGTCCTTGATGAGCCAACCTCTACTCTGGGCAAATGCGACGACGGCACCTTCGCTTTCCAGGAAGAGAAGGTTCTTAGTTGAAGAGATGGGTAGGGATGGGTAGGCCGTTTCGCTGCATGAGGCGATTTCGTTGCGGATTTGGGAGATCAAGACCTATGTCACCAAATCAGCTTCGAGTTCCTCCGAGGATTGAGGGGTGATGAGGGGATCTTACGTTAGAGAAGACACCATACTCCTCACTCGGCACCTCCCGACTCGCCATCGCCTTCCAAACCAAATCATAGCTCCCTTCCATCAGCCACCGCTCCAGCTTAATCGGATACCCCAGATACCGATCCTTCTCCACATCCCCCTCTCTCCCTTCCCTTAGCTCCAGACCCTCCAACTCCGTGTGGAAACCTGCATAATCTCCTTGCGTCAAGAGCAGCAGTAGATACAAGCCTGTAATCTTATTCTTCTCGGATCCACTAGTCGGTAATCGTTGAGCAGGGAGTTCGTAGAATGGTGTCAGTTGGTGCACGTAGCGTGTGAATGCCTCTGGTTGTGTCGCGCGGATAGATAGAAGAGCACCGATTTCGAAGACTTCGCGGGCGAGCAGAAGGGTGGAGGAAGGAGTTTGGGCGGTTGGTGTCAAGGCTTTTAGCTTGAGGAGGGTGAGTTTAGCTTTTGAAAGGAGGGCGGGAATATCGGCATAGTCTCGCGATGATTTCAGCTTGCGCAGGATGTCTTGGAGATCGCGTTCGGACATTGTGAGGGGATTTGGGGTTGTGTGGCAGGTGTTGTAGAAT
>Ga0302325_10021902_pt1 | contig 13377 bp, 8 predicted proteins | sample Palsa_T0_2_FD_201948 | JGI IMG/M metagenome (GOLD analysis project Ga0302325, IMG submission 201948) | Peat permafrost microbial communities from Stordalen Mire near Abisko, Sweden - Palsa_T0_2 | ecosystem: Environmental > Terrestrial > Soil > Palsa > Peat permafrost | place: Sweden: Abisko... | reverse complement strand
AGCCCGGCGAGCTCGTCGTACGGGTCGGTCACAGCGCGCTCACCACCTGTGGGATCACGCGCTGGAACGCCTCGGCATGGCGGATCGCGGCGTCGCCCGAGGCGCGCCGTGCGTGGTTGCCCCGCTGCTCGGCCCGCTGCGCGTAGTAGGTCTGGAGGTACTGCTGGGCCTCCATCTCCGCCATCGCGGCGAGCTTGCGATCGATCACCGCGGTGATGTCGACGAACGTGGTCGGCGTGAAGTTGCACAGCTCCGGCTGGTGGGGCTCGAACAGGAACAGCGCCGGTGGCTTGACGGTCTGAAACGCGCTCGGGACGCCGGCCCCGGCGGCGAGCCCGCGGGCGCGCTGGACGGCCTCGTAGGCGACCGGATGATCCGGGTTGAACGGGTCCGTGTCGGTGTGCGTGATCAGCACGTCGGGGGCGAACGAGCGGATCTCGTCCGAGATCGCGACGAGCGCGTCGCGGTCGATCTCGAGCGGGTAGTCGCCGAGGTCGAGGCAGCCAAAGTCTGCCCCGAGCGCCGCCGCCGCGCGCTCCGCCTCGCCGTGGCGGATCCGCTTGACGCGCTCGAGCGTCTGGCCCTCCTGCTTCCACAGCTCGCCGGACTCCCCCCGCTCTCCGTAGGACAGCGCGATCACGCGCGCGACCCCGCCGCCGGCGGCGCAGACCGCGACCGCCCCGCCCGCGCGCCACACGAAGTCGGCCGAGTGGGCGCCGATCACGAGCATCCGCCGCGAGCTCACCAGGGCTCCGCTCCGGCCACTCGCCGCGAGTTCACAACCGCCATCGCACGCAGCTCGTCGTCCCTCAAGCCAGCGGCCAGCAGCCGGTCGACCATCAGTCCCATCCCGTCCTGCACCGGGGGGTTGAACACCTGACCGAGGTCGGTCGATAGGACCGAGCTCGCGGCCCCGGTGGCGCGGATTGCGTCGATCCACTGCTCCCAGCTGATCTTTCCGGTGTGCGGCGTCGTGAAGCAGCGCTCGAGCAGCGCGCCGCGCTGTGCCAGCGCGTGCTGGTCGTCGATCGACAGGTTCTGCGAGGGGAAGTCAGGGTGGGTGATGACGATCTCGCCGACTCCCTCCTCGAGCGCCGCATCGACCACCGCGAAGATCTCCTCGCGCCCGAGGTGGCCGGTGGCCAGCAGCATCCCGTGGCGCGCGATCAGCGCCAGCACCTCGCGGGTCTCGGGCAGCACGCGGCCGCCGGCGTCGACGACCGGCACGGGCTCGATCTCAAGCCCCTGCTGGCGCATTTCGAGCTGGAGCCGGACCCACACCGGGAGCTTGGCCCCGGGCGGTGCCTCGCGCTCCTGCGCCTCGTTGACCGCGTCGACCGTCGGCATCCAGACGGTGCGCGCGCCCTCGCGCGCGGCGACCTCGACCGCCAGCGGGTTGATCCCGCCGACCGCGCGGTTGAGAGCGATCGCGCCGAGCGTCTGCACGCCCGGGACCGCTGCGCGCACGACGGCCGCGCGCTCGGCGGTGCTGCCGTAGTGGGACTTGAGCACGACACCGTCCATCCCGAGCTGCTCGAGCTCTCGCGCCAGTGAGACGTCGTCGATCTTGCGCTGCACGACGTCGGGCGCGACGTGGACGTGCGTGTCGTAGGCGCCGCGCAAAAGCTCCCGGGCGCGCGTGGACGGGGCGTCACTCATCGGAGGAAGTCGCAGAACCGGCCCGTGCAGACCACGTCGTATCCCACCTCGTGGACCTTAGTCCGTTGCGAAATCGTCATCTTCGTCCGGTAAATCGTGCTCGCCTTGGCGCCGCATCGCATGATCGCCAGCGCAGACTGAGGCGACAACCAGTGCAGAGCGCGGTCCGCGGGCTTGCCGCCCGGGCGAGCGCCGCTCTAGGCTCGGCCGACGGCAATGCAGGTTCTCGACGATCAGCAGGCGACCGTCGTGCGGTCGCTGTGCGAGCTGCTCGTGCCGGGCTCGGCGCGCGTCTGGCCCGAGGTCTATGTCGACGCGCTGCTGGCGCGGATGCCTGACGATGACCGGGCGGCCACGCTCGCGGCGATCGCCGTGCTCGAGCCGGACGCCGGTGATGATTCCGACGGGTTGGCGCGGCGCGCGTTCACGCCCGAGTTCATGCTCCTCCGCGCGCTCGCCTGCGAGGCGTTCTACAGCGACTTCGTCGCGCCCGGCGCTCCTGGCCCGGGCGCCTGGTCGGAGATCGGATTTGCGCCACCGCTCGCTACCCGGCTCGACAAGGACTGGTCCTACCTGGGGGTCTCAGGGTGAGCGAGCGCTACGAGATCGTCGTCGTCGGCTCCGGCGCGGGCGGCGGCGTCGTCGCGGCGGAGCTCGCCGAGGCCGGGCGTCGCGTGCTGCTGCTCGAGTGCGGGCCGCACAGATCGGCTGCCGATCACACGCGCTGGGAGGCCCGCGCGACCCACGAGCTGTGGTGGCCGGTGGCATTCGCGGAGCCGCCGGCCCCCGACCAGCCACCGCTGGTGATGTTTCGCGGTCGTTGTGCGGGCGGCACGACCACGATCAACACGAAGGTGGCGCTGCGCCCGGGCGAGCAGGACTACGAGAAGTGGCACGCCGCGGCCGGGCTCGTCAACGATCGCGGCGAGCCGTTCGCAGAGCCGGACCTGCTGCCCTACCTCGAGCGCGTCGAGCAGCGGCTCGGCGTTCGCGAGCGCAGCGACTGGCAGCGGTGCGTGAGGAACGGTGGAGCCGGGCTTCACGGCACTCGGGGTGGAGCTCGAGCCGGTGATGTCGTACACCGACGCCAACTGCATGCGCTGCGGGTCGTGCCTGCAGGGCTGCCCGACGAACGCCGGCAAGTCGTCGCTGAACGCCTACATCCAGCCCGCGATCGTGCACGGCGGCTTGGAGCTGCGTGCCGACTGCGAGGTGCGCAGGGTGCTGATCGAAGAACAGGCCCGGGGCCCCGAAGCGACGGGCGTCGAGTACCTCGACGCGCACGGCGGCCGCCACGCGGTTGACGCCGATGTCGTGATCGTCGCCGCGGGCGCGCTCGCGACCCCCGGGCTGCTGTTGCGCTCGGGCGTGCGTGAGGCGGCCGCCGACTCGCCCAGCAGCCGCCTGATCGGACGCAACCTCGGGTTCCACGTCGCGCGCCTGGTCGAGGGCCTGTTCGACGAGCTCCAGGACGCCCACATGGTGTATCCGATCAGCGCCCACTGCATGCAGTTCCAGCGCGACGAGGACGGCGGCTTCGTGGTCGAGGCCGCAACCGTGCAGGATCCGATCGGGTTCGCGACCGCGCTGTGCGACGAGCACGGCGTGCCGCTCTGGGGCGACGAGCTCGTGCAGGCGGTCCGCGGCTACCGCTACATCACGGGGCTGCTGACGCTCGTCAACGACGAGAACAACGGCACCGCGTGGGTCGACGAGCGCGGTCACGACCGCTACTCGTTCGCGTTCAACGGGCGCGAGCAGGAACGAATCGACCGCTCGCTTGAGTTCGCGCACGACGTTCTCCGAGCGTCAGGCGCCAAGCGTCTCTACCACACCGGGCTACTGAGCACGCACGTACAGGGCAGCTGCCGGATGGGCTCGGATCCTATGCGCTCGGTGCTCGACTCCCACGGGGAGAGCCATGACGTGCGCCGGCTGTTCGTCGGCGACGGCGCTGCCGTCCCGCGCACGCTGTCGGTCAACCCCTCGCTCACGATCATGGCGCTCGCGAGCCGGCTCGCCGCGCACATCGACGCGGGCGAGCACGGCTACCTGGGCGAACCCTCAGCGCACGTCAGCGCCCCTGCTCGCAGCTGATGTAGATCCAGCATGCGTCGAAGCTGGAGCGCCTGCCGCCGAGTACGCAGTCAGCGGACAGGATCACACACGCCGCTCGATGTCATGAAGGGCCGGGCGGGCCACTACGGTCCCGGGCGCCAGCCGCCCTAGGTCGCAGGTGCGTTCTTCATGGGCCACTGGTGGGTTCCAATCCCGAAGGGCCGCGCCCGACGGGACGGGTCACCGGCGAGAGCCTACGCGGCGCGGACGCTGGTCAGGACGACTCATCGACCACGATCACTTCGGCCACGCCGCGTCGCCGTGTCAGCCCGGCCTCGTCACGTCCGAACCGCCGCGCGAGCCAGCCCCCACGCGGCGCAGGAAGCACAACCGTTCGCGCTCCCCGCTGAACCGCGATTTCGCCGATCCCGCGCATGAAGCTGCCGCCCTTCGCGACCACGAACTCGACGGTGTCACAAACCCCGACGTGCGTGGCCGCGGCCGAGATCTCCTCTTCGGCGATCTCGTCCATCTGGCGGTTGTACATCCCGGCGGTGCTGCGGCAGATCGCGCAGCCGCCATGGTTCGGCTCATGCGGCGCGACCGCGACGACAGTGAGCCGAGCGCCGCGCCGGTCCACGAGAGCGCGCGCGTGCTCGAGCGCCGCGAGCCCGCGTGGCGTGTCCTCGTAGCGAACGAGGACCAGCTCGACCGCGGCCGCGGCCGAGCCGGACGGCGAGGGTGCGTCGGCCGGAGCCACAGCCGTAGCGACCGGGGCCGACTGGTCGCTTGCCTGATCACTGACCAGCTGCGCCTCGACGCGCGCGGGCATGCTCGGACCATACCGCGCGCCGAGCGCCGGCCGCTGAGCGGCGCGAAGTGCCCACCGGGGCCGCCGGCCGGCGTTCCCATGCCCCCGTGCCATCGGTTGATACCGGGGCGCTCGGCGGCCCACGGCCGCCCGGCTCGCGCTATTTGGCGCGAGCCGGGCGCGTGGGTGCCATCGTGACTCTGGTCGCTGACTTAGAGAGCGGTGACGACCGACTTGGTTTCGAGGTAGTTGTTGAGGACCTGCGAGCCCATCTCGCGGCCCCATCCGGATTCCTTGTACCCGCCGAACGGCATCGCGGCGTCGAACACGTGGTAGGTGTTGATCCACACTGTGCCCGCCCGGAGCCGCCTGGCGGTGCGGTGAGCCTTGGAGATGTCGCGGGTGAACACGCCGGCGGCGAGTCCGTAGTTGGTGTCGTTGGCGACCGGGACGATGTCCTCGGGCGAGTCGAACGGGATCGCGCAGACAACGGGACCGAAGATCTCCTCGCGGACGACCTTCATGTCGTTGCTGGTGTGAGTCAGAACCGTCGGCTGCACGAAGTAGCCCTGATTCCCCTCGCGCCCGCCGCCGACGACGGCCTCGGCCCCGTCACTGCGGCCCGAGTCGAGGTAGCCGAGCACCTTGTTGAACTGCTCGTCGGAGATCAGCGGTCCCATTTGCGAGTCCGCGTCGGTGCCGGGACCGACCTTGATCGACTTGGCGGCAGCGGCGACGCCGCTCACGACGTCGTCGAAGATGCCGTTTTGCACGTATAGCCGAGAACCCGCGTTACAGCACTGCCCGTGGTTGAAGAAGATCCCGTTCGCCGCGCCGGCGATTGCTCCTTCGAGATCGGCGTCAGCGTAGACGACGTTCGGCGACTTGCCGCCGAGCTCGAGTGAGACCTTCTTGAGGTTGCCCGCCGCCGCCTTGACGATCAGCTTGCCGACCTCCGTGGAGCCGGTGAACGCCACCTTGTCGACGTCATCGTGTGCGGCCAGCGCGGCGCCGGCGTCCCCGAAACCGGTGACGATGTTGACCACGCCGTCGGGCAGGCCGGCCTCCTGCAGCAGCTCGCCGAGGCGTAGCGCCGACAGGGGCGTCTGCTCGGCGGGCTTGAGCACCACCGTGCAACCGCAGGCCAGCACCGGGCCAAGCTTCCAGGCGGCCATCAGCAGCGGGAAGTTCCACGGGATGATCTGCCCCACCACGCCGACCGGTTCGCGCAGCGTGTATGCGAGGTACTCGCCCGGCGCGGGCAGCGCCGAGATTGGAACCGTGGTGCCCTCGATCTTGGTGGGCCAGCCGGCCATGTAGCGAAACAGGTCCGCCGCCAGTGGCACATCGGCGGCGCGCGCGACCGTGAACGGCTTCCCGTTGTCAAGCGATTCGAGCATCGCCAATTCGTCGGCGTTCTCCTCGATCAGCTCGGAGATCCTCCAGATCATCCGACCACGATCAGACGCGTTCATCCGTCGCCAAGGGGAATCGTCGTCAAACGCCTTGCGCGCCGCACGAACGGCTCGCTCGATGTCCTCGGCCTGCCCTTGGGCGACCTCGGTGAGCGTCTCCTCAGTGGCCGGGTTGACCGTGGCGAAGGTCTGACCCGACGCGGCGTCTACCCAGTCACCGTTGATCAACAACCGATGCGGTGAATGGACGAAGCTGTCTGTCTGGTGCTCTACGGATTCGGCAACCGCCATGGATCCGCCTCCTCTCTCCGCGCGAGCCGCGCCCGCGCGCCTCGTTAGGGATGCTGCACCAAGCTAGTCCATTACTGACTACCTAGCAAGGGCAATTACGATCCGCGCGTCGGCCGTGGCCGCGATCGCGTTTTCGGACAAGATGCCGTGCGCTCGTGATCAACTCACGGCCGGCGACTGGGCTGTGCAGGCGCTGCTGGCAGAACCGCCGACCCATGGCTATGCGATCGCTCGCGGCGACGGCGCCAGACGGAGAGATCGGCAACGTCTCGTCCCTCCCCGCCCCCGCGTGTACGACACGATCGATGCGCTCACCGCCCGTAGCAATGCACTACCACCTCATCGACGGCGATCGTCTCCATGACCGCTTGAAGGTGTCTGCGAAAGCGGATTCCGCGGTCCGGGCGGCGATCGAGATTGCTGCCAGCGAGCACATCCCGTCGCCGGGGCGCGCTCCCGTTCGCCGTGCTCAAGGCACCAACCGAACTCGTCGCCGCCAGCTCGAAACGACGGTGGACCCCGTTCGGCCCACCGGGGCTCAGACATGGGCAGCCGCAAACCATGCAATACCAGCGATTCTCTATAAATCGGGGTTTGCTCGTCCGCCGGTGATTGCGCAGACGACGACCTCGCGGTTGGTCGGGCGAGATCAGCGGCGCTTGAGCGCCATTCGCGCGCGGTTCACGATGGCTCCACGCTCGACCGGCATTGTTCAGGTCGATGGCGACCGTGATCCTTTCCCCCCACCTCGACGATGCCGTCCTGTCGTGCTGGCACGTGCTCACGGGGCCTGGGCATGTGACCGTGATCAATGTGTTCGCCGGCGTGCCCGCGAGCCTGGACCGTCCGGCGTGGTGGGACCGGTACACGGGGGCGACGGACTCCGGGGAGCGGGTGCGCGAGCGCATCGACGAGGATCGCACGGCGCTCGCGCTAGCCGGTCGGACCGCGATCAATCTCGATCTGCTCGACCAGCAGTACCGAGCTGCCGACCAGCTAGTCGCTCCCTTAGCGGTGCAGCTCGAGCCACTGCTCGGGCCCGGCGCCCGGATCTACGCCCCGGCGGCGTTCGCGGAACACACCGATCACGCGCTCGTGCGCCGCGCCGCCCTTGAGCTGTGGACGGCAGGCTTCGCGGTTTCGCTGTATGCCGAACTTCCCCACGCAACGGCCCACGGTTGGCCGGCTTGGGTGACGGGAAAGCGTGTCCCGGCTACGAAGGATCTGGCCGCCGTCATGTGGGAGCGCTGCCTGGGCGGAACTGGATTCGCGCCCGAGGAGATGGTGCCGAGCGTTCACGACCTCGATCCCGGCGAACATGCGCGCAAGCTCGAAGCGGTGTGTGCGTACCGCACCCAGGTCGACGGGCTCGCCGAGTTCGCGGGCAGGCCCTTGGCCGACCGCGAGGTGCTCGGCTACGAGGTCGTGTGGACGCTTCCAAACGGGCTTACAGCTTCGCGCGCGTCCGCAGGCTCTTCTGCAGCTTCGGGTCTTTGACCCGCGCGACGATGCGAGTGAGGATCGCTTGCGCTGTGGCCAGATGCCGCGCGGAGTCGTCGCCGAGGCGGGCCAGCGCAGCGTGCGCTTCCCACCCCGTCGCCGGGATTCCGTGGCGGTCGGCGAGCTCGGCGGCGTCGGTGAGCGCCGCCGCAGCACGATCGTCTTCGCCGCGCTCCTGCAAACACAGCCCGAGCACTAGTTCGCTCATCGCGAGTGCCTCCCACCAACCTGAGCGTGACGCGGCGTCGCGCACCGGAAGCAGGAGAGCTTCACCGCGCTCGGGGGCTCCGCTGGCGAGCAGCACGCGCGCGACCGCCGCGTAGGCCGGGACGCCGAACAGGAACGCCGCTCCGGACGGCGCGGTCACGTGCTCCAGTAGCTCGTGGGCGTGAGCGGCGAGCGCGGTGGCTTCGCTGCGGTCGCCGAGCAGGAGACGGGCCCAGGCAAGCTGGCCCACGCAGCGCACGATCTCCTTCGGCGCGCCGGCCCCCTCGCCGGTGGCGATCCCACGTGCGAGCACCTCGGCGGCCGGCGCGGCCGCGCCGAGGTCGAGCAATGTCCATCCGAGGGTTGCGGCCGCCCAGTCATCCCAACCGACGTCCACGCCTCGCGCAACAGCCCTGCGGCCCGCGGCCAGCGCGTCGTCATACGCTCCCCGGCTGCGGTTCAGCCAGCACATCGCATCGAGCATCACGACCTCGGCAGAGGGATCGCCCACGCGGTGGTTGATCGCGATCGCATCGTCGAGCCGCTCTGCCGCTTGATCCCACTGGGCCCTGGCGATCGGGACGAAAGCCCCCTCGAGCAGCGACCACTGCAGGTACCACAGGTCGCCGCGCTCGCGCCACAGCGCTTCGAGCTCGCCGGTCAGCGCCTCCAGCCGAGCGAGGTCGCCGGTCAGCCAGACCGCCAATTTGATGCTGTCCATCGCGCGACCGACCACGAGCTCGTCGCCGGTGGCGCGCGCCAGCTCGAGCGCCTGCTGACCCAACTCGAGCGCGCGGTCGAACTCGAGTTGATGCGAGGAGATCACCGACAGCCGATCGAGTGCCTGAGTCTCGGCGGCGGTGTCGCCGAATGCGCGGGCCAGCTCGAGCGCGGCCTCGTGGGAAGCGGCGGCGGCGCTTGGGTTCGACCGCAGCCGCATGATCCCGAGCTCATTGAGTATCTCCATCTCGATCACGCGATCACCAGATTGCCGGGCGGTTACGAGACCCGCCTCGAGATCACCGGCCGCCCCGCCCAGATCCCCCGTGCGCCAGCGGAGTGCGCCGCGCGCCAGCATCAGTCTTCGAAGCGCCGGATCGTGGTCTGCCTCGAGCCCAAGCTCCGCGCCCGCTTCGAGGGCCGCCGTGTAATGCGCGAGCGCCGGCTCGACCGCGTACACGCGCCGCGCGGCTGCGGCGGCAATGGCGTGGTACCTGTATGCCCTGTCGAGGTCGCCGGCGGCCGTGAAGTGGTAGGCGAGCTGGTTTGCTGATTCGTCTGCGATCTCCCCCCTGTCGGCGTCCTCGATCGCCTCTCCGATCATCCGATGCAACTGGGCACGACGCGTGCGTGACAGCCGCTCGTAGATCGTCTCGCGGATCAAGGTGTGGGCGAAGCTGTAGCGTCCGATCGAGCCGGTCTCCTCGATGATGCGGGCGGTGATTGCGGCCTCCAGACTCTCGGCAACCTCATCGGCGGCCATGCTCGCCACCCGCTCGACCAGCTCGAGCGTGAACTCCCGCCCGGCCACGGCGGCGGTCGCCAGCAAGCGCCGGCAGGCCTCGTCAAGGCGCCTCAGCCGGCGCAGCAGCACGTCCTTCACGCTCTGTGGCAGCGCGATTCGCGCGAGCGTGTCGCTCCAGTCGTCGTCGGAGCTGGCGTCTCGCAGCAGCTCCTCCACAAAGAACGGGTTGCCTTCGGTGCGGTCCGCGATCGAGCGCGCGACGGTCTCCGGCGCGCTCTGCCCGACTCGCGACTCGATCAGCGCCACCACCTCCTCCTCGGCCAGCCCCCCAAGGGTGATGCTGTGCAGTGCCCGCGCCCGCCGCAGCTCGGCGAGTGCCTGCGCAAGGGGGTGCTCGTCATCTACCTCCGTCTCGCGGTAGGTCCCGAGAATCAGCAGCGGTGTCCGCTCGGTGGCGCGCATCACGTGCCGCAGAAGCTGCACCGTCGGGGCGTCGGCCCAGTGCAGGTCGTCCAGGACCAGGATCAGCGGATGCTCATCGGTCACGGCGTGCATCAGCGACGCGACCGCCTCGAAGAGCAGGAACTGCTCGCGGTCAGGAGATTCGGTGACGCCGTGAGCCACCTCCGGGCCCCGTCCCAGGAGCTCGGGAACGAGCTTCGCGAGCGTCGCCCGATGTGGCCCAAGCTGAAGCCGTAGCTCGTCGATCGCGCTCTCGGATACATAGTCGCGCAGCGCTTCCACGAACGCTTGGTAGGGGACCAGCGACTCCTCGTAGCAACGCCCGAGCCAGACGAGCGCTCCCTCCAGGTGGGCGTCGCGACAGAACTCCGCCGCCAGCCGAGTCTTGCCGATCCCGGGCTCCCCCACGAGCATGACCACGCGCCGCCTTCCGGCGCTCGCATCCTGCCAGTAGCTGCGCAGCTCGCCCAACTCGGCGTCGCGGCCGATCAGCCGCGCCGACTCGTCCACCAGCAGCGGTGTCGGGAGGGGGATCGGTCGCTCTTCAGCCGGCTCCCACTCGACCTCCCACGTCTCCAGCGGTTCGACGATTCCCTTCAGCACCGTCTGTCCTAGAGGCCGGAAGCAGAAGTTGCCACGCGAGCCGACCAGTCCGCGCACTAGTGCCGACACGCGGATCTGCCCTCCCTCTGCGGTGTCGCACAGCCGTTTGGCGACGACCACTGGCGTCCCGAAGTAGTCGCCTTCGTCTCGGATCGGCTCGCCAACGTTGAGTCCCACGCGGAGCTGGAGGTGGTTGTCACCATGGCGAGCGTTGTGACGGTGCATCGCCTGCTGGATTGCGACCGCGCAGCCGACCGCACTCACAGCGCTTGGGAACGCGACCATCAGCCCGTCGCCTAGGTTCTTGACCTCGTGTCCCACGTGCGCGGCCGCGACGTCCCGCAGCAGTCCAAAGTGGACGCGGCGCAGCTGCTCGGCCGCATCGTCGCCGAGCTCGCCGAGAAGTTCGGTCGAACCAACCAGGTCTGTGAACAGCAATGTCACCACGGTGCTGGCTGGCTCTGCCACGGGCCCCGCCGGTGCAGCCGCCGGTGCGACCGCTTCCTCCTCGCCCCCGTGCCGCAGCCTGTCGGCCAGATCGCGCGTCGCGGGTGAGGGAGCGATCCTGAGCTCGTCGCGCAGCCGTCCAGCCAGCCGCTCATAGACCCTGAGCGCCGCCGCCCTGTCCCCGGCGGCCGCCAGCCTCCGCATCAGATCTCGCTGCGGCTCTTCGGCGAGGGGGTCGAGGGCCACCTGGCGGCGTGTGTACTCGATCGCGGTCTGAAATTCTCCCCTGCCTTCGGTCCGGGCGGCCAGCAACGCGAGGAGTCCCGTCACCCTGTCGCGGAACTCGTCGCGACGCTCGTACACCCAGTCGTCGTCGAGCCCGGCCAGTAGCTCACCGCGGCACAGCGCGAGCGCGTCATCGAGACGGTCGTGCTCAACGCAACGCTCGAACTCCGCGACGTCGGTCCACACCTCGGAGTCACCGGCAAGACCGACCTGGTCGCGGCCGGCGATCAGATATCGCTCGCTGTCCTGCCCCAGCGACCTGCGCAACGCCGATAGTGCGCTGCGCAGACTGGTGCGGGCGCTCTCGTCGAGCACGTCGGGCCAGAACCGCGCCGCCAGTCGCGATCGCGAGTGCATGCGCCGGTCGAGCGCCAGCCAGCCGAGCAGCGCGCGGGCGCGCCTGCTGGTCGGCGGCTCGAGTGCCCTCCCGTCGAGCTCGATCTCCAGATTCCCCAGCAGCCGCACCCTCAGCATTGCGCGCAAGCGTAAACCCGTTCACCCCCACTTTCGCGCTGTTTTCGCGGTGCCGGCACGCAAACCGTGAGAGAGTCCACAGGTGCGATGACCACGATCCAGACGCTTCGCTCCGACCAGCGCGAACAGACCCGTGCCCGCTACCCGGACAAGACCGGATACGTCGAGCGCGATGGCGTGCGAGTGTTCTGGGAGCGCTACGGCGACGCCGAGCCGACCGTGCTGCTGCTGCCGACGTGGTCGATCGTCCACTCGCGCTTCTGGAAGGCGCAGATCCCGTATCTCGCGCGTCATTATCGGGTGCTGACATTCGACGGCCGGGGCAACGGCCGGTCGGATCGTCCGCGGGGCGTCGAGGTCTACCGTCCGGTCGAGTTCGCGGCGGACGCGCTCGCCGTGATGGACGCCAACGGGACGGAGCAGGCGACGCTGGTCGCGGTGTCGTGCGGCGCGCTGTGGGCCACGATCCTCGCGGCCGACCACCCCGAGCGAGTCGACGGCGTCGTCTACATCGGGCCGGCGGTCCCCCTCGCCCCGGCACATCCGGAGCGCTCAATCCACCCGTTCGACGAGCCGCTCGACACCGACGAGGGCTGGGCGAAGGACAACAGCCACTTCTGGTCCAGGGACTACCTGGCGTACCTCGAGTTCTTCTTCGCGAAGTGCTTCAACGAACCCCACTCCACCAAGCAGATCGAGGACTGCATCGGCTGGGCACTCGAAACCGATCCCGAGACGCTCGCGGACACGGGCCGGGGCATCGATTTGGGTGGCCCCGAGCCCACGATCGAGCGGTGCGGGCGCGTGCGTTGTCCGACGCTCGTCATCCACGGGGATAGCGACCTTATCCTGCCTCTCGCCCAGGGCGAGGCGCTCGCCCGAACGACTGGCGGAAGACTCGTCACGATCGAGGGAGGCGGGCACCTCCCGCAGGCGCGGGATCCGGTGAGGGTCAATCTTTTGTTGCGCGACTTCATCGCCACCCGCTCAGCGCCGACCTCGGCGTGGACGCGGGCGAGAGCGCGGCGCAGACGGGCGCTGTACGTCTGTTCGCCGATCGGGTTGGGCCACGCGCAGCGGGATGTGGCAATCGCGCGTGAGCTGCGGGCGCTGGTGCCCGACCTTCAGATCGACTGGCTCGCCCAGGATCCCGTCACGCGCGTGCTCGAGGCGGAGGGTGAGCGCATCCATCCCGCGAGCGCCGAGCTCGCGAACGAGTCCTCGCATATCGAGTCCGAGTCGGCCGAGCACGACCTGCACTGCTTCCAGGCGTGGCGGCGGATGGACGAGATCCTGGTGGCGAACTTCATGGTCTTCCACGATCTCGCTGAGGCCGAGCCGTATGACCTGTGGATCGGCGACGAGGCGTGGGAGCTCGACTATTACCTGCATGAGAACCCGGAGCTCAAGCGGGCCGCGTACTGCTGGCTGACCGACTTCGTCGGTTGGCTGCCGATGCCCGACGGCGGCGAGCGCGAGGCGTTCCTGACGGCGGACTACAACGCCGAGATGGTCGAGCACATCGACCGCTTCCCGCGCCTGCGCGACCGCGCGATCTTCGTCGGCAACCCGGACGACATCGTCCCCGACCGCCTTGGGCCCGAGCTTCCGCCGATCCGGGAGTGGACCGAGCGGCATTTCGACTTCGCCGGCTACGTGTCAGGGTTCGACCCGGAGGCGTTCGGCGACCGCGAGGCGCT
>Ga0302325_10021901_pt1 | contig 13377 bp, 10 predicted proteins | sample Palsa_T0_2_FD_201948 | JGI IMG/M metagenome (GOLD analysis project Ga0302325, IMG submission 201948) | Peat permafrost microbial communities from Stordalen Mire near Abisko, Sweden - Palsa_T0_2 | ecosystem: Environmental > Terrestrial > Soil > Palsa > Peat permafrost | place: Sweden: Abisko... | reverse complement strand
GTGCTGACCCAAGGCGTCGACCCGGATGAATACAAGCATCCCGACTGGGCCATGCGCGTCAAGCCCGGCGACTACACCCATGCGCTGGTCACTTCAGTGCTGCCATTGGAGATTCGCGCCCGGATCGGCGCCATGTCCATTGTGATGACCCCTGAGGATTGGAAGTGGACCGGCAAGCCGCACGGGGACGATTTGGTCAAGCCCGGCGACGTGATCTATGTCCAGCTTGGCTCCCTGGACGGGAAATTCGCCATGGAAGGCACAGCGCGCAAGGCCACTCTGGAGCAGGATTCTGGCGCTGAAGGCTCGCTGATGGCCATGGATAACACTTCGGGCGACGTCCTCGCGATGGTCGGCGGTCGCGACTACTCGCTTTCGCAATTCAACCGGGCCACGCAGTCCGAGCGCCAGACTGGATCGAGCTTCAAGCCCTATGTGTACACGGCGGCCATCGAAGACGGAGTCAAGCCCGAAGACATCATCGTCGATGGGCCGGTAAGCTTCGGCAGCTACACGCCGCACAACTATGAGGGCGACTACAAGGGCGCGATGACGGTGCTGAATGCCTTTGCCGAGTCGCGCAATATTCCCGCGCTCAAGCTGGCCGCTCGTGTCGGCATTCACAAGGTCATCGACGTCGCGCATCGCTTCGGCGTTACCTCAAACATCCCGGCCTATCTGCCGGTGGCGTTGGGCGCGGTCGAGATCACGCTTGAGGAGCAGGTAGCTTCGTATTCTGTCTTCCCTAACGATGGCATTCGGGTCACTCCGCGCCTCTTGCGCAGGGTTTCCAATGCCGATGGCATCACGCTCTGGGAGCAGGCCCCGGCGGTCAAGGAAGTCACCAGCCAGGAGACGGCGCGCACCATGATGCGCCTGCTGCGCGAGGTCACGCGCTCTGGAACCGGCGCAGCGGCAGCCCAGTTGAAACACCCGCTGGGCGGCAAGACCGGCACCACAAGCGACTACACCGATGCCTGGTTCCTCGGCTTTTCGCCATCCGTAACCTGCGGCGTCTGGATAGGCTTCGACAGCCGCCAATCGCTCGGCGATAAAGAGACCGGCGCGCGAGCCGCACTGCCCATCTGGATGACCTTCATGCGCGAGGCAATCAAAGGCAAGGATGACGAGCATTTCTCTGGCGACACCGCGCCCGACGCGGTTTTAGCCCAGAAGGCTGGTGCAGCTGCAACGGCTCCCGTTGTGCCTGGAAAAACGCCTGTCCCTAGCGGCGCGAAGCCGCCCATCCCAGGCGGACCGCCCAAAGCAGTCGTCGCCAAACCGGCAGCGGTGAAGCCGGGAGCTCCGCCAGCGGTCGTGAAGCCGACACCACCAGCGACCGGCACAAAACCTTCAACGCAGTCAGCTAAGCCTGCCACTGGCCCAGTGGTTAAGCCAGCCCTTCCGTCGCAGCCGGATGCAAGCAGGATTCCGAAGCCTCAACCCAAGCCTGCTCTACCTCAGTAACTCGCCCAATCGCCAGAGCAGTTGTGCCAAGTACATCGCGTAACGATTGCTGGACACTGTGATTGCTCAGGGCAATTGCATGAACGGAAATGCGGACTCGGCTGCGAAAAGCGAACAAACGGAGAACGAGATGGGGGGGTGGGGGGTATTTTCTGACTCGTCTTCAATCGAATGAATCACTTGCTAGCTTTTTCGGTGCTCGTATGGCGCGATTAGCCGGGATATGCGACACTTCTGCGCACGTCATTGCTGCGACTTCGTGGCTGCGAACGGATGCCAAATCTGCGGTGAGGTTGGGGATACCTGGGAATGCTGCCGGTGTGTCCAATGCCATCTACGGCTCTATGATACGCCAGACAGAGTTAATTCCATGCAGAGGGAAGCGTGGCCTGGATTTCGATGGGATGGGCTTGAATGGGTTTGGCGGACCTTGTCTCAGCTTCTTGCACATTCATGCAATTGGCCCTGTGTGGCGATTAGAGCGTTTTCGGTCTAGCCGTTAACAGACGAGATGAATATCTGTGGTATCCCACCCATTGTGCAAAGGACGCACAATGGATGGGGCACCCGAAGTCTTGTTAACACTTGAATTGAAAAGGCTCTAGCCCTTGCACAGCCGAAAATACCGCTTCGCCCGCCCAATATCCTTCATGATCTGAGCCTTCAGAGCCTCAGGCGAGGGCCACGCAATCTCCGGTCGCAGCCTCAGCAGGAACTCCAGCTCCAGCGGCGTGTCTTCCGTTAGGTCAACCGGCTCAAAGTCCAGAATGTGCGATTCCACCGCGAACGAGGGCTCGCCAAAGGTAGGCCGGTTGCCGACGTTGGTGATGGACTGGAAGCAGCGCGCCGTTTCAGGAAGGCCGATCGTAAGCCTCGTCACATAAACGCCAAAGGCCGGCAGCAGCCCGGCGTAGGGCGCGAGGTTGACCGTGGGCACCAGCAACCGGCCTCCAATGCCCCGGCCGCGCGCGGGCGTCGAGCGAATGGCGAAGGTATGGCCCAGCATCCAGCGGGCGCGGCGCATGTCTCCGGCGGCAATGAGCTGGCGAATTGCGGTGCTGGAGATCGTCATGCCGCGCACCTCCACGGCAGGATGGACAGTGACTGTGAAGCCGAATTCGCGGCCAAACTCAGCTAGTTCAGTCACCCCAGCCTCGGCGCGATGACCAAAACGAAAGTTTGCGCCTTCGTGCATCGCCCGTACGTCCAGCTTTTCAACCAGGATGCTCTTTACGCATTCGCGCGCGCTGAGGCAAGCCAGTTCATCATCGAAGGGCAGAACAAGAACAGCGTCGATTCCAGTCGTTGCCAGCAGGCGCAGCCGCTCCGGCAGAGGCGTAATCAGCCCCGGCGCCCCGGCTGGACGCAAAAACTGCTCCGGATGCGGATCGAAGGTGATCGCAATGGCCTGGCTGCCTGTGCTGCGAGCATCGTCAGTAACTGCGGCCAGCACCTGCCTGTGGCCGCGATGAACTCCGTCAAAGTTGCCGATAACGGCGACCGAGGGGCCAAATCCGGCAGGAATTTCTGAGAGAGACGAGAAAATCTTCATGTCAGGACGAATCATGTGAGCTTCACTGGCAGCGTGAGTCCGTCATAGGCCAAAGCAACGCCTTCTGGAAGTCTGGCGTTGGTTTCTTCATGGCCCAGGTCGTGCGAAATGTGCGTAAACCATGTCTGCCGCGCACCGATGCGGCGAGCCCAGCGAACCGCCTGATCCACCGTCGCGTGGCTGGGATGCGGCACATGCCTCAGCGCTGAGATGACCAGCGTGTCCAGTCCCTCAAGCAGCGCAAAGCTCGACTCGGGGATGGTGCTGACGTCGGTCAGGTAAGCAACGCTTCCAAAGCGATAGCCGGTGATGGGAAAGTCGCCATGGAGCACCGGGATCGGAGTGAATTGGACCTCGCTCACCTGCGCTCCGCCGTCCACTTCCTTGAGCGCCACCCGGGCGCGGTTAGGATACTTCGAATCCGGCGAGAAGGTGTAGGAGTAGATGCGCTCCAGCACTGTACGCGTCTCGGTGGTGACATAAAGCGGGATCGGTCCTGACTCGCGATAGGTGGCGAAGCTGAGCGGCCGCAGGTCGTCCAGCCCGAGAATGTGATCGGCATGGGAGTGGGTGTAGAAGACCGCATCGACGCGCTTGATCCCGGTGCGCAAAGCCTGCTCGCGAAAATCCGGGCCAGTGTCGATCACCACGACGCGCTCACACGGATCCTCTCCCGCGGGCGGAAATGGCAGATATCCTTTGCGCGCTTTGGGCACAGGCAGAACTATGCCTTCCGGGCACGGCCAGCGCACCAGAATCGAAGGCCTGAGCCGCTTGTCATGCGGATCGGTCGAGGTGCAGACCGGGCAGCCGCAGCCCAGCGAAGGCACTCCCATGGAAGTGCCGGTCCCCAGAAATGTCAGCGTACCTTCCACCGGTTCGAGAATGGGTTCAGGCATCGTATCGGGTATCGCCTATCGCTTGGGGCCAAAATTCGAGCCAGGCGGTGGGGGCATCGGCGGCTGCGGCTGTGCCGAGATCATCCGGGTCAGCTCCAAAAAGGTCATGCGCAGCTCATAGAGCACGGTTTGCAGCGTGCGCTCTTCTTCATCCACCAGGTTGCCCTTGGTCTTGTCCAGCACCACGCCCAGCAGATCGATGGTCTGGCGCGCTCCTAGAATGTCGATGCGCGGCCTTTGGCCTTCCGGTGTTCCCGCGCCCATCTGCATCATTGCAGAGAGATAAAGCTGCTGCACGAGGTGTTCGAAGCCAATCTTTTCCTGGGGTGGCGCTCCGGGATTTTGCGCACGCACCAGATCGTCCAGGCGCTCCGCTGATTTTTCGTAAGCCGCCTTCTGGAATCTGGATTCCTCCGCGCTGGGCGCGGGAGGCAGCTCTGGGTCCGGGCTATGATCCAGGCTATTCTCAAACACTTCTTCAGGTTCATCTGCCACGGCTACCGGCGAGCTCACAGGCTCGGCTGGCTTGACCGGCTCAACCAGCGTCAAACGCGGTCCAGGAACTGCCGAGGTAGCAGGCCCGGAAGCCATGTTCCCGTACGATGCCTCGGCTTCGGCACGTGTGGTGCTGGCGGGCGTCTCAGTGCTCGGCGCGGATTCCTCTTCCGCGCGGAATTTGCGGCGGTCGACTACGGTAAATTTCGGTGTATCGCTCATGAAACTCTCTTCTGCGGCACTCAGGCCGTCGTGAATTTCGTCAATTTGGGTACTGCCTTGAGAACCAGCGCCTGTCCACTGGGATATGTAAGCGGGTGATTGCCAATCTCCGCCTCAGCACGGACCATGGCTATTCCAAAGACGCGCAGAGCCCCATCAAGTTGCAGCGCAGTCACACTGGTGAGTGTTCCGGCCGGCTTTCCAGCAATGTTAGGCGAAAACAGCTCCGTTCCGGCAGCCGGCAAATCGCCCGTTCGCTCAGGTAGTACTTCTACAGCCCGCAGAAAGCGGTGAACCTGCCCGCGCGACCGTATGCGCTCCACAATCTCCTGGCCCAGGTAGCAGCCTTTGGTGAAACTGAGCGCGCGCGTCTGGCTGGTTTCCTGGGCCAGGTCGCGGCTCTGAATATCGATGCCGTAAGCCGGAACGCCCTCGACGATGCGCAGGGTTTCAAGCGAAGCAGCCCCCACCGGAGTAGCTCCCGCAGCCACGAGGGCCTGCCACAGCGCGGGAATCTGTCCCACGGCAGCCCACAATGCGTAGTGAGGAACGAGCGTGCCATATCCGCGGTCAAGCCTCACGGGAATCCCGGCAACAGATCCTGCAGCAGATCCTGCAGCAGATCCTGCGACGCTCGAAAGCTCTTCCGGTAGCGCAGGCAGCCCGAGTTTGCCCAGAATCAGTTCAGCATCAGGCCCGGTAATCCCCAGCGCGGACCACTGCGGCAGCGGCACCAGTTCCACGTCGTCCATGATGATGAAGCGATCGAAGTGGCCAAGCAGCGCTTCCGTCTGGTCGGCGGCAATTTCCACTTCCAGATCGTCCCCGCCGCGCCAGACATACAGGTCCCCTTGAATGCGTCCCTGGGCATTGAGCACCAGGTTGTAAGCCCCGCTGTGCTCAGGCAAAGTCTCGACTGCGTTGGTCACCATGCCGCTCAGCCAGCGTGCGCGATCTTCGCCGCGAACACCGACCCTCCGCAGCCAGCCCAGGTCATGAACTGCCGCGCCGCGTAACAATGCACCAGTTTCCACCTCTGGCGCGTCCAAATGCAGTGGGGTGAGCGCGCCGCGATAGGCAGCCAGTTCCAAAGCGGGTGTTGCCACGGAAGACGCCGTAGTCAACGACGCAGCGAGCGGGGTCGCCAACAGTTCTGCAGTCTGGCCTTCTGCGGGTTGGCTTGCTCCGTCTAGAACGGGTTCCGTCGTTGCTCGGGTCATAAAGCTGCTCACATTGGCAATGCGCGCTCCGCAGGTAATTGGAGTGCGTATCGCCAGACTTGATTATAGCCTTGGGGTATATTCCGAGATAAGGTGCAGTGCCGGTAGACAGTTGAAGCGGAGAGCGAATGACACAGAAGCATGCAACGGGGTACTTTCATCGGATTTACACCACAGCCGGCGCTTCGGCCGCGGCATTGGCGATTCTGCTTCTGGCAGCCTCGGCAGGAGTAGCCCAGCAAATCGCCCCGCCCGCACAGCCCTCAGGCCAGACTCCCCCAGCCGCTGCCAAGCCTCAGGCTGAGACGCACATCACGCCGGATCAGGCCAAGGAGCTCTTCCGCAGCGTCGATGAGCTGACCAAATTCGCCTCTGACGAGACCGGCCTGCCCATCCACAAAGAGGTCAAGCGCACGCTGACTACCCGCGCCGCCGTCGAAAAGTACCTTGTCGAAAAATTCAACGACGACGAAGACGCCAAGCGCATGCAGCGCGGCGAAATCGTGCTCAAGAAGTTTGGCCTGCTGGACCGCGATTTCGATCTAAAGCCCTTCATGCTAGCTCTGCTCAAGGAGCAGATTGCAGGCTATTACGACTCCAAGACCAAGACCGTCTACATGCTCGACTGGATCGACGCCGAAACCCAGAAGCCAGTCCTGGTTCATGAGCTCACTCACGCTCTTCAAGACCAGCACACCGACCTTGAAAAGTGGAGCGATCAAACGCCCTCCGACCTGTCGCACAACTCCAGCGAAGACAACGATCATCTCGCCAAGGACGAACTGGACACCGCGCGAACCGCAGCGCTCGAAGGCCAGGCGATGGCTGTTTTTGTGGATTACTCGCTCAAACCCACCGGCCGCAGCCTGATCAAAGATCCCGAAGTGCTGGAACAGTTGCAGAACCAGATGCAGGGCGCGGATGATTCACCCGTGCTGGCCCGTGCGCCGTTGCTGCTCAGCGAATCGCTCCTGTTTCCCTACAAAGATGGCCTGAGCTTTGAGCAGGATGTGTGGATGGACAAGGGGCGCAACGCAGCCTTTGCCGGAGTGCTCGACCGTCCGCCGGCCTCCAGCTGGGAAGTGATCAATCCGCGCATGTATGAGCAGGCAAAGCCGTCGCCTGTTCTCGTCATGCCAGACATTCATCCGCTGCTCGACAAGACATACACGCCCTACGATGTGGGCCAGGTCGGCCAATTGGATTTGCGCATCCTGGCGCAGATCTTCGGCGGTCAATCCGCGGCCCGGCAGCTCACTCCTGCCTGGGATGGAGGCATCTACTGGGCTGGTCAGCTCAAGAGCGCCAAGACTCCCGCGGAGCTGGGATCTACCAAATCCGTGGCGCTGATGTACTTGTCGGCATGGAAGTCTGCGGGCTCCGCTCATGCCTTTGCGCACATGTACGCCGACCAGCTGGGGCGCAAGTACTCCGGCGTAAAGCTCGATACCGCAGACAAGCCTCCCGCTTCGGAAAAAGGCGACGAGGTGATCTACACCACCAATGAAGGCCCGGTCGTGATCACCGTAAGCGATAAGCTGGTCTTTGTTTCGGAGAGTTTTGATCTGGGCACGGCGCGTTCCCTGGAGGATCTGCTGATGAACAGCCAGGGAACGGGAGAGATACGCACTGCGGAAGTTTCGCATCCAGCCGCCACGCCAGCCGGTGGACTCTCAACAAGCTGGGTGCGCTTCTTCCACTCCTGCGGAATGATGAAGGCTGCGCTGCTCCGCTGAGCATGGTGTGCTCAGTGGAGGTCCACTAAGGCAAGTCCGTCAGCAAATCCATCATAGGACGGGCGCTGTTTCCTCGGCAGCTTTGCTCTCCAGTAACGCCAGCAGTGCATGAGCCGGCACCGGTTCGCCGAAGTGCCATCCCTGGGCCAGAATCTCCTGATCGAGATTGGCGAAATACGCCGATTGTTCAGCGCGTTCCACTCCTTCGACAACTACTTTGTCGTGCAACGTCTCGGCCATCGCCAGAATCTGTGGCACGATTACTGCCGTGAGAGATCCGGTGCCGATCGCGTCCGTAAAGGCGCGATCGATCTTTATGGCGTCGACCGCCAGTTCGTTCAGATACGACAGGCTCGAATAGCCAGTGCCGAAGTCGTCGATGTAGAACTCATGACCGCGCTCGCGCAGCTTGTGTATGGAAGAGATCGCGAGGTGATGATCGGCCGTTGAGCGCTCGGTGAGTTCCAGGCCGATGCTCTTTGAGGGGATGCGATGCCTGCGCAGAAGCCTTTCCAGCATGGGCAGGAACTGCTGGTCAGCCAGATCGGCAGCGGCAATATTGACGTTGATATGAAACTCAGGACGCTCACGCAGAAACTCCCCTAGCTCGCCGACAATCAGGCGCAGTACAACCCGTGTCAATTTGCCGATAAAGCCCAACTCTTCGGCGGCGGCGACAAAGACATCGGGGCGTACGTACTGCCCGTCTTCATCGGTCCAGCGAGCCAGAGCTTCTGCGCCGATGATTCTGCCTGTCTTCACCTCAACGATAGGTTGATACACGACCGTAAGCAGATTGCGTCGCAGAGCCCGGCGAAGCTGGGTAGCCAGGCTTCGCTTCTTTGGCTGCAGCAGCAGCGTGATGCCCAGCGTTATCCCTGCCAGACAGCCAAGCAGCACAAATCCGCCGATGTTAGAGCTGTTCCACCGCCAGGCATTGCGAAGAGTAATTCCCACGACCATGCAAGGCGCAAACTGGTTGGAACAGCGGGCTAAATAGAAGCTGTTGCCCCGGATTACTTCGCGTTCTCCCAGTATCTCGGCGTTTGTCATTTGCAACGGCTCGCCGGCGGTGCGCAATACCGCGCGCGTCTCGCGGTTGGTAAGCGTAGTGGTGTAAGTCATGGGATCTTCACGCAAGTGGGAAAATGTCTCGGTGGAAGCCACAAAATTTGCTTCGCCCGATTCGGTAATATCTCCCACCATTCCAGGCACGCTGACCAGCGGAACATTGAGCCAGACACGTCGCCCGCTGGGGGTCACAATGTCCGGCTTTGTCCTCTCCGGGGGATGCTCAACGCGTCCGTTCATAGATGTGCAATAGAGTCGGCCATCGCGCACTCGTCCGATCACCTTGACCACATGCCCATGAAAGACCAGGGTGCGCAGCCGGTCGATATCCGCGTCCGAACAGAAAGGAAACGGCGACGCATTCACCGCATCCAGGGTCGTATTGATTTCATTGCTGAAGCCTTCTGCGAATTGCAGCAGGTGTTTCGCGTAACGATCCAACCTTCCTTCCGTTGTACGGAAGGCTACCGCAAGTCCAATGGCCAGGCCTGCGAGAGTGCATGCCAGCGCAACCGCGGTCGAGCGCAGTATCGGGAGTACGCCAAACGTCTTGTGCGAGCGTTTCACTCAGTCTTCTCCGCGCATAGATACATCAAGCTTCTCGCCGGAATCGGCATACCAAAAAACCAGCCTTGACCTAAAATTCGGGGATTTTCGGCCGAAAAGTAGGTTGCCTGTTCCTCGCGCTCAATCCCCTGAACCACAATCTCAAGGCTGAGCGCTTTGGCGACGCCGAGGATCTGCGGAACGATCGAAGCTGTCACCGAATCCGTCCCGATGGTCGCGATGAAAGAACGGTTGATCTTGATTCCGTCCACGCCAAGCTCAGTGAGATAGGCCAGATTCGAATAGCCAGTGCCAAAGTCGTCGATCAGCACCACATGGCCTCGTTCACGCAGGCGGCGAATCGCGGCGATGGCAACCTCGCGTTGAGACGTAGCGCGCTCAGTCAACTCAAAGGCCAGATTGCCCGGCGTAATCGGCGAGTCGCGCAGCTTCTCGTCCAGCAGCAACAAGAGCCGAGGATCGGTCAGGTCCGAGGGAGCAAGATTAATGCTGAGACGGAAATCCGGATCGGCGGCGAGAATGGTCCGCAATTCGTCAAGAGAGCGAGTAAGCACAAAGCGGGTGATCTCGCTGACGAATCCCTCTGCTTCTGCCAGCGCGAGTATCGTTTCCGGCCGAATGCTGTCCCCCTCCTCATCGGTCCAGCGCGCCAGCGCTTCGGCGCCCACGATGCGATGGCTGCCCAACTCGACAATGGGTTGATAGGCCACGGAGAGCTTGCCCATCAGGATCGCTCGTTTCAGCTGATTGGTGTGGCTTCGCCGCTTCTGGCCGGCCATCAGCAAAGCCGAAGCGCAAGCCAGCCCGGCTGCGCCTCCGGTGGCGATATAGCCGAACATGAGCGATCGATTGCTTCTCCATATCTGCTGTATCTGAATCATCGTGACCACGCACACCGGGTATCGAGTGGAACATGCCGCGCGATAGAGCATGTCCCCCACGCGCTTGCTTGTTTTGATCCCGAAGGCCTCTGCCGGAACGCGCATCTTTCCCGTTGAGCCGGTAATCAGTACAGAGCTTCCAGCGCCTTTGCCGGTGCGCTCGGGCACACCCACCGCAAAGTGGATCGGCTCCTGCGGAAATTCTGAAAAAGCGTCTGGGCTGAGAACAACATCGGTATTGCGATACGTGATTACGTCGGCGCGCACGCCTCCCTGAACCTTGAGCTCGTAGCTCTGGTACATGTTGACCCCGGATGGCAACATGACGTCAGGCTTCAGCAACGGCATGGGCGCGGCTGGTTTTCCTGCTGTCGCCGAACATGCAAAAGCTCCGTCCTGCAGACGGGCCACATCCTTCAGAAAGCGAGCCGCGAAGGTAAGCCGGCGAAGAAGAGCCAGATCCTCAGGCGAGCAGGGCGCGAAGGTTGAAGCGTTTGCCTGAGCGAATGTAACCCCGATTTCATCTCCAACCTCTTCATTGCGCTGCTCAATCTCGTGGGCAAAGTCCCTCATGCGCGACTTAACCCCATGAAGAATCGACACCCAACCGATAACGTATCCGGCCAGGAGTCCGAGTACGACGGCCGCAAGAGCCAGCCACTGGCGGCCGAAGCGATAGCGATTGCGGACTTTCACCTTCCTCCTTGTCTGAGGGGAGTCATCATCTCCGGCAATCCCCCATGAGGTTTAACCAGAGCCCGTTCAAGCCGCGTAATGTCATGCCAGACACTCTCCGTGCGACCCTTTCATGCAGTGGTTTGGAATGGGGTGTTGAATCGCTTTTCCAGGACGTTAGCGAGAGTCTATCGCATTTGCAATAATTTATTTAGCAAATTGCGGAGGCTTATGCCATCGGTTCCGCTTCCGGGAGTACGTAGTCGGCTCGCGGGTATACTTAAGTGTTTGATCTAGATTCGGTGGCCTGTCGCAGTTCACGGCCGCCAAGGGAGCGTTGCTTGCAAGAGGCGGAGATCGGCATCATAGGCGGCAGTGGGCTATATTCCATGCCCGGTTTGACGGAAATTCACGAAGAATCAGTCTCAACTCCATTCGGAGAGCCTTCCGACAACTTCATTCTGGGTACGCTTGAGGGCCGCAAAGTGGCTTTCCTGGCGCGTCACGGCCGCGGCCATCGTCTGTTGCCCTCGGAGCTGAACTTCCGTGCCAACATCTACGCCATGAAACAACTCGGCGTGGAGCGCATCGTCTCCGTCTCAGCCGTCGGGTCCCTCAAGGAAGAGCACAAGCCGACCGACTTTGTCATTCCTGACCAGTTCATCGACCGAACATTTCTCCGCACCAGCACGTTTTTTGGCAATGGAGTCGTAGGCCACGTGGCCTTCGGCGATCCGATATGCGCAACCGTGGCCGCAGCAGCTCAGCAGGCCTGCACGTCGACCGGAGTCGTCGCCAAATTGGGCGGAACGTATGTCTGTATGGAAGGGCCGCAGTTCTCCACCAAGGCCGAGTCGAACCTCTACCGCAGCTGGGGCGCCGACGTAGTCGGCATGACCAACCTGCAGGAAGCCAAACTCGCCCGCGAAGCTGAAATCTGTTACGCCACGGTAGCCATGGTCACCGACTACGACTGCTGGCATCCCGGCCATGATTCAGTTACCGTGGACCAGATCCTGGCAGTTCTGCATCAGAATGCTGAGAACGCCGCCAGAGTCGTACGCGCCACCGTCGCCGCATTGCCAAAATCCCGCGGCTGCGCCTGTGCCGACGCGGCAAAATATGCGATCCTGACCCAGCCCGACGCTATCCCGGCCGAGGCCAGGGAACGGCTTAAGCTGCTCTTCGGCAAGTACCTTGGCGACTAGCCCAAAAGTCTAGGAGGATCCGGGCTTGCGATATAATTTTCTATCGGGCCAGAAGGAAGCGGCAAGAGGGAGAGGATATGAATCGGGATATTCTGCAACAAGCCCACTATCACTACAATTTTGACCGCAATATGTATGTGAATCGGAATACAAAGAAAGCATTCAGCCTGGAATTCGTCGCCGACACCCCGGAAGAAGAGTTGGCTAAGCATATCGACGAAAACACAAACAGCACTGGTTGGACCTTCTATTTCAATTCCCCGCCGTCAGAGTCCGTACAGCGAGAACTCGAGAGACTCCTGGCAAAGTGACAGTACGCGCGATCGTCCATCGGCTCCGGGAAGAATACTTCGATCTGTTGCCCGAGGTGAAGCAAGCCGTTAGTAGACTTGAAACCGAGGTTCGCTGCCATACCCTATCCGTTCAACAGCGTCTCAAACTCCCTGAGCAGTTGATCGTGCGGTCGCGAGTCAAAGAGTGCGAGAGTGCAATCGATACCGTACGTCGAAAGGGTAATCATGGTAAGGGCGAAGGAAATGTATTTGATCCGGAGCGATCTTCCGACTACTCGATCTCGAGGCTGCGCGATCTTGCTGGCGTCCGTGTCTTGGCCTTCCCAGGCCGTATCTTGACTGAGGTCGACCAAATCCTTCATACCTGCTTCCCGGAATGGATATCCGACCCAATCAAGGATGCAAGCGATACGCCGTTGGCCCACAAATACCATGGAAAGTTCGGCCAGGGGAGCAAAGTCTTCGCCGAGTATCAGGTCGTTCCCATGTTGCTCGGCCTCTACTGGGAAGTGGAGCACTCCGCCAGATACAAATCCGTACTGAAGGAATCAGTCAAAATATCTGAACTCAACGCAAAGGTAGAGAGCGCCTTGTCCGATTTCGAAATGGGAATCGCAAACCTCCTGCCAGACGATTCGGACCTGGATTCTGGGTCATAACAAACCGAAGTCTAATCCACGGGGAAAACGAGAAAAATGGCGATTACCGTTGTAGGCAGCGTTGCATTTGACACAGTTGAAACTCCAGCGGGGCGCATCGAGCGCTGCCTGGCCGGGGCCGCGACTTACTTCTCGCTGGCCGCAAGTTACTTCACCGACGTGCGCGTGATCGGCGTAGTGGGCGAAGACTTCGGCGCCGAACAGGAAGCAGTTTTCGCAGCTCGTGGTATCGACATTCGCGGCATCGAGCGAGCCCCAGGCAGGAGCTTTTTCTGGCAGGGCTCCTATCTGGAGAACCTCAACGAAGCCAAAACTCTGCAGACAGATCTGAATGTCTTTGCCTCCTTTGAGCCGAAAATCCCCGAGGCTTATAAGGATTCTGAATTCCTCTTCCTCGCCAACATCGACCCGGTCCTGCAAAAACGCGTCCGC
>Ga0302325_10021900_pt1 | contig 13377 bp, 15 predicted proteins | sample Palsa_T0_2_FD_201948 | JGI IMG/M metagenome (GOLD analysis project Ga0302325, IMG submission 201948) | Peat permafrost microbial communities from Stordalen Mire near Abisko, Sweden - Palsa_T0_2 | ecosystem: Environmental > Terrestrial > Soil > Palsa > Peat permafrost | place: Sweden: Abisko... | reverse complement strand
TTTGAATCCCAATGGTCCGTTGATAACATGATTTCTTCCTCCGAGTCTGAAGTTGTATTTGAGACTCCATGTTCGTCAGTATGAGATTGGTAAAGTTGCAGTGGATCACTTACGCGAGATTTCCCAGCAGAGCTTTATCAGGAAACTCAGTATCCACTTTCTTGACAGCATCAGGAGTAACACATATGCAAGAAATCCCCAACTTGCAGTCAGCCCACCACCTTACATCTGCATACACCCCAGCATCCTTATTCGCCAAAGCTACCACTACCAATTCGGGGGGTGTGGTTGCTGTGTTAGGGTTAGTTGAGGGGCATAAGATATTCCATGCTCTATCAAGGTTGAAACAAAACTCGGTCCGTCTAGTCTCCAAATGCGGTCGATTCCTGATAGTTTGAACGTTTTCGATCTTGCAAGGTGATTCGAGTTGAATGCCATAGTCTCTCAGGCACTTTATAAATTCATTGCCGAATCTTAGCACTTTGTTCTTCTTCGTATTGATCTCCTTATTCGTATCCGTGTTGCAGACATTGATTATATGCAGGTTAGCAGGGGTCTTCGCCACTTCCTGAAACGTTCTCCCAATAACCATGCTGACGAATTTCAAATCCCACGAAGCTGTATCCCTAGGTGGCAGTTTGTTCGGCTTCTTCAACCTGATTTGTAACTCTTGCCACGCGGCTGGATCCTTTCGGTATTCATTATACTTTGACGCGCGATCAATGTTAAGTGAAACCTCGTCAAATTTGGTTTTGTCGCCTGTTTTGCCTTTGTTTGCCAGAGTGTCCAAAAAGTTGATTTCGGGTGCGACGAGCTTCCGAGAGCCAACTGTCAAGAACTTGTCTTCGACAGTGATGCCAAACCCCTATTTCGGTCAGCTGATGGGCTTCTAACTACATCTAGCTCAAATAAATCGTACCGAGTAGAACTTCTGATTCGATCCTGGTAGCGGGGTTATCCCTAGGAAGGTCCGCGCATAATCCATAATCATCCGCTGATTGAAGTTTGGCTCTTTGGCGGCGAATAGGAGCATTTGAGTAGTCATATCGCCAGTCATTTGGCCGTGAAATGGTTGATTGGGAATGATGGTTAATTTATCCGCTGGGAACCAGATATTATTGTTGGTGTTCGGAATGATACCAAAACTCACACACCAGGCGTCTGAGTTGAAGGGTCCAATGTGGGGGTACTCTGGTTCGGAACACTATTAGCACCAAACAACACTATCATGGAAGTTTCGAGTACCTACGAAGTTTCATATGGTGGAACACTGTACGAGAGCCGTTGTTGAAGGTAAAAGTTTGGTTGGACACTGTTTCGCCAATGCGGAGAATGGCTCGAGGCTTGAAAATGGTATCACCCCTGAAGCTTACCCTAAGGTTCTTTAGTTCCTTCCATATCCTGTGTTGTAGTATTGATTCCCTGGAGCGGCGGTCGATCCAAGTCTGAAGGTTCATCTTAGGAAAGAATGCTGACGTAGTAGTATTGACGTTGAGAAGAAGTGATCCATCGCCAGGACGCATTGAGCTAAAGAAACCCCTTTTAACGTCACAAAGTGTCTCCTTATTGACGTTGTTCAATTGGCCAGCAGAATTTTCTTGGTTGTCAGGGTAGAATTTCTTGCCAATTGTGAAGGTTGAGCCTGCTGGTTGTCGAACATCGTAAATATGCTTCCAAGACAATAAATTGAGTATCCTGAAATCTTCATCCGGTAGATAATTAGGATCCCGAGCCACCAACGGGTTAACAAAGTCGTTTACCTTTCCCACCTTCAACATGCCTTCATAGAAGATCGTGCTGTCGACTGAGGCGAAATCCCGTCCACCAGGAAGAGGACGTTGATGTGTAATAGACCAGGCTTCACCGACTTCATCGACGAAGCGATTGTAGAGTTTTCCCACAGAGATGACATGAGAAACGTAATCAGTCACCCAAATTGAGGCATTGGGTGGCTCTCCGGTCAAGATCTCATAGATCATCGCCCTCTTCACCTCCCTTTTGGTGACTTTTGAGCCATTTACCTCGCCCAGAACAATTCTGTACTTATGAATTTTGACGTCTCGCTCGATTTTGACTCTAAAAAAATTGGTAGTTATCGTCTTCACTGTATTTTTCTCCGAGTCCGCGACTTCAACACTTGAGAAATCAGCCAGTTCCAGATTGTGCTTGGCCCACTCCTTCTTTTCCTTGTTCTCAGCATCGGGCTCAGGAAGAGTTCGGTCAACTCTCTTAAGCTGAGGCTTCGCAGATTTGGTGTTTCTACCAGAACCAGATGGTGCGATGCGGGAACCGGAAGCTTGGGGAGGGCCACTATTTGAGAACGCTGACGAGCCTCCTTGAGGCCGCATTGGCATGGCGCCATGCTGGCGTGGGCCGCTCGGAGTCGAGGATCCTGGCGTGGTTTTGGCAGCATTTTTGGCCGCAGCAATTTGCCGTGAAGCCATGACAGCCTCATATTTTGCTTTGGTGTATTGCCTTAAAAACAAATCATTTTTGTTGTCGGAGATAGGACACAGCCCAGTATTGTGATGGCCTTGATGCCCACAGATTTTGCAGCTGGAATTCAAGGGGGGTTTAATTTTGCAGTCACTCGCTTCGTGATCGGGTGAGCCGCATCTGTCGCAAACTTGATCAGTCCAGAACGGCCAGGCTTTTGTGCATTGATGTAGACGATGTTCCGTGGTCTTACATTTTGTGCAAAGAGGTGCAGCCATTGCGATGGAAGTATCTCAAGGGAATGCTTGGAGTGATGAATTGAAAGGATCAAGAGAGTTCGAAGATTCCATCCTCCTAAAATGGGAGCTGGTCAAAGGGCTTGTATTATAGTATTCTTGGTTTGCTAAGCTCCTAACGCGAGTGACGGTCGGCAAATATCTCGTAAATTAGTCCGCTGGGAATATCCATCTAATTTGTGTGTAGAAAACAACTTTAAGCAAGCAAGTCTGCAGCGTGAGACGTCCAAGCTTGGAAAAAGGAACACCTGAGATGTATGAAAACGAAGTGCATGTAGTTTGACCAAACTGGTTCTTCTCCATCACTGGATCGAAAAGTTAGGCCTTCGCTCATAATTTTCGCACCAGAGTGGCACATAAGAGGGTCCGAAACTAACAGCAAGCTAGAATTTGGGAACTAACCAGAAATTTGTTGCACCAAGTTCAGGGCATTGCGAAAAGGCAGAATCAAGTGAACTTAAAAAATCAATCCCACCAAATGAGACCCGGTATCTGTTTGGGGTTGCAGAGAGGCTTCTGCCTTGATTATCGCAACTAAACTGCTGAATGAGATCAGACGCATTTGGTAATAGCGGTCAGGGGTAGGCACAAAGGCTTTGCGCTTCCATTCTCAATTAGAAGCGAGCGATAGCAATGCCAGTGACAGTCCCCAAATCAGGGAAAAGAACCCTCTTGTCAGATCCATCCATATTTGCTAGGTATACGCATCCCAGCAAATCAGTGATATACATCGCTTTATTTATGACATCGAGTTCGAGTCCAATGCCTTCGTGGAGTTTTCGTACAAGTATTTCGTGGTTCGTCTTCTCGCCTTTCTTCGGAATCTTTGCTCGATTGACCGTGTTTCCTAAAGGAATACTTTAGACTGTCAGCAACTGTTATTTCAATGCTGCAGAGTACTTGCTCTCCGCGATCCGTCCAATATATCCAACCCTCTAGAACATCCAGAGACAAGTCAATGGGTTCAGGAAGGTGATCAAACAGGACCTCGATATTTTCTCCATCCGGACCGGCTCCAGCAATTGGGCATCTCAATATCTTGCCCTTGCCACCTTTTGGCGGTCCTTTCTGTGACCAGTAAATATATCCCGCCGCCTCATCAACCTGTATGCCCGCACACCACCTCAAATAATCTTTTCTGTGCTCTGCGTTTTCCACATCTCCATTTCTCACCAACGTCTCTACGTTCTCTCCATCAAGATCAGACCTCATGACCCTCATACCCTCTCTATCACACCAGTATAGCTTCCGACTCTTCTCCGCAATTGTCAACTGCTTCGGTGTATGCGTCTTCGTACCCGGTTCTATAACTGTGACAACATTCTTCCCATCAATGTCACATCTTTGTATGCTTCCAGTATTCGTCCAGCCGTCAGAACTCGGATGCCCCATATTGGTCCAAAAGATATATTTGTGGTCTGCCGAAACTGTTATGCCATCAGGAGCGCTTCGCAGGCCATTTAACAAGTCGTGGCCTTGTGTGCCATCTGAGAGACAGGTGAAGATGCGGCCAATGGCTGTGTTGCGGTCGTCTGATGTACCCTGCTCGAGGATGAAGACGTGGGTTTGGCTCATGGCGAGGAGCTTGTATGGAGGTTAATTAGTGTACTTGCTATTGTTAGTGTTAGGGGGGTTAGAAGTAGAGCAATTGAGATACTTGAGATGCGTTGTCTAGCTCTGCCTAGCTAGCTTGAGGTGGGATGGTGGTACATAGTGGTACGAAATGCGATCTGCGAAGTCCGGTAAATCCGACACACGTGACTTCAGCAAATTTGGTGGAGTTGCGTCTTTCTTCTCTTTCCGGCTTTCGCATGGTAGCACAATGTTCCCGATCACAATCACCTTACCACCACAAGTAGTGATCTGTGTCCTCGATGTGGTAGTTATGGATCTGCAGGTGCCCAATTTGTGCCAGTCGGTCCAGTTCAGTTCAGTGGTTCAGCCAGTCCAAAGTTTTCAACTCCGAACTAGCATCTTCTTCTCCCTCGCAGGCAAGCCCCTATGGCCCGTTTTGAAATGGCCTATAAGCCTCCTACCAGTGTATGGAAGCCAGAGTACTGTCATGGAAGTTTTCTCTTTGTTTAATGCCTGCTGAACAAGATATGAATCCGATCTCTTTGAATTTTCAAAATACGTGCAAGTTGAATGACTGGCGAAGGTCGAGATATCTTGATGTTTCCAGTCCACTTCTCTCTATTTGCTGTGAAATTAAACGAGGAAAGCACGCCTACAGCATCAAGTGAACATACACGCCGAGTCATGCCTTCGCTCACCACTAGAAAGAACAACGCATCATCTCTTCACGCAGAATACACGCCATGTATCCCACTCTTTTGTCTGTCCTGGGCTTCTCTGCAACTTCTATAATTTCTTACCAACACATTAACTGCGCCTCCAGTCCAACCTCCACGGCCCATCTTGTCACACTTTACGGATTGCTGCTGAACAGTGGAGAGCAGCTCCCATCCAGTCCGGCATTGAAGGTTTCCCGCTGCGAAGTTTGCGGTACCCGCCAGTCCCATCATTCTTAGAAATCGCTGCAGTCGTTGCCATCTGTCACTGTCCACGATACCTTCATGCACTAGCTCACAAATCAATTCTGAGTGAAAGTCTGGTTTGAGTTCAGCGTGGTAGGCGTCAAGATCTGGTGGAGCCTCTTATCAGATGTAAGGCTAAGATCGTGTGGAGTCCGAAATTGGAGATGCGGTTAAATATGCCTGCAGATGAAAATCGAACAACGTCAAATGTCCGCAATGTGGCTAAGTGGGGCGAGGCAGACAATTTGAGGATATTGTTGCTTCATTGGCAGTTTACCTTCGTACCGAAAAGTGCTACTCGTGCTCGTACAGCAGTCCTCTCCTGTTGCGTTCTTCTACCCCACACACACTACAATGAAAACAGGAAATCGCAGTCGATAGATCTGAGTTTTAGCAACGCCCACTCGTGGATCGTGTATTTCTAGTATCGTACGATGATCAAAGAGGAAGGGTATTCCCAGGTTTTGGGGGCCGTCATGGGATTTGGGTCCACAAATCGGTTGGCGCTACGCCCCTAACTGTTGTGGCTCTCACCTACCAGCCGAATAGCTCCCTGCAGAAGGTGCCTGAGTCCAGGTTAGAGATCCTTTGATAAAATGAAGCGGCTCAAAAGAGAATTTGTGACTTTATAGTGGCAGATCCCTCCACACAAGTCGGGGTCTCCATTCCAGAATCAGCTTCCCATCGCTGTGCAACTGTGAGTCTGCAAGCGTCCATAGACTTGTTGAAGCATTAGTCTCTACCTCATATCTAGCTATCTCATTGAAAAACTTCTCGATGGAGCACGTCGTAAGTATTTTCCTATCTACAGAGAGACCATCGTTAAGTTTGTGATCCAGAACTACGAGGAGAAATACCTCACAGTCATTACCGAAGAGAATACACCGATGAAGCACCAAATCTACACTACACCACCACCCATGGCCGCTCCAGCATACACGAGAAATTTTTGATAGACAACAAGAAGGATGCGGAAGCCAATGTTTATCCTGAGTTGGTAGAGAAAGATGTCCCGCTTCCATCTTTCTATCCCAATGCCGTCGCACCCAACGACGAGAAGGAAGCCTTTCTACTCCCTTCGCCCGCTCTGATATACTCCGGCATGTCTAAAAAGGTGTTCATCATTGTGCTAATTGGAGTGGCCCTTGTCGTTGTTGGAGTGGTGGGAGGTATCATGGACAGGGTATTAAATTCGCAAAGTTCAAAGTCCTCGAAAAACGCAGCTGCTTCGAGTACGTCTTGCACTGGTTCGCAACAAGTTTCCGTGGGACCTTGAAATTCTTGTGATCTATATGAACTCGCTGGATTGGAGATGTTCCTCGGCGAGCACCGGTGTGGCACAAACCGGCAGGGCGACGGCGACCCGATCATCAGACACTTCAGCTGCTACTTCCGCTCCTACCTTCACCTCTTTTTCTACAGTCCTTGACACTAATGTCTCGATTGGCTCAATTGCAGCAAGTACTACTGAAAATTCCGTTAGTGGTGTTTACAATCATTTGTATTAACAACGCTCACGCATCGCCTACTGGACTTATGCAAGAAATGGTAAATTCAGCGCAGCGCAGCGCAAGCACCGCCACTTACTACCGCGCCCAATTCAGGTACCTCATCAACTGCTTCTGAATTCTAGGATGCTGCGTCAAACTACGTGGGTGCTTTGAAGCCATAATTCGACGTAATAGATGCTAAAAAATTTGATAGACGCTTGTTTTCTACCAGAATTCCTCGAACAATATCATGCGTACTAATCTCACGACCCCTCTGGGCACTAGCAACCCAACGAAGTAACCCTCACCAAGATTACAAAATTCGCAGAAAGTACAACCATACATGATTCATTGTCCCTCACAGTAGCCTATCTCGGTGCATCAGCTGGGTCATGGCGCGTGTATTACCGAGCAACCAATGTTACAATACACGAATTAGTTGGCATCAGTAAAGCATGGAAAGCGGGTGCCACATTGTCGAAAACAGACGCAGTCGCAAGCTCTCCATTTGCTCTCTCCATGGAGACGGCCCCTTTTCTCTAGCGTCTGAGCTCGCAATCACCGCCATTACAAGCTGGAACGGAACGGACACATCCCTCGCCGCGGTACCAAATTCAGACCCTGATTACTTACCAACATATTATATTGGGGATGATCTAGGAATTTATAGATTCCATGCCACTCTAGGCGATGCGTTCAGAATGACGGCAGCGCGGAGTGCACAGTGGGACACGAGCGATACTCATGGTCCAGGAGCAATTGCCCGCATTGGTTGGTCGGATCAAGTGAGGTTGCATTATATTAGTGGTGGGAAGATGGTACTGAGTGCGTTAAGCAACACGACCTGGGGTGTATCGTTAAGATTCTGATAATACGTTATGTGTGACAGCAAAAATTATATTTAGGGACTTGCATTCTGTAAAGTTGGTATGATAGGAAGATCTAGCATTATGGTAAGAGTCCAACATCCCCCCGGGTCTTGAGAAAGACCAATATTAATCACCGCTTCTCAGAATCCATTATCCTTCACAAAGGCTTGAACTTGATCGAACATCTGTATCGCAGCATAATGAAGGTTGATTGCATGGCCTGCACCTGGAACAATATAGCTCTGGGAGCCTTTGCTTGCATTCGGGAATAGCCTAGGCTGCACCAAAGCAGCTTGATCGGTCTCGTAATACGCGTTTCCCTGAGCGAAAATGTAGTCGAATTCTCCAAGCACAGCGTCCACAGGTCCCGTGAAGGTGGAGGGAGCAATGACTGAGGTTAAGGTGAAGATCTCGCCGTAAGTGTAAGTCTGCTTGCTCGCGTCGTCCTTCAAAAAGACTGCTTCTAAGTTAGCACTCCAACCCAGTTTAAGGCTGTTGAGTAAGTGGACTTACTATTGACATCAAAATTAGGATAGTAGAAGAAGGCGACCTGGTTCCCAATGGAATTATCCACGACCAAATACCCATTTTGCAGATGACCAAACCTGGCGGGTTGGTTCTGATTCGCAATCGCAGAATTGAAATCCGCAAAGGTTGTTGGCAAAGCAAGAGTATCTGTTGAGAATCCGGTCAATACCACGGCGTCGAAGTCTTTGGGATATTTCGCCAGGACGCCCACTGATTGGATGGACCCGAACGAATGTCCCACCCCGACGACATCTTTGAATGCCTGACCTGCGAGCTTGCCCTCTCGAAGAAAGTTGATGAGGGTGTGGATGATCTCGACTTGAATCGGTGCTTGCACTATTTGGATTGGATCTGGATGATCTGATGCACCTACGCCGAGACGGTCATGAGAGAACGTCGGATATCCGGCCTTAGCAGCGACGTCGATGAAGCTATACCCCTCGGCGAAATCCCAATAAGATTGGTTGAATCCAATACCATGCGTAAGAAACTGCACAGTGGAACCCGATCCAGACCAGTTCTTAGGATAACAGAGTTTTGCAGCGATGTTGAACGTTTCGGAGACCGTTGTTAAGCCGCCGTTGATTTCGACTGCTTGAGTGGAGTTTGCTTGGAGGTAGTGCACGAAGGATGCTGTTGCGGCGTATTGGTCTTGTGGCTCTGCGAAGAGGACTTTCAAGTTGGAGGCGGTTACGGGGACGGCGATGTGGCCAGAGAGACATTCTGCGAATCCTCCGGCAGAGGTGGAAAATGCTGGGTTTGAAAAGCCGGCGGTGCTTTTGAAGGGGCTGTTTGGGTTCTGAGCCCAGGGTCTTGCTAGTGACCCCGCGATGAAGATCGCTACGATTGTTGAAATGGGAAGAAACATTTTGATCTTGTGTGGTCTTTTCTTTCTTGTTCGGAGGATCTGAGGATGATGTGAAGATGAATATTCCAGCGTCTTGACAAGACATCCCTATATATATTTGTTACGATGCGGATGTAGTAGGATATTGCACAATCGTATTTCAATTGTCAGTTATCGAAATTTCGTAGAAATTGTCATTCTCTTGCATTTGACGGCAGTTCGGGATGTTCTTGGCAGAGAATGACTGGTTTCCATTTGTGCGTACGACCCCGATCTCACGATTTTCTGTCTATTTGGAATGGAGATTTACCCTGCCAAGCTAAGCAACAACGTACTGTCCAAATTGAGGCACAATGACGACGTTTTACGGCCGACGGCGATAGTTCGGAATGAGTAAGCACCATGCGTTGCTCCGGTCACTGTGTGGGATTGGTTGATCTGAGAACCACCCCATAAACCTTAATCGGCAATATGCACGGCACCTAATTGTGAGCCGCTTTTCTCCCGCGATTACTATTCAGATCCTTTGCTGTCATTGGCCGTCAGCCTTCCCGTGGCACAGGGGGTTTGCCAGTGCCGCTTAAGGTGCATTATATATCCGTGCCGGATCCCGTCTACCCCCCTTCTTTTCCTTCTTTGAGTTTGGTGCCGGAACAATTAGCCAGGTAAAGCTAGATGAGGCAGTGTGTGCGATTGAGTTCAAGAGCTGGACAGGGCTCATTGACTAATGTTGCGTTGAAGCTTCCTCTAAACGTTACAGTGCGGTTTTGGTCAGTGTACCAGGTACTGCCCGGACGGTCTGCAGCGAGCATGATTTGAAATGAAGGAGATGAGGCAATAAATCATTCCGAAAAAGGCTCTTGCCTATGCCAAGCAAATTCTGTATGTACAGTTACTTCTCTATCTCTAAAATATCTAACTTTATATACAAAAAAGTAAGTTAATCCGATATTGGCTTCCCTTGAGATGCTCTACTAATCTATAGCAGCATCAACATTCCTCAAACGTTCCCCGTGTCCCAACCTATAATTCACATGTATCATCGCCAGGGGTACCAGAACCCCCGCTACGACTTTCGTTGAAGTCGAAGCCTGGGAGACGACAGTTTGAATGGTAGTTGGGACCGTACTTGAGAGAGTGATGACACTGGCCGCAACTGGAGAGGATGCAGTAACAGCAACACTAGACGAAGTTGCCGCCACCGACGAGGACTCACCCACCGCGCTACTCGAAACTGCCGTGGAGGTTGCCACACCCGTAGACCACGATCCAGATGAAGAGCCTCCAATAACAAAGTCAACACAAGACTCATACGTCTGATCTATCGACGGCGCATTCCAGTAATGCTGAACAACGCAAGCACCAGCCGTCGAACAAGTATCTCCCAAACCCGAAGGAATTGTGATCGAGAACGCCGTGTCATTCGCCGGAATTGTCTTCGCATTATCCGCAACGTCCGAATAATATAACGAATACTCTCCAATAACCGCATTCGTTGCTATGTTCACAATCCACACATTCGTATAGATGGTATGCGGAGCTCTAACATCGAATGTAAAGCCCGCAACCTGTCCAGCTGTCCAGCTTTGTACGTTGGCTGCATTGTTGGAGGCCTGGGTGCCGCAGGCTGCTTCCATTGCTGATCCTGCCAGGTGTGCTTGTGGGGAAGTGATGAAACCGTGGGCGGAAGCGGTGGTGATGAGGCCGGTTGCTGCCGCCAAGATAGAAGATGACTTAGATGAGTAGCTCACGTTGAAATCAAGATGAAGTGCTTAATCGAGAAGGTTGGGAAGTATGACCACGTGGCGGCAAAAAAAGGATGAAGTTGGTGTTAAAAGGAACGTGGTTGCTAGTAACCCGAGATAGTTTTTTATGGAACAAGAACGGTGGGCTGAGAATGATGATAAGGGGGGGAAGAAGATATTAAAAGTTTTCAATAAATAGCAAGCTATTCGGAGCTTACTTTATCTCATGGGATTGTCACAAAATAAACGCCTTGACCGAGACTAGATGAACATGCCAGAAGAATTATTGATTTTAGGTGTACTCCATATCAACCTTGCCTCTTCACCCCCTGCCTTGGTATCGTCTTAACAAAGGAATCGTAACGGCTTGTTTCAATTTCCTTGGCATCATCAAACATCAGACAATGGAAGATCTAAGGAAATAAGATGGTGGGGTGAACACTGTGTTTGTTACGAGGAAGGATCGACGTGATGGGTCGTGATTCCGTTTTGCCCCGCCATGTTAATTTAAGCGTCAGTCCGTGCCGAGGAAAGAATGGAGGAGAAATATTTCTCTACTCAAGAACTATCATTATCTCAGGAGTTGTAAGAGTGTCCTAATTACTTCTCTGTGATTTGTTATAGAAATTCTGGTGGACTTGAATTACACAGTAGTGGCGATGAGACTTCTCATAATGTACAACTCCAGCTGGCACATCGGGCCCCGGCTTAACTTCGTAACGAAGTAACCTCGTAAGCGAGACAGCCCCTGAACCCCTGACGCTAGTGTCCCATCAGTTAATTAGTTCTAAGCCACGCCTTCATTGCATTTTTCATGATTACATGCATCTTGTTCTAGTTAGAATTCATCTGTATTCTTTGGTATTAGTATGATATACTCACAAGTTTTACTTGCTTAGAATTATTAATCGCTTTTGAATACATCTCATTCCCATGAACATTACCATACACCAATACCGTCCTTGTCGCATCAGGATCCTTGAGACAGGGGAAAAAGTCGGTAGTCCAACAGAAGTTGTCGGATCATAGCCCGCCTGCGTAAACAATAGTCGCTTATTTTCCATCAGATCTTCTCGAGGCAACCGATAATATTCGATGTCTTTGTTTGTCTTCATCGCAAATGATGGCGATAAACCAAGTGAGAGACAAAGTGCTGTTTGATTTATTCCGTTTGCTCTGCTTGGGGAAATATTTCCAGGTGGGATGTCGGTGGTAGAAGTTGGCATAGAGAGACATTCAACTCGTTGCCATTGTGCTAAGGACGGACCCACTGAACTAAGTGTCAAACGAGCAGAATTCCATACGAGAAAGTTCTCCGGAGGCTCCAGGGAGTATAGCTGAAGGGGAACCCGCAAGACCTCTCCTGTTGAGTTGTCAAAAAGGGTCTGGTTGATGATTACTTGAAGAGGTCGTGAGATATTTAAGGGGCTAACTTAGGCAGAAGCATAGTTGTATTGGGTGCCGATGTCGTAGGGTATGAAAAGATCTGTCAGTTTGTTGAAGAAGACTCGATTGCAGAGCTATGAAGGGAGCTACGGAGAGTATATATAGGGTGGTACCTCCTGCAAGCGGCTAGTCCCATTGAGAGGTAAAATACACGTGATTTCTAGCTGACAAATGTCCATGTTTCCCCTTCCCCACTCTCTATCTCACGTGACTAGCGCTGCCTTTGATTACCTAGGCTGGCACGAGCTGGGCTCAGGTACAGCTTAGGTCTACTTACCCTAGTAATGCATCTAATCATAAACCGTCAGCTTTAAACGAAGGGTCAGAAAGGGGGACCGTTCGCATAGCCAGGGCCTTCATTAAGGAAGGTTTATGAGAATTTATCTCTTGAAGAACAAACCCTTATAACAAACTAGGATAGTTGATGACTACAGTAGGATCTAGGACTTTTGGAGTGAGCTTTCGTACAAGGTATCTATTTCTACACTGCAGGGGTCATCTATTCTAGCGCTCTTTTGGTATCGAAGCCTCCTTCGTCGATTTTTTCTTTTCTCCCTTTTCCTTCTTAGCAGCCTTTTTAGCAGCCTTTTTCGCAGCAACCTTCTCAGCTTCAAGAAGCTTCTGCTCCCGTATAGCGCTTCCACCGTATGCTTCTCGCCACTCCTCAAGCTTTGCCGCGGGAATCATCGAGAACAGCGGCCGTGGTTCGCCCAACTTGTGGCCTTCTGCTAACGTATTTGCAGCCCAGGTGTCGGGAATTTTCGGAACCGACTCAACTCCTAACTGCTCGAAGATAGATTCGGCAGTTTTAGGCATAAACGGAGAAAGAAGATTTGCAAGAAGATGTATATGATTCAGGGCTGTACCGACGACGTTAGTGCAAAGTTCAGGGTTCTCGGTAAAGAGACGGTTGTCGAGTTTATTATCCTGCAAGAACTTGTTGCCAAGAGCTGAGATCTGGAGGATAGTTGACAGTCCAAGGCGCAGCCTCATGTTTTCGAGGTGGGTGATATATGATGTGAGGAGGATATTAACATTTGACTGGTGCTCTTCCGAAATCATGTAGTGAGGTACAGCACCCCCTGTCTTTGCATGACAGAACTTGATTACTCGGTTTACCAAGTTGCCAATATTTTTGAGTAAATCATTGTTGTTAACGCTGATAAACTCTTCCCACTTGAAC
>Ga0302325_10021899_pt1 | contig 13378 bp, 14 predicted proteins | sample Palsa_T0_2_FD_201948 | JGI IMG/M metagenome (GOLD analysis project Ga0302325, IMG submission 201948) | Peat permafrost microbial communities from Stordalen Mire near Abisko, Sweden - Palsa_T0_2 | ecosystem: Environmental > Terrestrial > Soil > Palsa > Peat permafrost | place: Sweden: Abisko... | reverse complement strand
GCTCAAGTCGACAGGCGCTTCGTGGCGCCTTACCATTCAGGACACTCCTGAGCTGGATACCCGCCAGGGACAGCCGGTTCATTTTAGGTTGACCGTAAACGGCGCTATCAATGGCGAGTGCTTCGTAGAGTTCTATCAGCCGCAGATCACTGAGCTGGCGTCCAAGATACTCGGCCAGCCTTCATCGACCTTCGCCGACGAACACAAGCGCGCATTGGAAAAATCGATCTCGTCCGCGATGACAGGGGTTGCGGCATCTCTGTCGGCCACCTATGGCGCGCTCACTTGCAAAGTTCAGCACGTCGAAGACCTGGCGTTTGGCGGAATGTTCGTCGTGCCCCTTGCCGCGTCCGAAGGAGATCGGCCGGGCATCCCGGTTCTGCTTTACTTCGACGGCCAACTCCTTACTTCCTTGTCGTCTCCACAATCCGCAAGAGAGAACGCTCAAGCGGACAACCGTCAGATCGACTCGCTCAACCTCAAGCTCGTCATGGATGTCGAGTTGAACGTCTCGCTTCGATTTGGCCAGCGCCAGTTGCCGCTGCGCGAAGTGCTCGAACTGGCCAGCGGTTCGGTCGTTGAGCTGGATCGCCAGGTCGACGATCCGGTGGAGTTGCTGCTGGACGGCAAGGTAATCGCACGCGGAGAGGCCGTCATTGTCGATGGCAACTACGGCTTGCGCGTTACCGAAATTCCCCAACCCATAACCTCCCACTTTATCCGCTGATCGCACGAGGTCTGAACTCCGATGAAATTGTCCTTTGGATTCTTCCAGTCAGCCATAGACCGTAGTTGGAAAAACATGCACGCGGTGTGTGGGCTGCCGAGCTGCCCCAATACCCTCATCATGCGGAGTGTAGCGCAGAGCCAGGTCGGTCTTCGCGTCGGCGATCTCTGGTACTGCAGTGTCGATTGCTTTGCGGGAGCGGCACTCACACGTTTTTCCTCGCTGTCCAGAGGGCGCGTCGTCGAGATGCCCTACAACCCCAGATTGTCCATCGGACTGGTGATGTTGTCGAAGGGTTTCTTGACAGACGAGCAGCTTCGATTCGCTATGACCGAGAGCCAGTTGCGCGGCGAAGAGCTGGAGCTTTCTCTGCTTCGACTCGGCTTGGTGAACGAAAGGCAAGTGACCGCGGCCAGGGCGGCGCAGTGGGGTTATCCACTGCTAGGACGGGAACGCGTCGGACAGTTTGTTGAGGCGGACATTCCGCCAACATTGCTGCGAGGCTGTTCCGCCGCCCCGCTCCACTACTCTCCCACGACCAAGCGGCTGTTGCTGGGCTTTGTCAACCGCGTGGAGCATAGCCTGCTCGACGCGCTAGAACAGGTCACGGGTTGCAGAGTGGAACCATGCTTCATCACTCCGACAGAGCTCAGGGAGCAAGCCGCGCGCTTGACCGCCGCTCCCGGCTATGAGGAAATCTTCCTCGAAGATCCGTTGACGCCCTCCCAAATGGCCAAGGCCATCGGTGGATTCGCAGTGGAGATTGCCGCGAAAGAAGGCAGTTTCACGCGCTATCGGAACTATGTCTGGACAAGATTGTCCGGAAAACGAAGGAAGGTTGACGTCTTTTTTCGAGACGCAGTTGTTTCTGAAGTAGGAAGAAGGAGAAATTCGTTGCTAGTGGAAGAAAAGATTAGCTTCTTGGGCTAGAGAAATCGGCACAAGTTGCCGATAACTGTGCGAGGTGGTGCACAGTGCTGAAAAAGACCGTCTTCCGATCCCAGGCAGTCTCAAACCCCGTTGCGATCTATCGGCCAGCACTGGTCACCTCAGCCCATGCTCTGCCGCCGATCCCGGTATTTCCGGAAACGCTTCTGTTACTCGAGCTTGAGGCTCAACAACCCTGCGCCGACCTGCGAAGGTTGTCCCAAGTGGTATTGAGCGATCTGGGTGCAACCCTGCAGATATTGCGCCTGGCTGGGCGTGAGTACGGCAATACCGAAGATCGCCTTACTCGAATTGAAGATTGCATCTCGGATCTGGGCCTGCGTTCTTGCCTGACCGCAGTAGCAGTGCAAGTTACGGCCCACGATGCCCGTCACCACGAAATCGCGGAAATGTGGGCTCATTCCAGGGAGATTGCACACCATTCCAGGCAGATTGCCGAAGACATTCCAGAGGTAAACCCCGAGCACGCCTACATGGTAGGCCTGCTCCATGCAATCGGGCTCCTGCCGGCCATTCTTGGTTGGGACGATGGCGAAGCGGATGCCTTCGACACCGTGCAAAGCGGAATCACGATGGCGATGCAATGGTCACTTCCGCCCTTTGTCGTCGACGCGTTGCGGGAAACGCGTGGGTCCAACGAAGAAAACCAGTGGACCGAGATCCTGAACTTGGCCCATCAGCGTGCCATCGGGTCTTCCATCGATTGTTCCTACCAGCAAGAGGTTCGCCCGCTCTTTTACAAGCATGTGCAGAGTGAGTTTGCCATCCATGCCGGCATGGTATCCGTGTGAGAAAACGCAGCTTCCTGCAATAGGCCTTCGTCGCATTCCCTGCGCTCTTGCCCAACCTCATTTGGATTGTCCCCTGATGAGGAATTTCGCCGATACATTTTTCGCTAATCGTTCTACACCTCCCTTCTCATCGATTCCTCATCAATTCCCCGACTTCTAGGTCGATTTGATCCTTTTTTAGGCAAACATTGCCTACTCACGATGGCATGCCCCGTGCATTGTCCTAGGGTCAGAGGCTCCTATGGACAGTGGATACTATGCCGCGTGTACAGCGCTGGTCGCTCGCACGCAGGCGTTAGATACGATCGCCAACAACCTGGCCAATGCCAGCACCGTCGGTTACCGCGCGGCCCAAAACGTATTCAGTTCGGTTCTAGCCGACGCCGGAAGCACATCGGGCTCGCCCGTGAATCAGGCGATCAACAACTTCGGAATTCTCAGCGGAACCACATTGGACCTCAGCCAGGGCGCCATGCAAAAAACAGGCAACGACCTAGACCTGGCAATCCAGGGCTCGGGCTTCTTCGTCGTTCAAACCGCAAATGGTCCCATGTACACCCGCAACGGCAGCTTTCAGGTCTCTGGCAAAGGGCAGCTGGTCACCGCCTCCGGCGACGCGGTCATGGGCGACAAAGGAGTGATACCCATGCTCCCCGGCCCAATCTCCATCAGTGATGACGGAACCATCTCTTCCAATGGTGCGGTGGCCGGCAAATTGAAGCTGGTCAAGTTCCCCGCCGGCACCTCTCTGACCAGCACGGGCAACACCTACTATTCCGCGCCCCCAAAAACCGCGACAACGGACACCGAATCGCGTGTCGAGCAGGGCGTACTCGAGAGCTCGAACGTAAATCCCGTCTCCAGCATGGTTGAACTCATCACGGCGCAGCGATCCGCTGAAATGATGCAGAAGGCGCTTTCGATGTTCAACTCTGAAATCGACAAAACAGCAACCCAGGAACTGCCCAAGATCGGCTAAAGGAGATCGACCATGTTTCACGCACTCTACACCGCGGCCAGCGGAATGACCGCTCAGCAAATCAACCTGGACAACATCGCCAACAACCTGGCGAACTCCAGCACTGCTGGCTTTCAATCCCGCCGCGTGCAATTCTCCGATCTTCTTTATCAAAGCCAGATCATGCCCGGCGCAGCCGCCACGCAGCAAACCACGGTCTCTTCTGGATTGCAGATCGGACTCGGCACCCGCCCCGGCAACACCGAAATCGTTCAGACTCAGGGAGACTTGAGCAGCACGGGCAATCCACTCGACCTCGCAGTTCAGGGCAGCGGCTTCTTCCAGATTCTCCTGCCTAACAATCAGATCGGCTATACGCGCGCAGGCTCCTTTCAACCCGATGCGCAGGGAAACCTGGTCACCGCGAACGGCAACGCGCTTCAGCCCGGCATCACCATTCCGCCCAATGCCACCAATGTGACCATCGGCAGCGACGGCACCGTGAGCGTAACCCTCCCTGGACAGACTCAGGCCGCGCAGGTCGGAGTCATCCAACTGGCCAGCTTCTCCAACCCCGGTGGTCTGAACAGTGTCGGAAACAACATCTACCTGGCCACCACCGCATCGGGCGATCCGGTTGTAGGCACGCCCGGAGGCACCGACGGCCTGGGCTCGATCCAGCAGGGAATGCTCGAGCAGGCCAACGTGAACATCGTCGACGAGTTCGTCAATATGATCCTGGCCCAGCGTTCGTATGAATCGAACTCCAGGGTCATCAAGGCAGCCGATGAAATGCTCCAGGGCTTGAATCAGCTCGCTCAGTAGGGGGATGGTGCAATGATCAGCGGAAAGACGAGACTCAAGAAGACGAGATACGGATTGATCGCGATTCCGATTCTCGCTGCCGCGGCGGCATTGTCCGCCACGGCAGCGCCTGTTCGCGATGCCATCACAGCCGCGCAAGTCGCCGCCGCGATAAGCGAAGCTGGCATGAAGGTATCCGCGCGGCAAGTCACCCTCTTGACCGAGGTCGTATCGACAGACAGCGCGCCCATCCTCAAGGTCCAGTCCATGCAGCCTTGGGGCAATCACCAGATCAAGGTTCGTTTGAGCTGTGCCCGGCAAGAGGAGTGTCTGCCATTCTTTGTAGCAGTTCGCGACAACGATCAGAACCTCTTGCAGCGTGTCTCTGAAGATTCTCGCGCCTCATCGACTGTGCGCTCCAAGCCTGACCCCAAGTCGTTCGTCGTTCGATCCGGAACTCCCGTGACCCTCCTGATCGATGGGGAACGAATACACATCAAGCTCTCCGTCCTGTGCCTTGAAAACGGTGTGCCGGGGCAGACGATTCGCGCCGCAAGCATGGACCACAAACAGACATATTCGGCAGTGGTAGTCGACGGAACTCTATTGAGGGGCAGGCTGTGAGAACGACAACAATGAAAAGTCAACATTGGCAATATCTGTTGGCAGCGGTCTTGCTCGCCGGCGTGCTCTCCCCGCACGCCGAGGCAGGACTCATCAAAAAAAACAAGAAGACCCCGGAACAGCTCCGGCAAGAGTACATCACCCGCCTTCAAGAGAAGGACGCTCAGGCGCCCGCCCGCCAAACCGTGGGCAGCTTGTGGGTGCAGGGGGCAGCGCTTGGCGATCTCTCCACGGACTTTAAAGCGCAAAAGCTCAATGATCCGATCGTGATTCTCGTCGCGGTTCAGACCACCGCTGCTCAGAGCGGTGATTCGAGCTATCAACGCGCCTTCCAGACCAGTTCCGGCATTACAGGTCTACCCGGAGGATTGAGTACCAACGGCGTGGCGAATCTCTTCAATGCCAATTCCTCGACCGCGCTCAAGGGGCAGGGAGCGACGGACTCCAACACCACTTTCTCGACCAGCCTCACCGGACAGGTGATCGCTGTTATGCCGAGCGGCAATCTGGTAGTCGAGGCGCAGCGCAAGATCTTCATGAACAATCAGCATGAAGATGTGACGGTCCGCGGCGTTGTGCGTCCAGGCGACATTGGCCCCAACAACGCCATATCTTCCGCGTCGCTGATCAATCTGGAGATCGAGATGAAAGGCAAAGGCATCATCTCCGACAGCACGCGTCCTCTCAACCCTATTACCAAGGCAATTCTGTGGCTCTTTGGATTCTGACGGAGATGAAGCTGAAATTCTCAATCTCGACTTTTATCCGCCGCTCCAGAGCCTTATGCGCTCTGGCATTGTGCGTTATATGCTCACTGCCCATGCAATCGTTCCCAGCCTCAACCTCTGACACCAATCGCATGGTGCTCGTGCGGGATATCACCAGCGTCGAAGGAATCCGGGAAAACATGCTGGTAGGCTATGGCCTGGTCGTAGGCCTGAGTGGAACCGGCGACAGGCAGCAGACCATCTTCACTGTGCAAACACTGGCCAACGCCATGCAGAAGATGGGCGTACTGATCTCTCCCAGCGCAGTCGTCGTAAAAAACATAGCGGCCGTCTTTGTCACCGCGTCGCTCCCACCCTTCGCCCGCCCTGGCGCCAAGCTGGACGTCACCGTATCGTCAGTCGGCGATGCCAAGAGCCTTGAGGGCGGAGTGCTGCTCATGAGCGCGCTTCACGCTCCCGACGGCCAGGTCTATGCCGAGGCGCAGGGGCCGCTGGTTCTCGGAGGATATTCGGCGGGCAGCGGCGCAAATGGCAAGCAGGTGAACGCAACCACAGTAGGCACGATTCCCGAAGGAGCCATCGTCGAGCGCGACGCCTCGGTAGACATCAGCGGCTTCAAGACGGTCTCGCTTCTATTGCGCAATCCCGACTTCTCCACCGCGGAAGACATCGCAAATGCAGTCAATCTCGAATTTCGCAAGCCAGTCGCCGCAGCCCTCGACAGCAGCCGCGTGGACATCAGCGTGACGGAAGCCTCCGCTGCCTCAGTGCCCATGCTGATCTCCAGGGTGCAGAAGCTCTCGCTCAAGGTTCATACGCCGGCCAAGATCGTCATCAACGAGCGCACCGGCACCATTGTGATGGGCGGTGACGTCAAGCTCTCGCCGGTCTCTGTGATCCACGGCAGCCTGTCGATTCAGGTCGTCACCCGATACGAAGTATCGCAGCCATTGGTCGCCCCGCTGAAGGGCAACGCGGGCCAGCCAGTTGTCGTACCCGATACCACCGTCAGCGTCAATGACGCGCCGGCTCAGTCGATGCGGCTCGATGAGGGAGCGAATGTCGAAGAGCTGGTCAGCGGACTGCACGCCATCGGCACAACGGCCCGCGATGTGGTCGCCATCCTGCAGGCCATCAAGGCCGAGGGCGGAATGCAGGCCGATTTGGAGGTCCAGTAAATGGGAACGAGCATGGGTCTGGGTTCGCTTAACACGCAAACAAGCCTTCTGCAATCCAGGGAAGAGAGCATGGTTCAGGGGATGAAGTCCTCTAAAAGCGCGACCGACAGCGCCAAAATCGACAAGGGCGCTCAAGAGTTCGAGTCGGTCCTGATGGGCAGTTGGCTGCAACAGGCGGAGCAGTCGTTTGCAACCGTCCCTGGCTCGGACGACGACGAAGACGCCGCCAATCGCCAGCAAATGATGAGCTTTGGCGTACAGTCCCTCGCAACCTCTCTCGCTGCTTCAGGAGGTATCGGCATCGGCAAGATGATCGCGAAAGCCATGCACGCAAGAGCCGATAAGGCAAATGGGGAACCGGCTGCGCCTCCCCACGCCGCGGCTTCGAAGATAATTCATGAAAAGAGTAACGGGGTGTACTAAAATCTTGCGAGCAATGTGCCGATAGTAAGAACGCATTGCAGCAAAACCACAGTAGATGTATGTCGAAGCCGTGATCGCCAAGTGGATTTTTCATCAAGAAAAATCCACCCTGAAAAATGCTCGAAAGGGCTACAGTTACTGTGGTTTTTGCTCTAAGTGAAGGAGCCGTAATGAGAATCGGTCAATTCAATTCGACAGCCAACGAGCTTGCGAGCGAGCTGAGCGCGCAGCAGCTTGCCGCAAAGAACGCCGCGAAGACTGCTGACGCCACAGGAGAAGACCGGGCAACGCTCACTTCCGATTCGACGTCGGTCGGCTCTCTGGTGAATTCGGCCCTGGCCTCGCCCGAAGTGCGTCAGGACAAAGTAGATAGCCTGCGTCAGGCTGTGAGCAGCGGCCAGTATGACCTTGATCCAGGCAAGATCGCCTCGTCGATGGTCGACGACTACGCTTAACTTCATAGCGCCTTGGCTTGACCCTGGCGCAGGTCATCCCAGGAAGTGAAACATGAGTGTTGCGACCGTCCAGGAGCGAGACCGAAAATCCGTGGAATACCTCCAGTTGTTGCGATCTCTCGCAAGCGAGCTGGAAAGGGCCATGCAGGCCATTGCTGGCAATGCTCTGTCGGATCTCGAAGAGAGCGTTGCCAATCAACAGGTGTTGAGCAATCGGCTTCGCGTGCTCGTGGATGAAATATGCGTTCCTCTCAAAGCGAATCCACCGGCCTCGCCCGTTTTCGCCGATGAAAACTCGATGCGCCAGATTCGCGTTGCCTCCGACACGCTTCAGAAGCTCAACCGGCGCTACGCCGCTCTGCTCCAGCATTCCAGCCGCTCGGTCGCATTGATGGCATCCCTTTTAAGTTCATTCAAAGGACAATTTCAGGAGGCTTCCGGCCCCAGGTTGAAACATCAGACCTGGTCCTGCCAGATGTAAACGCTATGGGTGGCTTGAATACCTCTCTCTTGATCGGCATGCAAGCGCTGGACGCAAGTCAAGGCGCGCTCGACGCAACAAGCAACAACATCGCCAATGCGAACACCGCTGGCTATACCCGCGAAGTGCCGCAGTTCAGCGAGAACGAAGAGAACCTCTCCGGCGGAGTCGTTACCGGCGGCGGCGTCACTCTCGACGGGCTGCAAAGTGTCCGCGATGAGCTCCTCAATCTCCAGATTCAGCAGCAGACCTCGTTGCAGAGCGGCGCTGACACCGAATCCACGAGCCTTCAGCAAATCCAGTCTTTTTTCTCAGCCTCTTCCGGCAACGACATCTCCACCCAATTGACCGCGTTTTCCAGCAGCCTCGCACAGTTGTCCGCGACTCCTACCAGCACATCCGCACAGCAGAGCGTGCTATCGAGCGGCCAGGATCTGGCCAATGCCTTCAACTCGACCGCCAGCGGACTCGCAAGTGCGCAATCGGATGCAGACGGGCAAGTCACCCAGACCGTGGCTCAAATCAATACCTTGACGCAGCAGATCGCGCAATTGAACGGTCAAGTCTCTCAGCTCACCTCGGCCGGCCAGGATGGTGGCACGACAGAAGATCAACGCGACGAACTGGTGCAGCAGCTCTCAGCCCTCACCGGCGTTTCCATCACCCAAAGCAGCGACGGAGAAACCATCACCACCGGCAATGGAACACCTTTGGTGGTGGGCTCCCAGAGCTTCAGCCTGCAAACCACAACGGGCAGCAACGGCTTCCAGCAGGTGCTTGATTCGAACGGCAACAACATCACCTCTTCGATCCAGGGCGGTCAGCTCGGCGGGGCCATCCAGGTTCGCGATACAACGATTCCAGGATTCATGTCGTCGTTGAATACATTGGCCACTCAGTTTGCTACCAGCTTTAATGCAGCCCAGGCCAAGGGCTTCGACTCCAACGGCAATGCTGGCCAGGCGTTCTTTAGCGTGCCAGCCAATTCCGCCAACGCCGCTGCCGGCATCAGTGTCGCCCTTACCAACCCTTCGCAGATCGCCATCAGCTCCGACGGCTCCTCGGGCAGCAACGGCAACGTCGCCAATCTTTCCGCCGCGCTGACCAATGACCTTCCGTCAGGCGACACGCCGGCCAACGCATACGCCAATCTGGTCTTTCAAGTTGGGAGCGCCGCCTCGAATGCCAGCACGCAAAGCACCGCGATCGGCCAGAACCTGCAACAGCTTCAAACGCAGCAAGGATCAGTCTCCGCCGTCAGTGTCGATGAGGAAACAACCAATCTGCTTCGCTACCAGACAGCCTACGATGCAGCGGCACGCATCGTAAACACGATCCAGCAACTCAATACGGTGACTCTGGACCTTGGTTCCAGTGAAAGCTTCTGACTGATATGCGCATTGACCCAAACAATGTTCCCCAGATTCTCGCCGACATGCAGCAAAGCCAGGTGTCTCTCAACACGGCGCTGCAGCAGGTGTCCACTGGCAAAAGAGTAACTCAGCCTTCGGACGATCCCTACGCATCCGCGGCCATGGTGCAGAACACGATCGAGACCGGCGACGTAGACCAATACACGCAAAATGCAAGCACCGTATTGTCGAACATACAATCGGCAGACTCCGCGCTGAGTTCCGTAGTTTCGTCCCTTACCCAGGCCGTCTCGCTTGGAACAGAGGGCGCCAATGGCGCCAATTCAACCGCCAATCTGCAGGCGATCGCCACGCAGGTGCAAGGGCTTTTGACCAGCGTTGTTGGACAGGCAAACACATCCGTCGCCGGCAGCTATTTATTCGGCGGCACAAGCACGGCAACCCCATACACCGCGGACCCATCCTCGCCGACCGGCTACACCTATAACGGCAACAACGACGTCAACTCAGTTGCCATAGGCGACTCGACAAGCGTCCAGGTCAACCTTCCCGGGAGCCAGATCTTCTCCAACTCCAGCAACAACGTCCTGGCGTCGTTGAGTAACCTGGTCACGGCCCTGCAAAGCGGAAACAGCACCGACATCGGAAACGCGACCACTGCGGTCAGCTCCGCAATCAGCTACATCGGCCAGCAGCGTGTCGTCTACGGCAGCGCCGAGAGCCAGGTGAATGCCCAGGAGACTTTCCTGCAGCAGGACACGGTGACATTGGCCTCGCAGCAGAACAATCTCATCGGAGTGGACGAAGCCACGGCCGCCGTGAACCTGAGCCAGGCCGAGACCGACAACAGCGCAGCTTTGGCTGCCGCTGCAAAAGTTCTTCCCAATTCGCTGCTCAACTTTCTCTCCGCCCCGAGCTAGGACCATCGATCAAGCGGCCCCGTGCGTTTGCAGGCGTCGAAGCAGGGAAGCGTCGCAGCCCTCAGAGAAGGTGATTGCAATCCTCGCAGCGGATCGATCGCGAAGAATAGCATGCTCCCTGACGATCGGGATCGAGACAAAAGACAGCGGCATCGAAGCAAAGCTTCGATGCCGCCAATTCCGTTGGGTTGCAGTCAGCGTATTACGCCTGCATCCCTGTGCGTCTACGCAGACCAACTCGAGGCGCGTGCTTCGAACTGCTGCGAAGCGATCGAGGAAAATCCTGGCGCATGAGCCCAGGATGGAACTGCTGATACGGAGGCAGTGCGGACATCCAGGTCATGCCATATCCTGCGCAGCTTCAACACCGATTCCATCTGTTGTTCCAGGATCTCCGCTGATCTCTTGGCCTGGGCCGCAATCATCTTCCGCCGAAGACCTTCGTAAAATGCCCTAAGCTGGTCCGCCAACTCTCCACCGCTCCCGCGGGCAATCCAGTCCTCCAGATGTGCGACCACCAGCAGCGCGTGATTCACTTCTCGGACGCGTTGCTCGATATCATTGCTGCGTTCGGCCGCCGCGGCTCGCCGCAAGTCTCCGGCTAGCGTGTCGCAAAGGGCCACTAGCAAGCCGAACCCACTTGCGCCCGCTGCTGCAGTCTTTCGATAGGTCAGTTCCGTTCCGTTCATCTTCTCCTCCGGCTAGTTGCTGGATGAATTGTTCTCGCCAAGTTCCGCGTCGACATCTTTGATCTCGTTGGGCAGTTGCTGCAACGCAATTTCCGCCTTGCTGAACTCGCTTTGGAGCTGTGTTTGAAGCGGAGCGATAATGTTTGTCTGAAAGTTGTTGATGTCATCCTGCAAGGTTGTATTTTCGCTTGTGAGACTCTGCAGATCCACCGTGAACGCTCCATCCGAAGGGCTGATGAAGCTGGTCAACTGCTGATCCAGAGAGTTGGCAAATCCATTGAGGGAGCTGCCTTGGAAAAAGTTTTGAACATCGCTGTAATTGTTCTGAAGCGCGCTGTTCAGAGTTGAGCTATTCACGCTGAGCGTGCCGTCGCTATTCACCGAGATACCCATCGAAGACAGGTTCGAGACGGTCGTGCTTGTATCGCCGGATGAAGGTATCGCCGTATAGTCCAGCGCCTGCAGCAGTTCGCTTTGCAGATTGCGCACGCTCGGATCGGATGCCAGAACGCCTTCGCCCGACCCGGTGTCGGTAAATTGTGTGTTGAGTTGTCCAATGAGCGTGTTGTAGTCCGACACGAACTGGTTGATGGCCGTCGATGCTTGAGAGGTGTCAGGCGCGACCGAGAGGGTCACTGCAGTGCCAGGGCTTGCGCTCAACAGATTGAGCGTGAGCCCTGATATGGCGCCTGTAACCGTATTGGACGCACTCGTCACGGAGATGCCATTCACAGTGAGCGAGGCGTTGGTGCCGGCTTCCGCCTGGGTAAAACCAAAGCTCGAATCCGACGATGTGACTGTGAAATTGGCAGCGCTTCCCGAGGTATTGCTGGTAATCGCCAGACGAGAGCCGCTGGCATCGTTGATAACGCTTGCGGTAACGCCCAGGTTCTCGCCGTTGATCGCTTTTGTCAGGTCATCCAGCGTGTCGATGCCATTGCCGGTCGTGATCGTGGCGGAGGCGCCGCTGGCGGTGGTGATGACGAATGTTTCCGGCGGCAGGTCTGTGGTTTCGTTGGCCAGGGTATTCGAAGACCAGGAGGCGGTAGTCGCTAGGTTGTTGACGACCACAACGTCGTTCCCAATTGCGCTGCCGGAGCCAGAGGTGCCCGTGACAATGGTCGAGTTCGAAGAGGATGCAATCGTAGCCGACAAAGGCCCAGTCAGGCTGTTGAGGGACTGCATATCGTTGTCGAGGTTGGTAGAGCTGCTCTGCAGCTGCGTCAAGGCCGTGGCTTGATTTTGCAGCGTCGTTTGCTGCGCTTCCCAATTCTGCTCCGGAGCTTCAGCGGCCGTGACGGCGGCGCTCACGGCTGAATTCACGTCGATGCCTGGAGAGGAAGAGCCTGTTGCCGCTTCCAGAATGGCGCTCAGGTTGATGGCTGACGAGGGGTCAAGCAGCGAATTCAATGCGGAGAGTGAGCTCATAAGTTTTACCTATTCCTTTGCCCGGAACCTGATGTTTCTTGTCCGCCTGGTTAGGTCAATACTACTTGCACCAAACTATCGGCATATTCAGTCGCTGGTTTCAGAGGGGAACAAAAAAAAGTGATGGCGACTGTTTGGCGCCATCACTTGTGGGAAGGGGGACGAAAACTTACTGGATGAGCTTCAGCACGTTCTGCTGGGCCTGGCTGGACTGCGACAGGGCGTCAAAGCCGGTCTGCTCCAGAATGTTGAACTGGGTCAGGTTGGAGGTGGTGGTTGCAATGTCGGCGTTCTGAATGTTGTTCTGAGCGCTGGTGAGGTTCTGGACTTCGGTGTTTTCAACGTTCGTGTCCGCAGTCAGCTGATTGACGTTGGCGCCAATCGTTCCGCGCGATGCGGCAATCGAGTTGATCGCGGCAGTGATGTCGGTCAACGCCGTTTGTGCCGCAGTGCTCGAGCTCAGGTTATCGGTGCCCAGGCCCAGCGCAGTCGCGGAGAGCGTGTTGATGGTGGTCGTCAACGTTGCTGCGCCGCCGCTCGTGCCGTCGCTGGTGAAGGTGATCGCGGACTCGCCAGTGGCGCTCGTCGCATTGAACGCACCGAGGGTTGCATCGGTGCTGGATACCTGAAGTGAATCGCCAGCCACTGCATTCGAAATCACCGCTTTGCCGCCTGCGAAGCTCAGAGCAGTTCCAGTGCTCAACGTAGTGCCCGCTGCGGCTGTGATAGCGGCTTGCAGGGTTGCGAGCGTGTCTCCAGCGGCTGCTGTGAACTTGAAAACGCCGCCTGTAGCGCTGTCGGTGATGGTTGTCACCGAGCCTGTCGTCAGGGTCGTCGCCGCGGACAGAGGA
>Ga0302325_10021898_pt1 | contig 13378 bp, 5 predicted proteins | sample Palsa_T0_2_FD_201948 | JGI IMG/M metagenome (GOLD analysis project Ga0302325, IMG submission 201948) | Peat permafrost microbial communities from Stordalen Mire near Abisko, Sweden - Palsa_T0_2 | ecosystem: Environmental > Terrestrial > Soil > Palsa > Peat permafrost | place: Sweden: Abisko... | reverse complement strand
GGCCCACGACGCGCTGGTGATGCTGACTTCTGGCGGGGTACCAGCCGGGGTCCTCACGCCGGCCGAGGTGCTGGCCCCGGCCGGGTCCGCGCCCGCCGTGGCAACGCGGGCGACCGGGGTGAACGGCGTGTACGCGGCCGTCACGCCGAGCGGCACTGCCTCCGTTCGCGACGGGCACGCGATCGTGGACGTGCTGCCTTTCGCCGAGTCGTCCGTCCCGGTCGGGCAGGCGGAGGTCGCCTCGATCGAGCGTGCGCTCGTGGGCAGCCCCGGGGTCATCGGGGTCGGCGGGACCGGGGCATCGCTGATCGACTTCGACCACGCCGTCTACGGGGAGTTCCCGCTGCTGCTGGCGCTGCTCGCGGTCACCACGTTCATCCTGCTGACCAGGGCGTTCCGCTCGGTCCTGCTCGCGGCGAAGGCGGTCGTGTTCAACCTGATCTCGCTGACGGCCGCCTATGGCGTCATCACCTGGGTGTTCCAGGACGGCCACGGGTCGATGGCGGTATTCGGAGTGCCCGCCACCGGCGCCATCACGATGTGGGTGCCGCTGATGGTGTTCGCGTTCCTGTTCGGGCTGTCCATGGACTACGAGGTGTTCATCATCACCCGGATCAGGGAGGCCTACGACTCGTCGCTCGACGCCCGGTCGGCCGTGGTCACCGGGCTCGGCCGGACCGGACGGCTGGTCACCAGCGCGGCGGCGATCCTAATGCTCGGCTTCGTGTCGATGTCCACGTCGCCGCAGACCGACCTGAAGATCCTCGCGACCGGTCTCGGCGCCGGCATCCTGGTCGATGCCGTGGTGGTGCGCTGCCTGCTGGTTCCGGCGCTGGTGGCCCTCTTCGGCCGCGCGAACTGGTGGCTGCCGACGCCAGTCGCGCGACTCCTGCTGATACGGTCCCCGGCCGTGGATTCCGCGATCAAGGTCCCGGACCTGCTCACCCGCGGTTAGCGGAAGAGCGAGGTTACCGGTGAGGCGTGGGTGCCGTGCGGGACGGTACCCGGCGGGGCGGTACCGGGCGGGGCGCTGTCGGGCGAGGCGCTGTCGGGCGAGGCGGGCTGAGGATGGCGAGACGTTACCGTGCGAAAGAGCTCAGCGGGGACGCGGCACTGGTCGCGGAGGTCGTATTCGCTGATGCCCTCGGCGGCGAGCAGCTCAAGCGCGCGCGGCAGCATGGAGGGCTGCTCCAGGACCGTGACCAGGCCCGGCTCGCTGCGGCGCCAGCCTCGGCTGGTGAGCGTCGCCATCGCGTTGCGGTAGGAGACCTCGGTGAGCGCGCCTAGGCGGCGGGCGCGGTACAGGAGCGCCTGGATGCTGGTCCCCCAGCGCTCCTTGCACCGGGCCAGGGACTGCCAGGCGGCGGCGTTCATGGCCTTCGGCAGCTCGTCGCGGATCACGGCGGCGGGCATCAGGAACTCGGCCGCGAAGCGGTTGGCCTGGTCCTCGACCGTCCGGCCACCGGGCTCGGCATCGGTGTGCATGACCAGGTGGCCGAGCTCGTGGGCGACATCGAACCGCTGGCGGTAGTAGTCGTGCTTGACCGGGTTGAGCACGACGACCGGGCGGAGGCGGCTGTCGAAGGAGTACGCGTCGACGCTCGCGGTCTGGGGCGGGCTGAACACGACGAGGACACCGTGGTTCTCAAGCAGGCGGACGAGGTGGGGCGCCGGCCCGCCGCTCAGGCCCCAGCGTTCGCGGACATGCTGCGCTGCCCGTTCCGGTCCGCCGACGCCTGGTCCGCCGGTGACCGATCTGTCGGTAAACAGGTCGCCGGCGTCCATCGGCACCGGGAAGCTCGGCACGTCCGGGTCGGGGCACTCGACGTGCTTCTCCAGGCTGGTCGCAATGTCCACCGCGAGCTGGCCGTAGGCGAACGCCTGGTCGCGCGCGAGCTGGGTGGTAGAGCGGAGCGACCGGAAGTGCGGGGTGGAGGAGAGCGCGGCTACGTCGTCGGGGCGCATGGCGAAGAAGCCCAGGTCGACGCCGAGGCTGAGCGCGAGCCTGGCGACCGTGACCGCCGTCGGGCGTTTGGCGCCGGACTCCCAGGCGGCGACCGCGGTCGGGCTCATGTCGAGCAGCTCGGCCAGGTCGGATTTGCGCAGGCCGGCCAGCTGGCGGGCGAGGGTGAGGCGGGCGCCGTCGAAGAACGCGGCGACGTCGGCCGCGCGCGGACGGTCAGTAGTCGTCACGCCCGTCCGCCATCACGTTCCCGGCCGTTGCTGCGACCGCCGTCGATGATGCGCAGTCGGACCGGGGCGTCGGGCACTTCGGACGGGTTGTCGATCTCGGCCGCGGCCGGGACCTCGGTGCGGCGGACGACGGGGAGCGGCACCTTCAGCAGGTCCTCGCGCCAGTACCAGGCGGGGCCGCCGCGCAGGTTGAGCAGGGGACGGCCGAAGGTCAGCTCGAACTCGCCGGTGGCGGCGTCGAGGGTGTGCGCGACGATGAACGTGGGCACCTTGAGCTCTCGGTCGGCCGCCAGGAGCAGCGGGTCAAGCCGTCCGGGCAGGGCCGGGCCCGGGCGGGCGCCGTCGGGGAGGAACTCGTCGGGCAGGACCCCGTCGGTGAGCAGGTCCTCGAACAGCGACGGCTGGCGAAGGTCGGGGCTTGGCTGCATGGCGACGAGCTGCTTGGTGACGGACTTCTCCTGCCACGGCAGCGTCTCCAGCCGGCCGAACTCGGCCGAGGAGATCAGGAACCAGTGTCGCCGGTACGCCCACCCGGCGCTGCCGCGCAGGTCGGCCCGGCGGACCAGGCCGGGTGCCAGGCGCGGCATCGTCGCCAGGTCTCGCTCGGAGAGCTCGGCGCACAGAACGTCGACGTCAAGCCGGCCGTCCGCGGTCGGAACGGCGTACCGCTCGCAGGAAAAGACCCGGTCCAGGCGGTCGCGGAACAGGGTGAAGCGCGTGTGGCCCAGCCACGCTGAATCGTGACCGTCGGCCTCGGAGTAGATCTCAAGCGACCGCCTGGTCGCCGACTCGTACGCCCAGCGGATGCCGGTAAGCACGCCGGCGGCGGTGAGCGCCTCGATGACGTCCTGCTGTTCACCCATGAGCCCAAGGTACACCACAGGCAGTAAATGGTGCGCGAAAATGAACCGTGGTGGCGTGTCACCGCGCTCCAGTCGCGTCATGTGGGTTAACTCGTCCTGCAAGGTGGGTCGTGTGGGTTGCTTGTGCCGTGATGATGCACGTGAGCCGTGAGATGCAGACCCAAGATTCGGACATATCGACCCATTGTCATGACTGTGTGCTGTTCGGGTCATATAGCGCCCCAAACAGCACACGATGACGGTAACAGGGCCGTGTCCGGCTGGCCGATATGGCGAAATGCCGGAAATTGCGGGCTGTCGGGCGGATCGTCTCGCATCAGAGACGCCGCCGGAGGCGGGGGCTGAGCGGGCCAGGCGAAGCACGGGACCGTTCGAGCGAATCTAGATTTTTCTTTCAGTCGGCCGGGTCGGGGAGGCCGGCCGGGTCGGGGAGGCCGGCGAAGTCGGCCGGGTCGGGGAGGCCGGCGAAGTCGGCCGGGTCGGGGAGGCCGGCCGGGTCGGGGAGGTCGGGGAGGTCGGGGAGGTCGGCCGGGGCGGCTAGGTCGGTGATGAGGGGGGCGGCGACCGACTCCTCGTAGACGGCGCGGCCGGCTGCGCTCATTGCGTCGGCTAGGGCCGGGTCCCAGCGGGTGGGCTGGGGGAGGCCGCTGAGCTTCACGTGGTCGGCGTCTTCGCGGATGGCCTCCTGGTAATCGGCGGCGGACATGCGCCACGGGGTCGCGTTGTGGCGCCTGATGATGGAGTTGGCGATCGCGATGCCGGGCCAGTCGAAGTCGCCGTGATAGCGGAGCGTTCCTGAGGCGTTCGTGATGGCAGCGGCCAGGCGGTGGAAGGCGGTCGAGGGCTGGCCCTCGGTGCAGATGAGCGGCCGCGACCGCGGGCCGAGGTCGGCGGCGGCGCGGCGCAGGACGGCCGGGTTCTCGCAGACGTGCACCGTGGTTGCGGTCAGCGGGGCGACCGGCATGGCGATGAGCTGCTGGAGCGTGACGTAGAAGGGGACGCCCCGGGTTCCGGCGTCGGTGAGCCACTCCCCCAGGCCGTCGCCGCGGACGGCCAGGTTGAGGACGAGGACGCGGCTGGCCAGGTCGTCGACGATGACGCCACAGGAGTCCCACAGCTCGCGGCGCTGCTCGGTGGTGCTGGGTTTGCTGGTGCCGACGCGAATCGCGAGGGCTCGGAGCACCAGGGTGGCCAGCGTGGTTCCGTGGTTGAGCGCCTTGGTGTCGCCGGTCGCGGCCGCCGCGAGCTCGGCCAGCTGGATCGCCTCGGCCCGCTGCTCGATCGCCTCGAGCACGCGCGCGGCCTGGCCGGCCCGGTCCGCGTCGGCCGCGTTGACCAGCTTGGTCAGCGTCCCGTCGGCGACGATCTCCGTCAGCCAGACCCGGAACCAGCCCCGGTCGTTCAAAAAGCTCTTTTCGAGTGAACGGACGGTTGCTTCGCGTCCGTCGGCCAGCCTTCGCCGGTCCGCGGGTCGGTCCTTGACCGGCGGGCCGATCCGTTCGAGCAGGTCTTTGAGCCCGCCGCCGGTGGTCTCGCGGACGGCGGCGTCCAGATCGGCCAGGCGGACGGCGAGCTGGATGGTGCCCTCGGGACGGTACTGACCGGTGATGCCGATGATCGCCTTGCGCTCCGCGTCGTCGGGCTGCTTGATCGTGACGGCGGCGGTCAGGCTGCCGCCGGTGCGTTCGAGCGAGCGGCGGGCGGCGTCAAGCAGCCGCCGGTACTCGGGCCCGGCGTACCTCGCCTGCGGCTCCTGGTCCGTCATCCGGCCCTCCCCGCGTTGGCACGGCATGACACGGTCGCGCTCCCGGGGGGGCGTCGCGGCTGTCCCAAAGTCGCGACCGGTCGGTAACCCGACACCTTATCCTGATGCATCTAGGTCACCGGTAACAAGAACCGGGCCAACCGCTAACGCCTTCCCTGGGGACCGATGAGCGTACGTGCGCAGACGCGTTCCGGCCCGGCTCAGCCTCCCGAGGATCGGGCCGCGGAAGGTCGGATGTCCTTCTGGGACCTGCTGTTCCTCGCCGCCGGCGGCGTCATCGGCTCCGGCTGGCTGTTCGCAGGAACGGGCGCCGACGAGGCTGCCGGATCCTGGGCCCTCGGTTCCTGGCTGATCGGCGGGCTGCTGGTCGTGGTCGTTACCGCGGTGATGGTCGAGGTCAGTACCAAGGTGCCGAAAACCGGCGGGCTGATCTTCCTCCCGCTGCAAACCAGCGGACCGCTGTTCGCGACGCTGGTCGCCGCGGGCGTCTGGGGCTTCTACGCGGCTAACCCGGCGGGCGAGTCGACCGCGATGGTGCAGCACGTGGCCGCCTGGGGCAACTGGCCGAGCCTGTTCGACACCGCGGGCAACGAGCCGACCTGGGGTGGGATCGGGCTTGGGGTGTGCTTCCTGGTGCTCATCACCGCGCTCAACCTGCTGAACCCTCGACGGTTCCTCGTGCTCAACAACGTGCTGACGGCGTTCAAGATCTTCGTGCCGCTGCTGGTGGTGCTCCTGCTCGGCTGCGCGCTGATCTGGCCTCCGGCCCACCCGGTGAGCTTTCCGCAGGGTGCCTCGCCCGGGGCCGGCAGCCTGAGCTCAGCGCTCACCGCGATCGTCAGCGGCGGCGTGTTCTACGCCTATCTCGGCTTTCAGGGGCCGCTGGACTTCGCGGGGAACGTCAGGGGCGGCGGCATCGGCGAGGCGGCGCGCCTGCGCCGGGCGGTATTCGGTACCGTCCTCGGCTCGATCCTGCTGTACACCGCCCTGCAGGGCGTCATCATCTACCTCAGGTACCACTCGACCGGGGCCGTTGACGACGCGTCGTCCGTCTACACCGCGTTCGCCGGGGCGGTGGTCAGGCCGGGCTGGCTCGCCTCGGGGGTCACCGGGCTCATCAACCTCGACTCCGTGCTCTCCCCGGCCGGCACCGCGATGGTCTTCACGTACGTGCTGACGCGCGAGGTCGCGGCCCTCAGCCGCGCCCACCTGACGCACCGGGGCCTGCAGCGGAGCAAGAACTCGGTCATCCGGTTGCCTGAGGGCTTCTTGTGGAAGGTGTTCGACGACGACCGGATCGACGTCTACTGGCGGATCCTCCTGGTCGATTTCGCGATCAGCCTGGTCATGCTGCTCTTCACGCGCGGTTACTGGTCCGACATCCAGAACATCCCCACGATCTTGGCGCTGCTGGTCTACGCGACGCCGAGCATCGCGCTGGCCGCGCTGCGCCGGCGCCAGCCTGGCCTCTTTCCCAAGGGACGGTACGCCCTCATGGCGCCGGTGAGCTTCGCGGCGCTGGCGGTCGTCTTCGTCGTCGCCACCGGCGGCGTCGTGCTGTGGGGCATGGGCACGCTCGCGATCTTCTGCCTGGTCCTGTTCGGGCTCCCGGTCGTGGCGCCGATGGCGCGGTGGTACGACGCCCGGGCTCACGTGCGCGAATTCGGCAAGCTGAGGACGAATACGGGGGCGCAGCTGGCGGGCATCCTCGGCGGCTACTTCGGGCTGCTGACGATCGCCGAGGTGGTCAGGCGGGTGTGGCCGTCCCGGGCCGGCCTGGGCTGGGACATCGCGGGGCTGGCCGGCGTCGTCGCGATCTCCCTCATCGCGTTCCGCTGGCTGGTGCGGCTGTCGGTGACGTACATGGCGCTGCCGAACCAGCCGCCGTTGCTGCCGAAACCGCTGGCGCAGCCGGTCAGGCCGGACGGGGCTACTGGGGCAGGCTCATGATGGCCGCCGCTTCACCGAGGTAACCCCCCTTCGGCCGGCCCGGCTGGCCTGGCCGGAGGAACTCGTCCCGCACCTCGTCCCGGTGGTCGGTGTCGGCCCAGCGGCCGATGGTGGCACCGAGCAGCGCGTCCCAGCGCGGGTCCTGCCACATGCCCGGGATCTCGGTGCTTGGGTGCACCTGCATGACGATGTCGGTGGCGTCCGCCTTGGTGACCGCCTGCTCGTTCTCGAGGTAGCGCTCGAGCAGGTCGAACCCGGTGTCCTTCAAATCGTCATCGTCATAGATCCTGACCGCGATGCTGCCGATCTGCTGACCCGTGAGCTTGGGCGGGGGCGCCGTCCTGGGGTCGGTTAGCTCGCGCACCGCCCAGAAGATCAGGGTGGGGTAGTCGGGCAGCGACGTGAGCCCTCTGAGGTAGGCGATGTACCGCCCGGTCTCCACCTCCCCTGCCGCCAGGCCCCGCGCGAACTGCGCGTTGATCCGCTGCGCGGCGCGCCGCCGGTCGGCCTTGTCCACCCGCCCGAAGAGTTCGGCGATGTCCTCCCCCGGCCGGTCGGCCAGATAGGCAGCGGCGGCGACCAGCAGTTCCGAGCGGCACTTCGAGGGCACCCCGGGCAGGTCAAGCGCCGCCGCCAGGTTGTCGAAGAAGGGAATGGGGCGCCGCCTCGGGCCGCGCGCGCCGTCCGTGACGATCTCGGAGATCAGCTCGGCGAATGAGCCGGACAGCTCGGGCGAGCGGTACCACGACACAATGATGCCGTCGAGCGACGGCCAGTCCCGCGTCGCCGCGTACCCCCGGACCAGGCGCAAGCCCGGGGACGCGCGGTAGGCCGGCCCGGCCAGGACCTCGCACAGCCGGATCAACGGGGACGGCAGCCATTTGGGGGCGGTGGCCACGTGCTCGGCCAGCAGCCGGTCGCCGTTCGGCTCGTTCCCGAGCAGGTTCGCGACCAGTTCGGCGGTTTTCTTCCAGTTCACCGAGGCCGCCATCCGCTCGTCGATCCACTCCTCGACGATCGGCTGGGACGGGCTCAGGTGGCGCAGCGCGCCCACGATGCCGACCTGGCCGATCACGCCGGCCAGCGGTCGCTGGTGAGCCGCCAGGTCCGCTGCCGACGGGCGCGCCCCCTCATCGGACAGGGTCTGGAACAGGAGCGTCTTCGCCTCGTCGTCGCACCGGAACCGGAGCAGCTCGAAGTAGAGCAGGGCCTTGTCCAGGCTCGCCCGCGAGGCTGACCTGACGAAGGCGGTCAGGGTGTCTTCGACCAGGTCGTCCTGTCCGCGGCGTTTGCACTCGGCGATGAACTCGGCCAGGTCGGGTACGGTCCGCTGGGCGGTGAGGTCGTGGATGATGCTCTGCGTCAGGCCGGACCCGCCCTGCTCCGCGCGGCGCAGTCCCGCCGCCAGCTCGGCTGCCTTCGCCGGGGTCCGGTCGACCGCCGCCAGGGTGAGGATCGCCACCGCGTCCAGCGCGGCCAGGCCGCCGGTCTCCTCGCTCGCGGGCCACAACCGCAGCAATTCGTCAACGTCCCGCTCCTGCGCGAAGATGCGCAGGGTCGCCATCGTGTTGGCGGGGGCGGGCGGGTGCTGCGGGTCGCCGATGCGGATCTCCTTGATCCGCTCCGCGAACTGAGGAATGGGCGTCTGCCGGTCGAGCACGTGGCTGCCCTTGGGCCGCTGCTCCCGCTCCTGCCCGGCGCGGGCGAACCCCAACTGGCTCCGCTCGATGGCCGCGGCCATGTACCTGACGCCGGTCTGGTAGACATCGATGTTCCGGTGGTCAAGCGGTACCGCCATCAGGTCCGCGAGGTCGCGCAGCGCCTCCGGCAACTCCTCCGCCGACGGCATCGGCGCTCCCTGGACCAGCACCGGGATCACCCGGACGCCGAGCCGGAGCGCCAGCGCTATCTCCCCCGCCAGCACGTCGTCGGGATCGAACAGGCGGCGATGCCCGGCGGCGTCGGCGGCCGTCAGCCAGCTGGGCCCGATCAGCGCCAGCAGGACCGCCGAGGACTTGATCGCTTCCTCGATCCTGGTACGGAAGTTGTCGCCCGGCCCGATTGACTCCGCGTCCCTGAAGACCTGGGCACCAGGGAGGGACTGCTCGAGGCACATCCGCAAGAGCGACGCGGACACCCCGGCGTCATCACGCCGATAGCTGAGGAAGATGCCCTGCGACCCGTTCGGCATGCCCCGATCGTAAGGTTTGGCGCTGGCTGCTCCCGCCTATTCGGATCTTAACGGCCGCCGTCGCGGGCGATGCTAGTCGAAGGCGAGGTCGTCGTCTCCTTGGTCGTCGTCTAGGTCGGGGCCAAGCGCCTGGGACGCCTGAGATGCCTGGGAGTACAGGGTCGCTGCCGCGGCGAGGGGCGCGTGCCGGGTGGGGCGGAAGCCCAGCAGTTGGGTCGTGAGTTCTTCGTTGTCGGGGTAGCCGGCGGTGGCGTCGATGAGCTGCCGGCCGTCCCAGAGGATGAGCAGGGCGGAGGTCGTTCTCGTGACCTTGTCGTGGTAGAGGTCGTAGTGAGCGATCATCGGCACCGTGTCGGTCGTGACCCAGAGGTCGTGGCCGGTCATGAACAGGTCAAGGTCGAACTTGACCGCCAGGCCGAACAGGTCGGGCTTGTAGCGTTCGTCGATGCCGACGAACGCCTCGTCCAGGGCGATGAGCCGCGGGCAGTGCGGCTTGGCGCTTGAGTACAGCGCGTTGGCGGCGGCGAAGAGCGGCAGGTGAATCGCGGCCGACTTCTCGCCGCCGGACATGACCGAGTGCTTCGCCCGGGTCAGCCGCTGCTCGCCTTCGCCCGGCGTGATCAGAAGGAGCTCGAAGGCGTGCCACGACCGGTAGTCGAGGACGCTGCCGAGAGCCTCCCGGTAGGTGGCCCGGGGGTGCCCGGCCCGGTACTCGCGGATCATGTCGCGCAGGATGCCTCGCAGCTCGGCCAGGCGTTCGGGGCCGGGCGTGTCCCGGTCCAGCAGGTGCGACGCCTTGCGCTGGGCGTCAGTGATCCGGTCGGACTGGGCCCAGCGGATGCCGATGCAGATGCCGCTCGACATCGGCTTGGAGCGGGTGTCGGCGTTCATGTTCCTGGTCAGGTCGCGGGCGGCGACGACCCGCGCGTGGATCTGCCCGGCCAGGGCGGCCAGCAGCTCGTCCTCGAGGACCTTGCGCTCCCGGTCTTCGAGCAGGACCCCCTGGTCTTTAGCGCGCTCGTCGATTCTGGTGGCGAAGCCGGCCACGGGCTTGCGCCCCTCGTCGTCGATGACGTTCACGATGACCAGGCCGGCCCCGCCCGGCTCCCAGTCGACTCGGTAGTCCTCCTCGCACGCGGCCAGCGCGTCGGTGAAGTCCTTGAGCGCGACCGACATGCGGTCGGCGGTGTTCTTGAGCGCGCCTTCGGTTACCTGGCGGCCGCCTCTGGTCGCGGCGGCGAACGCGTCGAGGATCTCGGTCGCGGCGGCCGGGAGGGCGGCGCGGACCGCCGCGGGCGGGTCGGCTTGGCCAGCGGCCGCGGCTGGCTCGTCGGCCGCGGCTGGCTCGTCGGCTGCGGCTGCCTCGTCGGCTGCGGCTGCCTCGTCGGCTGTGTCTGCCGCGGCGAGGACGTCGGCGAGATCCTCGCTCGCCCGTGCGGCGTCCGGCCAGGCGGCCGGGTCCGGCCAGGCGCGCGCGGTGCTGACGCCGAGGAGCGGGCGCAGGTCGGGGCGGGCGAACTCGGCGAACGCGCCGGCCTGGTCGAAGAGCTGGCCGATCGCGTCGGCCAGCGACTGGCGCTGGTTGAGCAGGTCCCGCTCGGCCGTGGTGACCTTGTCATGCTCCTGCCGGGCGCGCCGGTCGTGGTCCTGGTAGGCGCCCTGGGCCGCCTTGAGCTCACGCTCGGCCTGCCGGATCTGCTCGAGAACGCGCTGGACGTCCGTCTGCAGCGCCTCCTCAAGCGAGCGGAACTCCTCGTCGAGGGCGGCCTGGGCGCGCTCGGCTTCCTCGAGGGCGGTCTCCTGCTCCGCGTATTCGAGGCGCTGGCGTTCGACCGCCTCGCTGCGCTCGGCCAGGTCCTCTTCCGCCCGGACCAGGGTGGCCCGCTCTTTGTGCAGGTCCGATGCCGCGTTCTCGAACTCGGCGGCGGCTCGCGCGATCGCATCGACATCATGGGCGTCGGTCGGCAGGCGGCGCTCGGCGGCGGCCTGTCGCAGCTGGCGGGTCCGCGCGTCGGTCTCGGCCACGGCGCTGTCGAGGGTGGCGCGCGCGGTCTCCGCGTCCTCCCGTGACCGGGCGAGCAGCGCGGCCTGGGTGCTCGCGGCCTCAGCCCCCCTCGCGACCGGCCGGGTGTCGGGGAGCTCGCGGCGGGCGCGGCGGAAGTCGTCTTGCTCGCCGGCGGCGCGGTCGGCCTGTCGCGCGAGCGCGCTCTCCTCGACGGCGGCCGCCGCGATCAGGTCGTCTTGCTCTTCCAACCGGGCGCGGCGACGGTTGGCGCGGTTGGTCGCGCCGATGTACTCCGGGGTCTGCTTGGGCCGGGCGCCGACGTGGACGCCGTAGCTGAACTGGGCCCTGGTCGAGATCAGGGGCTGGTCAGCGGACGCGACCGAGCGGGCGGCGCGCGGCGCGGGCGCGTAGCCGAAGACGTAATCGACGCCGCGGGACGCGGCCGGGGCCGGAATGTCGGACCCGGATGCCATGATGTCGTCAGTGAGGGTGACGGAGCGGAGCACAGCGACGATGACGTCGGCGGGGACGTGCTCCTGATCCTCGGGGATGAGTACATCGGCGAGGGTCTTGGCACCGCTTGAGGCAGCACCGGGGGCGCTGCCGGAGGCGGTGGGGATGAGGTAGCCGTCGGCTTCGGCGGCTTCGAGCGCGGCCGCGGTCAACGCCGGATCTGGGTGCACCCAGGCGGTGAGCAGGCCCGCGCCGTAGAGGGCACCCTCGATCGCGGCGGCGGTCTCGTCCGGGATTTCGGGGGCGAACCGGACGAGCTGCCAGAGCGGGGCGCCGGGGCGGGCGTCGCGAGCGGCCGGGCGCAGGTCACTCGCGGGCGGCGCGTCGTCCTGCTCGGCCGCGATGACGGCACGCTCGGCGCGCAGGTCGGTCAGGCGCCGCCGCACCTGGCCGAGCGCGGCGTCGAGCGTGGTGCGCGCGGCGATCGCGGCGGCCTGGCGCGCGGCCGTCCGGTCGTCGTACACCTCGGCCAGGCCCGTCGCGCCGGCGTTGCCGATCAGCTCGAGCGCCTCGGCCAGGGAGTCCGCCAGCTCGTCTTCGTCGGCCAGGGCGGCCCAGCGGGTGGACCACGTGGCCAGGTCGGCGGCGGCGGCCTGGCGGGCTTCGGTCAGGCGGGCGGCAGCGGTGTCGGCGTCACGCTGCTGTCGCTCGTGGGCGGCGACCTTGCGGGTCAGTTCCTGCTCGGCGTACGCGCGCTTCGCCCTGGCGTCGCGGATCGCGTCGAGCAGGCGGCGGATCTCGCCGATGTCATCGCGGCGGGCGGCCACCCGGGCACGGGCGGTCGCGAGGAGCTCGTCGCCGGCGTCGACCGGGCCGAAGCCGTCGTCGGTGATGCCGGAGCGCTGGGCGGCGTCGGCCAGGGCGGCGGCGAGCCGGCCCGCTTCGGCGCGGCTGCCGGCGACGCGCCGGGCGAGCTTGCTCACCGCGGCGGTCTGGTCGGCGAGGCGGCGGCGGTCCCGGTCGAGGCTGCCGCGCTGTCGGGCGACCTCGGCGGCGCGGCTGGCGACCTCGCGGCGCTTGTCCTCGATCCGGCCCTGGGCCTTGTACTCCTCGGAGTTCTGCAGGCCCGCCAGGCGGCCCTGCAGCCGCTCCCCCTCGGACCGGCTGGCCTCCCGGTCGGCCTCGGCCGCCCGTTCCGCCGCGACGGCGCGGCGGCTCGAGGCGGCGGCGACCGCCAGCCGCTCGGCGTGGCCGGCGGCGACGTCCGACCGGGCCTGCACCCGGTCAAGCGCGAACTTCACATGGGAACGGAGGTAGGCCTCATAGTGCGTCGTGAACTCGCCTACGGCCGCGTTGGCGGCGGTCAGGTCGTCGAAGAGCTTCTGCACGGCGGCGAGGTTCTCGAAGTCCCTGGCGGCCTGCTGCACCAGGTCGTCGTCGACCGGGGAGAGGCCGGAGGTGAGCGTGTCCGAGACCTTGGCCGGGTCGAGGTCCTTGGCCAGCAGCGGGCGCCGCAGCGCCAGCAGCAGGTCGAGGAGCTGGGAGTAACGTTCCCGGCCGAGGCCGAAGAGGCGATGATCGACCAGGTCGCGGTACTCGGTCGCGGTCCGCCGCCAGGCCTCGGGCTCGAGGACCGCGCGGAGCTGGCGTTCCGTCAGCGGGCGGGAGTCCGCCGACAGCAGGCCGAAGTCCACGCCGACGCGCAGGCCGGTGACGAAGAACGACATCCGCACGCCGTCGGAGTTCCGGTGCGCCCGCATGCCGATGATCAGCGTCACGGTCTCGGCGGTGAGCTCGCCGACCTCGCTGACCTCGCCGACCTCGCTGGCGACGCCAGCCGCGCCAGCCGCGCTGTCCGCGCTGTCCCCGCGGGCGGGCGCGAACTCCATCCAGACGTAGCCGTACTCGGATTCCTGGCCGCGGAAGAGCAGGTTGGACTTCATCGTCCTGTTCTCGCC
>Ga0302325_10021896_pt1 | contig 13378 bp, 15 predicted proteins | sample Palsa_T0_2_FD_201948 | JGI IMG/M metagenome (GOLD analysis project Ga0302325, IMG submission 201948) | Peat permafrost microbial communities from Stordalen Mire near Abisko, Sweden - Palsa_T0_2 | ecosystem: Environmental > Terrestrial > Soil > Palsa > Peat permafrost | place: Sweden: Abisko... | reverse complement strand
GCCTAGGCGTTGCGGTTGTTTCGACGCCAAAGGGAGTAATGGCCGACCATGCCGCCCGCGACGCCAATGTCGGCGGCGAAATCCTGTTCACGGTGTTCTGATGTCTCGTATCGGCAAAAAGCCAGTCGCGTTGCCTTCGGGCATTACCGCCAACGTTGAAGGCCAGACGGTCAAGGTCAAAGGCCCGAAGGGCGCTTTGTCCTTCGTCGTGCCCGACGACGTTGCGGTAAAGCTTGACGGCGGACAGATCAAGGTTGATCCGCGCAACGAAACCAAGCGCGCGCGCTCGCAGTGGGGCACGTCGCGCACGTTGATCGCCAATCTGATCGCCGGTGTTACCAAAGGTTTCGAGCAGCGTCTCGAGATCAACGGCGTCGGCTACCGTGCGGCGGTCCAGGGCAAGATCCTCAATATTACGCTGGGCTATAGCCACGACATCAACTATCCGATCCCTGAAGGCATCACGATTGCGACGCCGCGGCCGGTCGAGATCATTATCAGCGGCGCCGATCGTCAGAAGGTCGGACAAGTGGCGGCCGAAATCCGCGAATATCGCCCGCCGGAGCCCTACAAGGGCAAGGGCATCAAATACTCTGACGAACGAATCTTCCGCAAGGAAGGCAAGAAGAAGTAACGGAGCCGCGCGATGACCAGGTTGAGTGATAAGACCTTGAAGCGAAAGGGGCGCGTGCGCGGCGCACTGCGCCGTGCGGCCGGTGAGCGCAAGCGGCTTTCCGTGTTCCGTTCGTCAAAGCACATTTATGCGCAGGTGATCGACGACGGTGAAGGCGTGACGCTTGCGTCCGCATCGACCACGGAAAAATCGGCCCGCGAAGGTCTCAAGACCGGCGCCAGCGTCGATGCCGCGAAAGCGGTCGGCAAGCTGATCGCGCAACGCGCCCAGGAAAAGGGCGTCAAAGACGTTATTTTCGACCGTGGCAGCTATCTCTACCACGGCCGCATCAAGGCTCTCGCTGAAGCTGCGCGCGAAGGCGGACTGAATTTTTAAAGCAACCCGACGAGTTGAACAGACTGGATCGACATCATGGCACGTGAACCCCGCGAACGGCGACGAGACGACGAGCGCGACAGCGAATTCGTCGATAAGCTCGTTCACATCAACCGCGTCGCCAAAGTGGTGAAGGGCGGCCGGCGTTTCGGCTTCGCCGCTCTGGTCGTGGTCGGCGATCAGAAGGGCCGGGTCGGTTTCGGTCACGGCAAGGCGCGTGAAGTCCCGGAAGCGATCCGCAAGGCGACCGAGGCTGCCAAGCGCGGTCTTACCCGCGTCCCGTTGCGCGAAGGACGCACGCTGCATCACGACGTCGCCGGCCGTCATGGCGCCGGCAAGGTCTATCTGCGTGCGGCGCCTCCCGGTACTGGCATCATTGCCGGCGGCCCAATGCGCGCCGTGTTCGAGACGCTGGGTGTGCAGGACGTGGTGGCGAAGTCGGTCGGCACGTCGAACCCTTATAACGTAGTCCGCGCGACCTTCGATGCGCTCAAGCACCAGGACTCGCCGCGTTCAGTGGCGGCGCGCCGCAACGTCAAGGTGTCGGCGCTGCAAGCGCGGCGCCGTGATGTCGATGGCGACACGGTCGTGGCAGACTGAAGTTTCGGGAGCTTGCAATGAGTGACGCGAAAAAGACCGTCAAAGTACGGCAGATCGGCAGCCCGATACGGCGGCCTCATCAACAGCGCGAGACTTTGATCGGGCTGAAACTCAACAAGATCGGCCGGATAGCCGAACTCGCGGACACGCCGCAGACCCGCGGCATGATCGCGAAGGTCGCGCATCTCGTGGAAGTGCTGGAGAAATAGTCGCCATGAAACTGCACGAACTCTCCGGTCGCCCCGGTGCGCGCAAGACGCGCAAGCGCATCGGACGCGGCATCGGCTCAGGCACCGGCAAGACCGGCGGCCGCGGTGGCAAGGGCCAGACCGCGCGCTCCGGCGTGCGCATCAAAGGCTTCGAAGGCGGCCAAATGCCGCTGCATCGCCGGCTGCCCAAGCGCGGCTTCCGGAATGTGAAATTTGCCCTCAAATTCAACGAGGTAAATCTCGACAAGCTGCAGGAGGCGATCGACGGCGGCCGCCTCGATGCCGGCAGCAAGATTGACGCGGCAGCGCTGATCAAAGCGGGCATTTTGCGCCGGGAAAAGGACGGCGTTCGGCTGCTCGGTGGCGGCGAAATCAAAGCCAAGATCAATGTTTCGGTGTACGGGGCATCGAAATCGGCGATTGCCGCGGTTGAGAAAGCTGGCGGCTCGGTCGAAATCCTCGCACCGAAGCGGGAAACGAGCGAACAGGCGGCCTGATCACCATATAGGACGGGTTCGTTCACGGACCCACGGAGCAGCGGCGGATGGTCTCGGCAGCAGAACAACTTGCAGCCAATCTGAACTTCGGTGCGTTGGCGAAGGCCGAAGAGCTCAAAAAGCGCATCTGGTTCACCCTCGGCGCGTTGCTGGTCTATCGGCTTGGTACCTACATCCCGCTGCCCGGCATCGATCCGAACGCCTGGGATCAGATTTTTCAGTCCCAGTCCAGCGGCATTCTGGGCATGTTCAACATGTTCGCCGGCGGCGGCATTCATCGCATGGCGATCTTTGCGCTGAACATCATGCCGTACATTTCGGCGTCGATCATCGTTCAGTTGATGACGACTGTTTCGCCGACCCTTGAGCAGCTCAAGAAGGAAGGCGAAGCCGGCCGCAAAATCATCAATCAATATACCCGGTATCTGACGGTGCTGCTGGCCGCGGTTCAGGCCTATGGTATCGCTGTCGGTCTTGAAGGATCGCAAGCGGTTGTCGCTGCGCCGGGGATGTTCTTCCGGATATCGACGGTTATCACGCTGACCGGCGGCACGGTATTTCTGATGTGGCTCGGTGAGCAGATTACCCAGCGGGGTATCGGCAACGGCACCTCGCTCATCATCATGTCGGGTATTGTTGCGCAATTGCCCTCGGCGATTGCGGGGACGCTCGAACTCGGCCGTCAGGGCGCGTTGTCGACTGGCCTCATCCTGATCGTGCTGGTGGTGGCGGTCGCCGTGATCACCTTCATCGTCTTCATGGAGCGTGCTCAGCGCCGGCTGTTGATCCAGTATCCCAAACGCCAGGTCGGCAACCGCATGTTCGAGGGGCAGTCTTCGCATCTGCCGCTCAAACTCAACACGTCGGGCGTCATTCCGCCGATCTTCGCCTCATCGCTGCTATTGCTGCCGACCACGATCGCCAACTTCACCGCAGGCCAGGGGCCCGGCTGGCTCACCACTATCACCACGCAGCTCGCTCACGGGCGCCCGCTGTTTCTCGCGCTGTACGTGGCGCTGATCGTATTCTTTGCCTTCTTCTATACGGCGATCGTTTTCAATCCGACCGAGACCGCCGATAACCTGAAAAAGCACGGCGGCTTCATTCCGGGTATTCGGCCCGGCGAGCGGACCGCTGAATACATCGACTACGTGCTGTCGCGGATCACGGTGATCGGCGCGGCCTATCTCGCTGTGGTCTGTATGTTTCCGGAAATGCTGATCGCCTATGCGGCAGTGCCGTTCTATTTCGGCGGTACTTCGCTTTTGATTGTCGTCAGCGTCACTATGGATACGGTAGCGCAAGTGCAAGGCTACCTGCTCGCGCACCAGTACGAAGGACTGATAAAAAGATCGAAGCTAAGGGGGGGGCGCCGTAGATGAGACTGATATTGCTGGGCCCGCCGGGGGCTGGCAAAGGAACGCAAGCCCAGCATCTCGTCGCCAAATACGGCATTGTCCAGCTCTCCACAGGAGACATGCTTCGCGCTGCGGTGAAGGCCGGCACGCCTGTTGGTCTCCAGGCGCAGGAGATCATGGCGCGCGGCGGCCTGGTGCCTGACGATGTGGTCGTCCGGATCGTTGCCCAGCGCATCGAAGAGCCGGATGCACGCAAAGGTTTCATCCTCGACGGCTTTCCTCGCACAGTGCCGCAGGCAACGGCGCTCGACCGCATGCTGGCCGAGCGGGAAATCGGCCTCGACGCAGCGATCGAAATTCGGGTTAATGAAGAGGCCCTGCTAAAGCGCATCGAGAGCCGCATCGCCGAGACGCGGTCGCGCGGCGAGACGCTTCGCGACGACGACGACCCACGGGTGCTCCATCGCCGGCTTGCGGCCTATCGGGAGCAGACCGCCCCACTTGTGGCCTATTACAGCCTGCAAGGGGTGCTCCATACTGTGAATGGCATGGCACCGATCCCGGAGGTTACGGAAGCGATCGATAGAGAGCTGACCAAGGCGCTGGCGGCCAAGGCAGCGCCGGTTTTAGCCAAGCCGGCCAAAAAGGCCGGCAGGAAGCCCGCAGGGCAGGTCGCGAAGAAGGCGGCCAAGAACTCTTCGAAAAAGCTGGCCCAAAAAGCGCGGAAGGCGGTATCTATAGGAAAAAAATCCAAGACTAAACCGGCGGCAAGCAAGCGTAGAACAAAGCGCCGGACCGCCAAACAAAAGCGTGGACGTTAAGTACACGAAGCCGCTAGTTGAGGTTGACGAAAGCGCTGTGAATCCATTAATAAGGCCCAAATATCCAGTCGGACATTTAGCAGCGCTGCCAGGCCGCAAAGGCAGGCGGGCGCTGGCTTTTTACGTTTGATGACCCGCTTAAGAGACATAGGAACCGACAGGTAGCGGCAGGCTCGCCAAACCGGGTGAGAATGCCGGCTGTCATGAGGAGTACTGACTGTGGCCCGTATCGCCGGTGTCAATATACCGACTAACAAGCGCGTGGTGATCGCGCTTCAATACATCCATGGCATCGGTAACACTAAAGCCAAGGAAATCCTGCAGAAGGTTTCGATGCCCGAGTCGCGTCGGGTGTCGCAGCTCACCGACCAGGAAGTGCTTCAGCTTCGCGAGATCATCGACCGCGACTACGTGGTCGAGGGCGATCTGCGGCGCGAAGTTTCGATGAACATCAAGCGGCTGATGGATCTCGGGTGCTACCGCGGTCTGCGCCATCGCCGTGGTCTGCCGGTGCGCGGCCAGCGCACCCATACCAATGCACGCACCCGCAAGGGTCCGGCAAAGGCCATTGCCGGGAAGAAGAAATAGCGTCGAATAAGACAACGTAACGGCGCCGGTGCGGCCGGTGCCGATCCGCGAAAGGGTTCAGAATGGGTAAAGATGCCACGCGCGTCCGCCGACGCGAACGCAAAAACATCGCGTCCGGTGTCGCGCATGTGAACGCGTCGTTCAACAACACCATGATTACGATAACCGACGTTCAAGGCAATACTATTGCATGGTCGTCGTCGGGAACGATGGGTTTCAAGGGCTCGCGCAAGTCGACCCCCTACGCTGCGCAGGTTGCGGCAGAAGACGCAGCGAAGAAGGCGCAGGAGCACGGCATGCGGACGCTCGAAGTCGAGGTTGCGGGCCCTGGTTCGGGCCGCGAGTCGGCGCTTCGTTCGTTACAGGCTGCCGGTTTCACGATTACGTCGATCCGGGACGTGACACCGATCCCGCATAACGGTTGCCGCCCGCGCAAGCGGCGGCGCGTCTAGGACATCCGGCTAAATGGAACAAATTGACCGTTTGCCGCCGCTCGATCTTGGCCCCACGGAGCGGAGTGGGGCGCGCGAGACAATCGCGCCGCTCAAAGCGATGGGTGATAACGTGACGATCCAGAAGAATTGGCAAGAATTAATCAGGCCCAACAAGTTGCAGGTGAGTCCTGGCGCCGATATGCGGCGCTCGGCCACCGTGATCGCCGAGCCGCTTGAACGCGGCTTCGGCGTGACGCTTGGCAACGCGCTGCGGCGTATTTTGCTCTCATCGCTGCAAGGTGCGGCGGTTCAGTCGGTGCATATCGATGGCGTGTTGCACGAATTCTCCTCGATCGCCGGTGTGCGCGAGGACGTCACCGACATCGTGCTCAATATCAAGGATATCGCCATCAAGATGCAGGGCGATGGCCCGAAGCGGATGGTGGTGAAGAAGCAGGGACCTGGCACCGTCACGGCCAATGACATTCAGACCGTCGGCGATATCGTTGTGCTCAATCCCGATCTCGTGCTGTGCACTCTCGACGAAGGTGCTGAAATCCGGATGGAATTCACCGTCAATACCGGCAAAGGCTACATCCCGTCCGAGCGCAATCGTCCGGAAGATGCCCCGATCGGGCTCATTCCGGTGGACAGCCTATATTCTCCGGTGCGGAAGGTTTCCTACAAGGTCGAGAACACCCGCGAAGGTCAGATCCTCGACTACGATAAGCTTACCCTGACGATCGAGACCAACGGCGCTTTGAGCCCCGAGGACGCGTTGGCTTATGCCGCGCGCATCCTGCAGGATCAGCTTAATGTGTTCGTCAATTTCGAAGAGCCGAAGCGCGAAACCGCAAGCGCGCCGATCCCGGATCTGGCATTCAATCCGGCGTTCCTCAAGAAGGTCGACGAGCTCGAGCTGTCCGTACGTTCGGCCAACTGCCTGAAGAACGACAACATCGTGTATATCGGCGATCTCGTTCAGAAGACCGAGGCCGAGATGCTGCGCACGCCGAATTTCGGCCGCAAGTCGCTCAACGAGATCAAGGAAGTGCTGGTGCAGATGGGTCTGCATCTCGGCATGGAAGTGCCCGGCTGGCCGCCGGAAAATATCGAAGAGCTGGCCAAGCGCTTCGAGGATCATTACTGAGGCGTGGCCTCGACGACCGGGAAAGTGAGTACATAAGATGCGTCACGCAAAGACCCATCGCAAATTCAACCGCCGTTCCGATCATCGCAAGTCGATGCTTGCGAATCTGGCGTTGTCGTTGATCAAGCACGAGCAGATCACGACGACGCTGCCGAAGGCGAAGGATTTGCGTCCGATCGTCGAGAAGCTTGTAACCCTTGGCAAGCGCGGCGACCTGCACGCCCGCCGTCAGGCCATTGCGCAAATTCGTGACATCGGCACGGTCAAGAAGCTCTTCGAGGTGATCGGTCCGCGCTATAAGGAACGTAACGGCGGCTATACCCGCGTTATGAAGGCAGGCTTCCGCTACGGCGATTCTGCCCCCGTCGCGGTGATCGAGTTCGTCGATCGCGATGTCGAGGCCAAAGGCAAGGATTCCGGGCCGGTGCAGGTGCGCTCGGCGACTGAAGCTGCGCCAGCTGCAGCGTAGTCTCCGAAGGCATATGATGATTAGGGGCAGCGCAAGCTGCCCTTTTTCTTTTGGGCCAAGCGGTCCCTGCTTGCCATTTTTGTGACAATCACCAGACGAAACAATTGCGCACAGCACGCATCTGCTGTTTGTTCCGCGGCCCGACCTGCAATATTGTTCGAACGGAAATGGGCAGGGAGAATCGCGATGCTTCTTAGGCTTGCAACATTGTCGATGGCTGCGGCGGTGATCGCCGGAGCGGCTTATGCCGATACGCCGCTTGAGCGCGGCAGCTATCTGGTGAACACCATTATGACGTGTGGCAATTGCCATTCGCCGAAGGGGCCCCCCAACGTAGTTGCCGGCAAGGATTTTTCCGGCGGTCTGCGCTTTGAATCGCCTGCGTTCGACGTTACCGCCTCGAACATCACACCGGACAAGGATACCGGCATAGGTACCTGGAGCGCAGACGACATCAAAAAGCTGATGCTCGATAATGTGCGGCCTAACGGCATGTCGCTTGTCGTCATGCCGACCGGGTTTTATCGCATCATGCTGCCGAGCGATCTCGACGCCGTCGTGACCTACCTGCAAAGCGTGAAGCCGATCAGCAACAAGGTGCCTGATCCGACCTACAAGATGCCGTCGAAGCACCAGATTTTTCCCGGCGCTGAGAAGCCAATCGATCCGGCCGATCTTAACGATAAAGTCAAACGTGGTTTCTATCTCGCGGCCATCGGCCATTGCATGGAGTGTCATACGCCCCGGCCGAGGGGTGAACTTGATTTCTCCAATATCGGCGCCGGTGGCCAGGAATTTCCAGGGCCGTGGGGTATCGTGAAATCGGCCAATATCACGTCGAGCAAGACCAAGGGGCTCGGCGATTGGAGCGATGCCCAGATCAAGCAGGCGATCACCCAGGGCGTCGACAAGGACGGCAAAAAGCTGACCGGTCCGATGGGCTTTCAGTATTATGCGCATATGACCGATGCGGACCTTGATGCGGTGACCGCCTGGCTGCGCACCGTGCCGCCGAAGGAGTAGTCGGGGAGGGCACAATCGCCCTTCTAATGCCTCGGTTAGACGCCTATATAACCGCGTAGAATCGGGTTTTTTCCTATGGCGCGTCTGCCTTTTTTTCTTATGCTGATGGTGGCTGCCGCGGATCTCGCGGCGGCGTCTGCGAATGCCCAGCAGCGCCAGGTCCCGACTTCAGCCGCCCAGCTTCAGCTCTCGTTTGCGCCGATCGTGCAACACGTCGCGCCGGCCGTGGTCAACGTCTACGCCCAGCATGTCGTCGCCAACAACAATCCGTTTCTGGCCGATCCATTCTTCCGCCAGTTCTTTGGCGGCATGCCGCGGCAGCAGGTCGAGCGCTCGCTCGGTTCGGGCGTGATTGTTGATCCTTCCGGGCTGGTCGTCACCAATTATCACGTGATTGCCGACGCCAGCGAGGTAAAGGTCGCGCTTGCCGACAAACGCGAGTTGGACGCCGACATCGTGTTGAAGGACGAACGGGGTGACCTTGCCGTGCTCCGCATCAGGGGGACCAACGAGAAATTCCCGACGCTCGAATTCGCCAATTCGGATGAATTGCAGGTCGGCGATGTAGTCCTGGCGATCGGCGATCCCTTCGGCGTCGGCCAGACTGTGACCCACGGTATCGTCTCGGCCGTGGCGCGTACCCAAGTCGGCAATAGCGACTATCAGTTTTTTATTCAGACCGACGCCGCGATCAATCCCGGCAATTCCGGCGGTGCGCTTGTTGATGTCAACGGCCGGCTGGTCGGTGTTAATTCGGAGATTTATTCGCGCTCCGGCGGTTCCGAAGGCATTGGTTTTGCGATCCCGGCGAACATGGTGCGCGTTGTGGTTGCCTCCGCTGAGAGTGGCAGCAAGACGGTCAAGCGCGCCTGGTTCGGGGCCAAGCTTCAGGAGGTCACGCCGGAGATTGCTGACAGTATCGGCTTGCAGCACCCGAGCGGCGCGCTTGTGGCAAGCGTCGTCAACGGCAGCCCCGCCGCGCGCGCCGGCATCAAGACCGGTGACCTGATCGTGACCATCGACGGCGTTACCGTCGACGATCCGGCGGCGTTCGACTATCGCTTTGCCACCAAGCCGTTGGGCGGCGAGACCAAAATCGGGTTAATCCGGCAGGGCAAAGAAACAGTCGTCTCGCTACCGTTACAGGGTCTGCCAGATACACCTCGCGACGAAGTGGTCATTAAGGGCCGCTCGCCATTCCTCGGCGCTACGGTCGCGAACCTGTCCCCGGCGCTCGCCGACGAAATGCGGCTCGACCCGCAGGCCGAAGGCGTCGTCATTACCGGGGTCGCCGACGGTTCGGCGGCAAAATCGGTCGGTTTCCAGAAGGGCGATGTCGTCGTCTCGGTCAACGGCCAGAACATTGCCAAATCGAGTGATCTCGATCGCATCGCCAATGCCGGCAGCCGCAGTTGGCGCGTTACCATCGACCGCGGCGGTCAGCAGATTTCCGTGATGTTCAGCGGATGACCTCGCGACCGAGGAAGAACGCTCCGACGCTTTTCGCGGCCGGCGGCCTCGACCGCGATGCTCCTCGGCCTCTCGCTGACAAGCTCCGCCCCGATAAACTTGCCGATGTCGTCGGCCAGGATCATTTGCTGGGGCCTGATGGTGCGCTCTCGCGCATGCTGGAGACGCGGTCTCTTGGATCGCTGATCTTCTGGGGCCCGCCCGGCACCGGCAAGACAACGGTGGCGCGGCTGTTGGCGCGGGAAACCGAGCTTTATTTCGAGCAGATTTCGGCGATCTTTTCCGGCGTTGCCGACCTGAAGAAAGTCTTCGATGCAGCGCGGTTGCGCCGCGAGACTGGGCAGGGGACGCTGCTGTTTGTCGATGAGATCCACCGCTTCAACCGGGCCCAGCAGGATTCATTTTTGCCGGTGGTCGAGGACGGCACGATCGTCCTGGTCGGCGCCACGACCGAGAATCCGTCGTTCGAACTAATCGCACCGCTGTTGTCGCGGGCGCGTGTCCTGGTTTTCAAGTCGCTCGATGCTCCGGCGATCGAGAAACTTTTAGCCCGTGCTGAAGATATCGAGGGCAAGAAGCTGCCGCTTGATGCCGAAGCTCGCGCTTCGCTGCTGCGCATGGCGGATGGCGACGGTCGCGCCGCATTGACGCTTGCCGAGGAAATTTGGCGCGCCGCGCGCAATAACGAGATTTTCGATGCCGCAGCGTTGCAGGGCGTGGTTCAGCGGCGCGCGCCGATTTACGACAAGAAGCAGGACGGCCACTACAATCTGATCAGCGCTCTGCATAAGTCGGTGCGCGGCTCCGACGCCGATGCCGCGCTGTATTACCTGTGCCGTATGCTCGACGCGGGCGAGGATCCGCTTTATCTGGCGCGCCGGATCGTGCGCATGGCGGTGGAGGACATTGGGCTTGCCGATCCGCAGGCGTTGGTCGTCGCCAACGCGGCTAAAGACGCCTACGATTTTCTCGGCAGTCCGGAAGGCGAACTCGCCATTGCCGAGGCCGTGATTTATGTCGCGACTGCGCCGAAATCGAATGCGACCTATGTGGCGTTTGGCGCGGCGATGCGGACGGCGAAGGAGGCAGGCTCGCTGCCGCCACCCAAGCACGTTCTTAATGCGCCTACCAAGCTGATGAAAGCCGAAGGTTATGGCGCGGACTACGAATACGACCACGATAGCGAGGAAGCATTCTCGGGCCAGGATTACTTCCCCGAACAACTCGGCCGCCGTCAGTTTTACGATCCGCCAGAGCGCGGCTTTGAGCGAGAAATCCGCAAGCGCCTGGAATACTGGGCCAAGCTGCGGCGCGAACGGAGCGAGCAGTGAGAGGTAATCGCGGACCACGCCAGCCGGGCGGCGGGAAGCAGGCCGCAGGGCCGCGTCCTTCCGGACATTTCAAACGCGGCAAACATTCTTCCGGTGCGCGCGGGGAACGAGCCGCCAGGGGCAACGATAACCAGAGCGGCTTTCGCCGAGCAGGAAAGACCAAAGATTCCGGCTTCGGGCGAGGCGCAAAGTCGGTAGGCCCCTCATCCTTCAAAGAACGGCGGAGCAGTTCTCGTAATGGGGGATTTGGCGAGGACACGCAACACAAGCCCGTGGTAACCGCATTGCCAACGAGCGTTCAGAATGTCGCCGTAACTGCTGATGAAGCCGGTATGAGGGTCGATCGCTTTTTTGAAGCACGGTTCCCGGGCCTCAGTTACTCCCATATCCAGCGCGTCATCCGTAAAGGCGAGGTGAGGGTCAACGGCAAGCGTACGGAGCCCAAGAATCGCCTGGAGGCGGGGCAGACGGTGCGTATCCCGCCGTTGCGTATCGATGCTCCAAAGCCGCGTTCGCCGGGTGATGAGGCCGACGAAAAGACTCGAGCGTTCCTCAAGTCTATCACGCTCCACGAAGATGACGATGTGCTGGTATTCAACAAGCCGATGGGTCTTGCGGTCCAGGGCGGATCAGGGACGACCCGGCATCTCGACGGCATGCTCGAAGTACTGCGCGACGCGCAAGGTCAAAGGCCGCGGCTGGTGCATCGGCTCGACAAGGACACCGCCGGGTGTCTGCTCGTCGCCAAAACCCGGTTTGCCGCGTCGGCGCTCGCCAAAACCTTTCGCTCACGCTCGGCGCGAAAAATCTATTGGGCGCTGGTCGCCGGCGTGCCGAAGCCGCAGCAGGGACGCATCTCGACTTTTCTCGCCAAGGAAGAGCGGGAAGATGAGTCCTTCATGCGCATTGCCGAGCACGGCGACAAAGGTGCGAGCCATGCGGTAACCTATTACGCGGTTGTCGATACTTCGGGACCGATCCTCTCGTGGATTTCTCTCAAGCCTGTTACCGGACGCACCCATCAGCTTCGCGCCCATATGGATCACGTCGGCCATCCCATCGTCGGCGATCCGAAATATTTTGCCCGTGAGAACTGGGAGCTGCCGGGCGGCATGCAGAACAAGCTGCATCTCCTCGCCCGGCGAATCGTCGTGCCACATCCGCGCGGCGGCATAATCGACATTTCGGCGCCACTGCCGCTCCACATGCAGCAATCGTGGAATCTGCTTGGCCTCGACGCCAAACGTTACGATCCGATTGTCGAGGCGCCGGAAGAGTGATGAGCCGACGATCGAAGTAATCAAGCAGCTCCAATCTAGCGAAGCGAAGCGTTGATTTTATCGAGCGACGCCGAGCCTGGGCAAAGCTCTTTTTCATCCATCGTGTTCAGGGCCACGTCGACCGTGTTGAGGTGGCCGTGCAGATCCTCGGCTTCCTCGGCAACATAGAGCAGGCCGGTCACGATTTGGCCCTTGGCTGCATGATGCTGGAGAAAGCTCATGGCGGCGAGACGGTCGTGCACATCGTATTCAGCATTGAGCTTACGCAACGCAATCGTGGTGCCGTCGTGCTGTTGCACCATTTCCACCGTGCCCGGTGCGTAATCGACGTGGATCGGCACCTGGCCAGTCATGAAATCAAGGAAATTTACGGATTCGTTGTGTTCGCGCACATAGTCGAAGCTTTTGGTCGAGCCGGTATGGTTGTTGAAGGCAACGCAGGGCGAAATGACGTCGATGAAGGATGCGCCCTCATGCTCGATGGCGGCCTTGACCAGTGGAACGAGCTGTTTTTTGTCGCCGGAAAACGAGCGAGCAACGAAGGTTGCACCGAGTTGCAGCGCTATGCCGACCATATCGATGGCGCTGTCGGTATTAGCGACGCCGCGCTTCGATTTTGAGCCGCGATCGGCGGTGGCGGAGAACTGGCCTTTGGTCAGGCCGTACACGCCATTGTTCTCCACGATATACGTCATGTTGACGCCGCGGCGCATGCAATGGGCGAACTGGCCGAAACCGATGGAAGCGGAATCGCCGTCGCCGGAAACACCGAGATAAATCAGGTCACGGTTGGCCAGATTGGCGCCAGTGAGCACTGACGGCATACGGCCGTGCACGGAATTGAAGCCGTGGGAAGCGTTGAGGAAGTAATCCGGGGTCTTCGACGAGCAGCCGATGCCGGAGATCTTCGCCACTTTATGCGGCTCAATCGAGAGTTCGAAGCAGGCCTCGATGATAGAAGCCGTGATCGAATCATGGCCACAGCCGGCACAGAGGGTGGAAACCTTGCCCTCGTAGTCGCGGTGTGTGTAGCCAAGCTTGTTCTTGGGCAGCTCGGGATGATGGAATTTCGGTTTGACGACGTAGGTCATGGTTCCGTCACGAGTTGGTTGGTGAATATTTGAGTGGCTGGGGAAGTC
>Ga0302325_10021894_pt1 | contig 13379 bp, 9 predicted proteins | sample Palsa_T0_2_FD_201948 | JGI IMG/M metagenome (GOLD analysis project Ga0302325, IMG submission 201948) | Peat permafrost microbial communities from Stordalen Mire near Abisko, Sweden - Palsa_T0_2 | ecosystem: Environmental > Terrestrial > Soil > Palsa > Peat permafrost | place: Sweden: Abisko... | reverse complement strand
CTCGAAAAAGGCGTCGCTTCCCGCCGGACGTAACGTGCGCGGGATGCTGCCTGCGGCACTGCGGACCGAACGGCTGACGCTGCCCGTGATCGGCGCGCCGTTGTTTATCATCTCAAACCCCGATCTTGTGATCGCCGAGTGCACCGCGGGCGTCATCGGAACGTTCCCATCGCTCAATGCGCGGCCCGCCGAACAACTCGACGCGTGGCTCACGCGAATCGAGAACGAGCTGGCGGCGCACGACGCGGCCCACCCGGAGCGACCCGCGGCGCCGTTCGCGGTCAATCTGATCGTCCACAAATCCAACGACCGCTTGATGCACGATCTCGAGGTCTGCGTCCGGCATCGGGTGCCGATCGTGATCACTTCGCTCGGAGCACGGCCCGACATCAACGCCGCGATCCACGGCTACGGAGGCGTCGTCCTGCACGACGTGATCAACGACCGTTTCGCGCGCAAGGCGATTGAAAAAGGTGCCGACGGGCTGATCGCGGTCGCGGCAGGCGCCGGCGGTCACGCGGGCACGCTTTCGCCGTTTGCGCTCGTGCAAGAGATCCGCGCCTGGTGGGAGGGCCCGCTCGCGCTTTCGGGTGCGATCGCGAACGGAAACGCCGTCCTCGCGGCAATTGCGGCCGGCGCCGACTTCGCCTATGTCGGATCGGCGTTCATCGCGACGCGCGAGGCCTGGGCGCACGACGACTACAAGCAAATGATCGTTGACTCGAGCGCGGGTGACATCGTCTACACGAGCCTCTTCACCGGCGTGCGCGGCAACTATCTTCGGGCCTCGATCCTGCGCTCGGGACTCGATCCCGACAACCTGCCCGAGAGCGATCCCTCGCAGGCCGATTTCAGCACGAGCCGCGATACAAAGGTAAAGCCGTGGCGCGATATTTGGGGCTGCGGCCAGGGGATCGGCGCGGTCACGAGCGTCCCGTCCGCGGCCGAACTCGTCGCGCGTTTGGCGCGTGAGTACCAGGCGGCGCGCCGGCGCGTTGCGCTTTAGTTCAACGAGTACGTGATCGGGTTCGCGGTGCGGTCGCGAGTGAGGATGCCGCGCATGCGCAGGTTCTCGAGATGCGCGAGGGTCTCGGCAACCGCAAACTGCTGGTGAGCCTCGGAAAGCTCCGCGAACGGCCGGTTACGACGCGTCCAGGGGAGCGCCCGCCCGACGTCGCCCGCGGTATGCGCGCCGGAACGGATCGCTTCGAGCACCTGATCGTCGCGCGTTTTGTGATGCGCGAGCAACTCGTCGACACGCCGCTGCAAATCGGGAAACGGCTCGCCGTGCGCCGGCAACACGCCGCTCGCGCCGATCGCCGCCACCTTGCGCAGCGAGTCGACGTACTCGCCGGCCGCATCGCCACGCGACTCGTGCCAGACGCCGACGTGCGGGGTGACGGGATCCAGGATGTGATCGCCCGTGAACATGCGGCCGCTCTTCGTGTCGGAAAAACAGAGGTGCCCGGGACTATGACCGGGCGTCCAGACGGCGCGCAGCCGGCCGATCGCGTCGCCGTCGTGCAACTCGCGCGTCGGCGGCGTCAACTCGGTGCGGCGGTGGTGATCGATCTCGTCTTCGAGGAGCGCGTCGACGCGCAGGCCGTTGAGCGCGATCCATTCGTCGGCTGCGTGATCCATGAAAATCGGATCGGAGAGGATCAGCGACACGAACTGCCAGTCGAGCGGGTGCATCATCAGCTCCGGAACGCCCGCGCGCAGCAGCGTTCCGGCAAGGCCGTAGTGGTCGAAATGAAAGTGCGTTATGAGAACGCGTTTGACATCGGCGAGGTCCAGCCCGTGCGCCTCGAGCCCCGCGTGGAGCGCCGCCAGAACGTCGTCCGCTTTCCAGCCGCAGTCGATCAGCGTGTAGCCGTCCGCTTCCTCGACCAGGTAACCGTTCACGTAGCGCATCGGATTGCCGAGCATCGGGAGCCGGATCTGCACGATGCCGTCGCCGAGCGACGTCGTCAATTCGAGTTCGGAAGGCGTCGGCATCCCGGTCGCGTTCGCGCGCGACCCGCCCGCGCCTCCCCGTTCGTTTCGCGCAGGCGCGGAGGAGGTGGCGGCAGTAATCGCTTTACCGATGAATAGAACCGTCGCGCTCGCCGCGTTCGTCCTTGCGATCGGCCTCGAAACGAACGCAGCGAACGCGGTGTCCTATGCGTACGATAGAACCGCGCCGCTCGAGTTAACGACCGAAGACACGGCATCGGTCGACGGCGGCGTCCGCGTCGATACGATCGCGTTTCGATCCGGCGACCGGATCGTGCATGCGGTCCTCGTGCGGCCGAAGGACCCGCCGGACGCGATGCCCGGCGTGTTGTTCGTGCACTGGCTCGGCGACCCGGCGACGAGCAACCGCCGCGAGTTTCTGGCCGACGCGGAATGGCTCGCGCGGCGCGGCGTCGTTTCGCTCATCCCGGACCAGCCCTGGTCGGCCCCGAACTGGTTCACGGGTATTCGATCGACCCAGACCGACGAACGCGACTCGATCGCGGAGGTCGTCACCCTGCGCCGTTCGCTCGACGTGCTGCTCGCGACGCCCGGCGTCGACCGCCGCGCGCTCGCCTACGTCGGGCACGATTTCGGGGCGATGTACGGCGCGCTGCTCGCCGGTGCCGACACCCGCCCGTCGTACTACGTCTTCATGACGCCGACGCTCACGCTTGCCGAGTGGTTCTTACTCGACACCAGCCGGCCGCCCACCGACTCCGCCGCCTACACGGCCGCGATGAGCGCGTTCGATTTGAGCGCGGCGCTCGCGAGCGCCACGATGCGCGCGAGCCTCCTACAGTTCGCCGCGCACGACGAATACGTGCCCAAAGCCAAAGCTGAGGCGTTCGCGGCGGCGGTCCCGTCGACCGATCGCACCGTTCGCACCTACGACACGGACCACGCGCTGGCGCTCGACGCCGCGATCGACGAGCGCCGCGAATGGCTCGCCGCCCACTTCAAACGCTAACTACTCGGATACACGAGGGATCCGTAGAAACTGCCGCGGCCCTGCGGCGTCAGGTCGAGGGTGTTGTAGACGGGCGTGAGCAGGTCCATCCCGCGCTCGTAGATATCGGGCGCCATCATCGGGTGGGAGCTATAAAAGTGGCGCACCGTGCCATCGTCGTCTTTTGTGAACACCGAAACCGTCGAATCCTGAGCACCTTCGGCGTCTTCGCTGCCGAGATCGTACTTGAAAGTGCCCTCGCCCGCGCTTAACAGCCGCAGGTTGCGCCAGCCGCGCGCCCGGGCAAATGCGCGCAAGGCCGCGGGTTCGGCGGCCGCGACCACTGCAATATCGACACTTTCGGCCAGATGCGGGACAACGGCATTCCAGCCGTCGAGCCACATCGTGCACATCGGGCACGGGCTCGTATTCTTCTTTCCGAACATCATCTGATGGATGACGAGCGCGCGCCGCGGTGCCGTGAACAGCTCGCTCAAACGCACCGTCTCGACCGGCGTGTCGCCCGCGTCGAGATCCGCCGGCCCCTCGAGGAACACGTAATCTTTGAGAGGGGCCCCTTGCGGGAGGCTCCGCCGCAGTTCCGCGACGCGCTCCCGCTGCTGCATCAGCGCGACTTCCGCTAGGCGAAGCTCCTCGCGCTTCGCCAGGTATTGCGACGATTCGTTCGTCAGGTTCGTCTGCCGGAACGTGCCATCGATCATCTCGCTTACCATCGTCTTGCGACTCCTTTACATCATGTCGCGGCCGTGGGCAGCCGCCAGATCGAGCTTCGGCCCAATGGGCACGATTCGCGTCGGATTGATCTCATCATGCGTCATGTAGTAGTGGCGTTTGATGTGATCGAAGTTGACCGTCGCGGCCACGCCCGGCGTCTGGTACAGGTCGCGGGTGTAGCCCCATAGGTTCGGATAGTCAACAATGCGCCGTACGTTACACTTGAAGTGCCCGTGGTAGACCGCATCAAAACGTATCAGCGTCACAAAGAGGCGCAGGTCCGTTTCGACGAAGGCCGATCCGAGCAAGAAACGCCGCACGCCGAGGCGCTCCTCGATCTCGTCGAGCGACGCGAACAAGCGCTCCGCCGCATGCGCGTACACCCGCTGCGACACCGCGAAGCCCGCTCGATAGACGCCGTCGTTCACCGTCTCGTAGATGCTCGCGTTGAGGGCATCGATCTCGGGCAACAGCGCGTGCGGCGCAAGATCGTACGCACCGTTTCCGAGCGGCGCGAACACCGTTTCGAGCATGCGCATGATATCGTCGTCGGAGTTCGAGACGAGCGTCTCGGTCTTCTTGTCCCAAAGGACTGGGACGGTAACGCGGCCGCGGTACTTCGGATCGGCGCGCTGGTACGCTTCGCTCAGGAAGTGAAACCCGTTTACGGGATCGGGCTCGAGTCCCGGCGCCGTTGCGAACGACCAGCCGCGATCGTCGCGGATCGGATCGACGACGGTCATTCCGATCACGTCCTCGAGCCCGAGGAGCGCGCGGACGAGGATCGTGCGGTGGGCCCACGGGCAGGCAAGCGAGACGTAAAGGTGGTAGCGCCCGGCCTCGACCGGATAATCCGAGCTGCCATCGGCCGTAACCGACTCTCGGAACGCATCGCCTTGCCGCACGAACGCTCCGTCTTGACTTTGTTCGTCGGGAAACTGTGCCTTCGTGACATTTGGCATTCGGCGAGATTCGGCCGCCTGGCCGCAAAGTCCGCGAAAACGCGGCTAGTGGCGGTGCGACGGCGTGATGAAGAGCTGCGCGAGCAACAGGCCTGCGACGATTTCGACCGCGGCGAAGATCGAGTTTACCGCGATCGATGCGGCGCCCGCCGTGTTGCTCTGCAGTACGAACAGAATGCTCTCGTAACTGAGCGACCCCGGCACGAGAATCAAGAGTCCCGGCACGAGCAACACGGCCTCGGGCAGACGCGCGAGCCGGGCGCCCGCGCTCGTTATCAGACCGACCACGAGCGCGGCGCCGAAGGTCGCGACTTGGTGGCCGGGCAACGCGGCGAACAGACGGTACGCGATCTCCGCAATTGCGCACGACGCGAGCACGAGCGGATAGTCGACGGCTCGGGCGTTCTCCAGCACCGCGATCGCCGTACCGATGGCGAGCACGGCGAACGCCAACTGATACCACGGCAGCGAGCTGTAGCTGATCTCACCCACGTGCATCTGCCCGGGCCCGAGGATCGCGATTCCGAGCGCGAAGCCGCAACCGAGCGAAAGGAGCGTCATCAGGACGCCGCCCAAACGCGCCGTTCCCGCGACGAGGTTCCGGTACGCAAGCTCGTGCAAGGCCGCCGTCAGTTGCAACCCTGGTAGAATTTGGATCACGCCGGCGACCAGCGGCACGTACACGTTGAGCGGGTGGACGAATTCCGCATAGAGCGTCACGACCGCCGTCGCGAGGAAAGCGGCCAGCACTTCGAAGAGCCGCTCGATCGTCGGACTCCTGCGGCCGAGCACGGAGAGCGCGCCGACGGCGACGCCCACGATCGCGGCTGCAGCGTTCTCGTGCTGGTGGCCGCCCAGAATGATCGAGGCGCCGAGCGAGAGCGCGCAATACGCGAGCACCGTCTGAATCGGGCGAGCAACGTGCCGCAAGTCGGCAATTCGCTCGAGCTCTGCGAGCGCGTCCGAAACGGCGATGCGGCGGTGCACGATGCCCTCGAAGACGAGGTTGAGCAGCGAGAGCCGCTGCAGATCGATCGTGCCCGGATGCAGGCGCACGAGCACGACCTCCTGCGCGTGGCCCGGGCCGATCGCGGCCGTGATGCTCGTCGGCAGAGCGGTTACTTGCAACTCGAGCCCAAGAGCGCTCGCGGTCGCGTACATCAAGCTCTCGAGCTGGTCGGAGGAGACGCCGGCCTGATGGAAGGCGCGGCCGATCTCGATGACGAGCCGCGCTTTCGGATCGCCGGCCAGCGCCCTTTCCACGCAAGGAAAGTGGTCGACCGGCAGCTACTTAACCTTCCTATGGCACTTCTACTGGGACGGCGTAAGCCGATCGCGGCTGTTCTCGCGCAGTGCAGCGACGAGACGCAGGGCCTCAAACGCTCGATGGGGGTCTGGGGTCTCACGGCACTCGGCGTGGGCGCGATTATCGGCACCGGCATCTTCGTGCTCACCGGCAAAGCCGCGGCAACGAGCGCCGGACCCGGGATCGTCGTATCGTTCGTGATCGCGGGCATCGTGAGCACGCTCGCGGCGCTCTGCTACGCGGAACTCGCGTCGTCGGTACCGGTCTCCGGCAGCGCGTACACGTACGTCTATGCGACCCTCGGCGAATTCGTCGCCTGGATCGTGGGCTGGGGACTGATCCTCGAGTATGCGCTCGGCGCCGCCACCGTCGCGATCGGGTGGTCCGGTTACCTTTCGGACTTTCTGAGCGCCACGTTCGGCCTCGTGATTCCGAAGTCGCTCTCCACCAACCCGTTCGAAGGCGGCATCATCAATCTGCCGGCCGCGCTGATCATCCTCATCATCACCGCGCTCTTGATTCGTGGAACGCAGGAGAGCGACGCGGTCAACAAGACGATCGTCGCGATCAAGCTCTGCGTCGTGCTCTTCTTCATCGCGATTGGTCTGGGCCACATAAACCCGGCCAACTGGCACCCGTTCGCGCCGTTCGGCTTCTCCGGAATCATCAAGGGTGCGGGCTTGGTGTTCTTCGCCTACATCGGGTTCGACGCTGTCTCGACGTCGGCCGAGGAGGTGCGCAACCCGGCGCGCGATCTGCCGCGCGGAATCCTCGCGAGCCTCGCGATCTGCACCGTGCTCTACATCATCGTCTCCGCCGTGTTGACCGGGATCGTACCGTACACGCAGCTCAACGTTCCGTCGCCGGTGTCGTTCTCGCTGATCCACATCGGCCTCGCGTGGGCGGGCGCGATCGTCGCACTCGGTGCGATCGCCGGCCTCACCACCGTTCTGCTCGTGCTGCTCTTCGGCCAGAGCCGCGTCTTCTATGCGATGTCGCGCGACGGGTTGCTGCCGCCGATCTTCTCGAAAGTCCATCCCGTATTTCGCACGCCCTACGTCTCGTCGCTGCTGATCGGCGTCGTGTGCGCGAGCGTCGCGGCGATCGGCAAGCTCGACGTCGTGGCCGACTTGGTCAACATCGGGACGCTCGCAGCGTTCGCGCTCGTCTCGCTCGGCGTCGTCGTGCTCCGGCAGCGTGACCCGGACCTCAAGCGAGGCTTTCGCGTTCCCGGCAGCCCCGTCGTGCCGATCCTCTCCGCGGTCGCGGCGATCGCGCTGATCTTCAACGGGCTCCCGGCGCAGACGATCGAGGCGTACTTCATCTGGCTCGCCATTGGGCTCGTCGTCTACTTCGGGTACAGCCGCCGGCGCAGTTTGCTGCGCTAGCAGCTACCGCGGTTAGTCCCCCGTTCGGACTTCTTCACCATCCTGCGCCCAGCGGACATGGTACGAGCCCGGGCGATCGACACGTTTGTAGGTGTGCGCGCCGAAAAAGTCGCGCAGCCCTTGCAGCAGGTTCGCCGGCGTGCGCTCGCGCCGATAGCCGTCGTAGTACGCGAGCGATGATGCGAACGCGGGAACCGCTACGCCGTTCGCCATGGCGAGCGCCACGACGCTGCGCCAGGCGCCGTCGCAACGCGCCACGCCGTCGCGGAAATACGGTACGAGCAAGAGATTCTTTTCCCCAGAGCCGCCGTCGTACGCTTCCTTGATGCGGTCGAGAAACTTGGCGCGAATGATGCAACCGCCGCGCCAAATCGTCGCGATCTTCCCGAGGTCGAGCTTCCAACCGTAATTTTCGGCGGCCTTCGCCATCTGTTCGAAGCCCTGGGCGTAGGCGACGATTTTCGACGCATAGAGAGCGTCGCGAATCGCCGCGATCGCGGCTTCGTCGGCCGTGCGGAGCTGCGGCGCGGCGCCGGCGAGAATGCGCGACGCTGCGACCCGCTCTTTTTTGAACGAGGAGATGACGCGCGCGAAGACGGCTTCCGTTATCGCGGTGATCGGGACGCCGAGTTCGAGCGCGTTCTGCGCCGTCCAGCGGCCCGTGCCTTTCTGTTCGGCTTCGTCGAGGATCAGGTCGACGAGCGGCTTGCCCGTCGCGGGATCCGTCTTGCGCAACACGGCGGCCGAGATCTCGATCAGATACGAGTCGAGATCGCCCGTTTTCCACGTCGCGAAGATTTCCGCGATGCGCGGCGCGTCGAGTCCGTAGACGGTTCGCAGCACGTCGTACGCCTCGGCGATCAGCTGCATGTCGGCGTACTCGATGCCGTTGTGCACCATCTTGACGTAGTGGCCCGCGCCGTCGGTTCCGATGTAGGTGCAGCACGGAGTGCCGTCGACCACGGCGGCCATCTTCTCGAAGATCGGTTGCACGCGCGCGTACGCCGCGGGATCGCCGCCGGGCATCATGCTCGGGCCTTCGAGCGCACCCTCTTCACCGCCCGACACCCCGACGCCCAGGAACTGGATGCCGCGCTTGGCTAGCTCCAGGCCGCGGCGCTGCGTATCGCCGAACAGCGAGTTTCCGCCGTCGATCAGGATGTCGCCCGCGTCGAGGTGCGGTGCGATCTCTGCGATCACGTCGTCGACCGGCTTCCCGGCTTTGACCATCATCAGAATCGGCCGCGGGCGGACGATCGCGGCCACGAACTCCTCGATACCGTACGCCGCCACGAAACGCCCCTCGCTGCCGTGCTCGCGGATCAGGTCGTCGGTGCGGATCGGGCTCCGGTTGTGCAGCGCGACCCCGAAGCCTTTGTGCGCCGCGTTCCGGGCGAGGTTTCCGCCCATCGTCGAGAGCCCGGTGATGCCGATGTCACAGGTCGCTTCCATGGCGGCTAGATGCCCTGCCGGAAAGCGGTTTTCATGCAGCGCTCCGGGAAAGGCGGCGCCGGAGGCGCAGCACGATGCAGACAACGATCCAGCCGTTGCCACGCGGCGAAAACCCGTTCTCCAACCGCGGCGTGAGGCTCGACGCGAGCGGAATAAAGCACTACGAGGAACTCCCCGAGTCCCTCGTCGAGATGTTCAAGAGGTGGGTCGACTTACGGCCTCACGTTGAAGCCGTGTCCGAGATCGGCGGCGACCGCGTAACGTTCCGCCAGCTGTGGGACCGCTCTGCCCGGGTGGCAGGCGGCCTGCGCGCGCAGGGCATCGCCCGGGGCGACCGCGTCGCAATCCGGCTGCCGGCCGGCCTCGCGTGGGTCTACGCCTTCTTCGGTGCCCTGTTTGCGGGCGCGATCGTCGTGCCGGTGAACACCCGGCTCACGGAACCCGAGGTCGAGTACGTCGTCACGGACTCCGGCAGCAGCTTTGTCTTCATACCCGGCGACACGTTGCCCGACGGCGAGCCGTTCGTACTCGAGGACCTGCGCTGGGACGAGATCGCCGCGATCTTCTACACCAGCGGAACGACCGGTTTTCCGAAGGGCTCGACGACGACGCACGAAGCGTTCCTCACCAACTGCGAGAACATGCGACGCGCGCTCAAACTGCCGCTCGAAAACGACGGCGAGATGCGCACGCTGATCTCGGTGCCGCTGTTCCACGTGACGGGCTGCAACAGCCAGCTCCTGACGATGATGTATCTCGGCGGCTCGAGCGTGATTTTACCAGCACTCGATCTCGCGGTCTTGCTGCGTTTGATTCCCGAGGAACGGATCAGCTTCATGGTCACGGTGCCGGCCGTTTACGCGCTCGCGATCGGGCACCCGGCGTTCGCGTCGACCGACGTCTCGGGCGTGCGCCGCGTCGGCTATGGCGGCGCCCCGATCGCACCGGCCCTCGTTCACCGGCTCAAGGCGGCGTTTCCGAAAGCGCGCGTGAGCAACGGTTTCGGGATGACCGAAACGGCCTCGCTGCTCACTACGCTGCCGCACGAGTACGCCGCCGAACACGCGTATTCGGTCGGCTTCGCGTGTCCCGTGGTCGATCTCGCGCTCGAGGGCGTCGACCCGGTCAGCGGCGTCGGCGAGCTACTTGCCCGCGCGCCGAACGTCACGAAGATGTATTGGAACAAGCCCGAAGCGACGGCGCAGGCGATCGTCGACGGCTGGCTGCACACGGGAGATCTCGCGCGGGTCGAACCGAACGGGCTCGTTTCGATCGTCGATCGCGCCAAGGACATGATCAACCGCGGCGGCGAGAACGTGTATTGCGTCGAGGTCGAGAACGCGCTCGCGGGCGCGCCCGGCATTGCGGAGTGCGCGGTCGTCGGCGTGCCGGACGAAGTAATGGGCGAGAAGGTCGGACTCGTTGCCGTCGCCGCACCCGGTGCGACGATCGACGTCCCCGCCGTGATCGCATCGCTGCGCGGACGGATCGCCGATTTCAAGATTCCGCAGTACGTGGCGATTCGCGAGACGCCGCTCCCGCGCAATCCCGGCGGCAAGGTCATCAAGAACACCCTGCGCCGCGAAACGGAGTGGGGCAAGCCCCTGCGCTAGCAGGCAGTAGCGACGGCGGCGCGGGCGGGAGCCCTCGCCGCACGACCATAATATACAGCGGCCGCGCCCGCGTAGGTGCGGCCACTTTTTCATGGTCGGGAGATCAGACTTGAGAAGCCTCCTGGTATTTGCGATAGCCCTCGGCTGCATTGCGGCACCGGCCGCGGCCGGCGCGCAGACGGCGTCGCCCCCGCCGGATACCGGCGCTCCGCCCACGATCGCGGCGTTCACCAAAGGACTAACGTCGCAGGCCGGGCTCTTCTCGATTTGGCGTAAGAGCGGCAAGGTGTACCTGGAGCTGACTCCCGATCAATTGGGCACCGACTTCATTCAAACGGCGGTACCCGCAAACGGGATCGGCGGCTTCGGCATCACGCCCGGCCTGCCGTACTTGTCGTTTCCGAGCGCGCGCATCGTGCGCTTCAACCGGGTCGACGACAAGATCGTGGTGACCTGGCCCAACACGTCGTTCGTGGCCGACGGCGCGGCCGCGACGCGCGCGATCGCCGCTTCGTTCGCGCCCTCGGTGATCGCGACCGCGGCAGTCGTTGCGGCCGACCCGGCACCTGCCGGTCACGTGCTCTTCGATGCGACCTACCTGCTCGGCGACACGCTCGACATCGCGGACGCCCTGCGCTTCACGTTCGAGACCGACAAGCAGCCGGGCTCCGCCTATCATTTGGACGACGCGCGTACGTACTTCGGGCCGAGCAAGGCGTTCCCCGAGAATGTGATCGTGCAGGCCAATCAGACCTGGGCTTCGGCATCGCCGCCGAATGCGATGGATAGCGCCACCGACGGGCGCGCGATCGAGATCGACGTAAAGTACAACATCATCAAGGCGCCGGCGCTCGGCTCGTACATGCCGCGTTACGCCGACGATCGCATCGGCTACTACCCGAACATTCAACTTCAGTTCGGCAACGATCAAGCGCGCGAACGTCAGGTGCGCTCGATCGCGCGCTGGAACATTGCCCGGCACCCGATGGTCTATTACATCAGCAACACCGTTCCCGAGCAGTACCGCGACACGATCAAAGCCGCGCTGCTCGAATGGAACAAGGCGTTTGCGGCCATCGGTTATCCGAACGCGGTGGAAGTCCGCGACCAGCCCGACGACCCGGCCTGGGATGCCGACGACATTCGCAACAACACGGTACACTGGCTCACCCAGGCGTACGGCGGGGGCTACGCGCAGGCGGGGCTCGTCTTCGATCCGCGCACGGGCGAAATGATCCACACCTCGATCGTGATCGACGCCGACCTGCTGCGCTTCGGCTACCTCGAGGGCGTCGATTTCTCCGGTCCGATCGCGGCGCTCAACGGCAAGGGCGGCTACCACTCGAACGAAGCCGCCTACGCAGCCGGGGCGCACGCTTCGGCCGCGTTCGGACTCGCGGCGCTGCGTGCCTACGGGATGCTCGGCGAGGAAGAGACGCCGCCGAACTACGTGCAAGACTTCCTGCGCGCGATCGTACTCCACGAATCGGGCCACAACTGGGGACTGCAACACAACTTCATCGCGTCGCAAGCCTACTCGGCCAAGGACGTTCAATCCAAGGCCTTCACCTCCAAATACGGCCTGGCAAATTCGGTGATGGAATACACGCCGACCAACCTGTGGCCGAAGGGCGTCTCGACCGGCGACTACTTCCAAACCGTGCTCGGCCCGTATGACTACTACGCGATCAAGTGGGGATACGGATCGGTTCCTGGTGCAGCGACCCCGGCGGCCGAGGTGCCGGTGCTCTCAAAGATGGCGTCAGCCTGGTCGGACCCGAAGTACCGGTTTGCAATGGACGAAGACGTCGCGTTCTTCAACGGCCACGCGATCGATCCGCGGATCGAGCTATTCGATCTCACGAACGACAACTTGGGCTGGTGCCAAGCGCAACTCAGCATCTCCGACACGCTGATCCATCGCATCGAAGGGCGCTTCACACGCGCCGGCGACACGCACGACCCGTTACGGGATGCGTTCGGCATCGCACTGAACCCGATCTTCACCTGCTCCCTGATCGCCTCGCACTACATCGCGGGCGAACAACTGTCGCGGGCGCACATCGGCGATCCGAATGCCGTTCCGCCGCTCACACCCGTGCCACGCGCTCAGTCGCAACGCGCCTTCGCGCTGCTCGATGCACGGCTCTTTGGGCCAAACGTGATGACGGTCGCGCCGTCGCTCTTGCGCAAGATGGTCTACACGGAATGGGTCACCGACCTCCCGTCGCCCGGCTGGGCGTACGCGCCGCCGGTACGGCATGACTTCCCGGTCGCGACCCTGATCGAGCAAGTCCAAGACGTCGTCCTCACGCAGATGTTCGACCCGGTCGTGCTGCAACGGCTCGACGACCTCTCGACGAAGTATCCGGCCGGAGCGACGATGAGCCTGAGCGACGTCTTCGTTTGGACCCAAGCCTCGATCTTCGGAGACATCGCCGACGGCCGCGTCGCGACCGCGAACGAAATCCACCGCAGCCTGCAACAGTCGTACGTCCGCCGCCTCGCGCAAATGGTGCTCGCACCGGCGCCCGGCACGCCGTACGATGCGCGTTCGCTCGCGGTGCGCGCGCACATCGAGTCGCTCGCCGCCACGGTTCAAGACGCCTTATCAGCCCACACGGTCGTCCCACTGCAAACGCACGAGGGTCCTGGCTGAAACTGCACCGGTCTTGCGGCGGCGCCGCGCCGTGCCTAACGCACGCCGCGCAAGCAGGTATCGACGGAGGTGATGGTTTTGCCACCCGAGCGCACCGTTGCGTGCAGCGTGTACTCCGTCGCCGAGACGCGATCGAACGTTACGGCGATGCTTGCGTCGGGATAGACGCTGTGGTAGGCGATGTGCTTGGGATCGCTGCCGGTCGCGCGCAGAATCGTGGCGGTTCCTTGGTCGTCGAAAACGACCGCCGTCCAGCCGCGCTTCACGTCATACGCGAGTAACTCTTCGTCGCCGCCGCCCGCCCAGGAAGCGACCTGCCG
>Ga0302325_10021893_pt1 | contig 13379 bp, 10 predicted proteins | sample Palsa_T0_2_FD_201948 | JGI IMG/M metagenome (GOLD analysis project Ga0302325, IMG submission 201948) | Peat permafrost microbial communities from Stordalen Mire near Abisko, Sweden - Palsa_T0_2 | ecosystem: Environmental > Terrestrial > Soil > Palsa > Peat permafrost | place: Sweden: Abisko... | reverse complement strand
GCTGGACAGCCTCTAACCCAGACGGCGCTATTCGGGCACGACATAGTGGCCGGCGCATCGAAGGACGGCGGCCGAGAGGGTAGCCTCGAGGCCCCCGTCCGGCATGCGATCAATTGGCGCGATCCCGCCTATTACGACCAGGCGGCGCTCGAGCACGAGCTGCATCGCGTATTCGATATCTGCCATGGCTGTCGCCGCTGTTTCAGCCTGTGCCAGTCGTTCCCGACCCTGTTCGACGCCATCGATGCGGCCCCGACCATGGAGCTCGACAGCGTCGATAAAGCGGTCTACGGCAAAGTGGTCGAGCACTGCTACCTGTGCGACATGTGCTACATGACCAAGTGTCCGTACGTGCCGCCGCATCCGTGGAATGTGGACTTTCCGCACCTCATGCTGCGTGCTAAGGCCGTGGCCGCCAGCACCGGCAAGCTCAAGCTGCGCGAGCGTATGCTCAGTGCCACCGACACCGTAGGGCGCATCGCCGGCATTCCGGTGGTGGCCGAACTGGTCAACGCCGCCAATCGCAGTACCGTGGCGCGCAAGCTGCTCGATAAGACCCTGGGCGTGGATGCGCGGGCGCCGCTTCCGGTTTTTCATTCGACCACGGCGCGCGCTCGCCTCAAGCGCACGCTGCGCACCGATCTGCCGGCGCAGGCCGGTGCCGATACGCGCGGACAGGTGGTGCTGTTCCTGACCTGCTACGGCAACCGCAATGAGCCGCAGCTGGCACAGGATCTGGCAGCCGTGTTCGAGCACAACGGTATCGGCGTAGTGCTCACGCGCAAGGAGCGCTGCTGCGGCATGCCCAAGCTCGAGCTCGGCGACTTGAAGTCAGTCGAGCACTTCATGCGCACCAATATTCCCGAACTGCTCAGGTTCATCGATGCCGGCTACGATGTGGTCGCGCCCATTCCATCGTGCGTGCTGATGTTCAAGCAGGAGCTGCCGCTCATGTTCAGCGGCGATGCCCAGGTCAAGCGGGTGGCCGAGCACATCTTCGATCCATTCGAATACCTGATGCTGCGGCACAAGGCGGGACTGCTGCGCACCGACTTCAGCGGCCGGCTCGGCAAGATCAGCTACCACGTCCCATGTCACCTACGGGTGCAGAATATCGGCCTCAAGACGCGCGATGTGCTCAAGCTGGTGCCCGACACCACGGTTGAAGTGATCGAGCGTTGCTCGGGCCATAACGGCACCTACGCGGTCAAGAGTGAATTTCGCAACGCCTCCATGAAGATCGCCCGGCCGGTGATCGAGCGCGTGCAGAATTCCGGCGCGGACTACTATTCGAGCGACTGTCCGATGGCCGGGCATCAGATCGAAAGCGGACTGTCGAACCCGCGCACGCCCACTCACCCGCTCAAGCTGTTGCGTATGGCTTACGGGATCTGACCGGTGCAAAAACTTGCCGCTTCGGATCTGATGTCACTGGAGCAGTACGCGCGCGAACGCGGCGAGTTTCGCACCCGCATGATTGCCTATCGGCAGCAGCGCCAGCTCAGCGTCGGCCCGCATTGCACCTGGAGTTTCGAAGACCGGCAGACGGTGCAATACCAGGTGCAGGAGATGCTGCGTACCGAGCGCATCTTCGAGCCCGACGGGATTGCCGAGGAACTGAGTGTCTATAACTCGCTGGTCCCCGACGGCAGCAATCTCAAGGCCACCTTGCTGATCGAGTTCGTGGATCCTGTCGAGCGCACCAGACAACTCACGCAGCTGCGTGGCTTCGAACGGGAATGCTGGATTCGCGTGCACGGCTTCGAGCCGGTGTTCGCGATCGCCGATGAAGACCTGCCGCGAGAGAACGACACCAAGACTTCGGCCGTGCATTTCCTGCGCTTCGAGTTCGCGGCGCCCATGATCGCCGGTCTCAAGGGCGGCGCGGCCTTGGCCGCCGGCGTCGCTCTGCCCAACTATCGTCACAGCATCGAGCCGCTGCCCGAGCCGCTGCGGCGTGCGTTGCTGCAGGATTTCGACTAGCGTGCATCGCGATCACTCAGGGTCTGCAGAAACGCCAGCACATCCTCGATCTGCGCATCGCTCCACACCGGTGGCGCGCCTTCGCGCAAGGTCAGCGGCAGGTCGATGACATCGACGTTGCCGCGCTGCTGCGCGGGCAGATCGTCGAATTTTCCCACCGTGCCGTCCCTGAGCCGCGGATACCACAGTTGCGGCTCGGTATCGCGCCGCACGTAGAATCGCAGCGCCTCGCGCAGGCTATGAAATCGCCCATTGTGAAAAAACACCGCTCGCGTTGCCGCGTTGCGCAGCGTCGGGGTCTTGAACATGCCGCAGTACTGTGACTGCGCGGCCTGATCCGTGCGCAACGGGCCGCAGAGTCCCTGGTCGAAATACCCGCGCGCCGCGTTCGCCTGGATCTCCGGGTTGCGCGGCACCCCCAGCGCTTCAAATTGGTAATCGGTGAACAGCGGGTGTGAGCCATCGGCGCCCTTGCGGTCGGGGTGGCAACTGGCGCAGTTGCCCTGCTGCGTATCCTCGAACAGCGCCAGCCCGCGAAGTTCGCGCTCATTCAGTTGCAGCTTGCCGTCGAGATAGTCGTCGTAGCGGCTGCTGTAGGGATGAAAGCTCGGGTCTTGGAGTTCGAATCGCTCGATGGCGAACAGCGCCTGGGTAAAGGCGCGCTGCGGATGCTCGAATATGCGCTGGCCGAACAGGCGGCGGAACTGCGGCGCGTACGGCGCGCGCATCAGTCTGGCGACCACGGCTGCCGGCGATGCGTTGGCCATTTCATAGCGGCTCAGCAATGGAAAGCGTGCCTGCTGGTGCAAAGTATTGAAGCGGCCATCCCAGCCAAAGCCGCCCGCCGGCGCCGCATCTGCCTCGAGCGTGCGCTCTGCGGGATTGGAAACAAACACCTTGGACCAGACTGGCGTGCGATTGAGCACGTAGCGCAATGATGGCACCGCGCGCACGCCCTGCAGGCTGAGCCGCGCGCCGCCGCGCTGTACCGCCAGATCATTGGGTGGGCCGTAGGCGTGGACCGGGCTATGGCAGCTGGCGCACGACATGCGCCCGGAGGCCGACAGAGAGGCGTCGGAGAATATCTGCCGGCCGAGTGCGGTGATGTCCGCCGGTGCGCCGTCGCTGCTCTGGCACAAGCCGGCCACCGTGCACAGCGCAGCGATCGCCGGCGCCCAACGCAGTATTTTATGGACCGTTGAAAACGTTGCGGTCCTCGCCAATGGTCGCCAGGCGATAGCCGGCGCGGGGATTGTCGGCCGCGTAGCCCAGATGCGCGCCGAGCCGGAAAATGTCCTCCAGGCTCTTGAGCAGAGAATAGTGGTTGTAGGGAACATCGGAGCTGCTGCCCGGCTTGACGAACGGCGACAACAGCAGCGCGCCGACCCGATCGCCGCCGTAGCCCTTGAAATCGATGTTGACCACCTTGGTGGCCGTATTCACCACCCGCAGGTGGCCGGGACGGTTGGCGCCGATATTGGGTCCGGGTTGTTGAGCGCAACAGCCTTGGCCCGGGAAGGTGATGTCCACGGTGGTCTGACCGGTACTGGGATTGCTGCTGACGCTTTGCGTGTAGTTGCTCTCATCGAAGGTGATGATCAGCAGACCGTCGCGCTGGTAGGCGGGGGAGGCCAGTATCTTCGGCACCCAATTCTTCAGGAACGCATCGATGGAAGTCAGGCCCCCTGGCTTGCCGTTGGCGCAGGTCGTGCCCGCGGCGCCGCTGCCGCTGCCGTCGTGACCGTCATCGCACAGGTTGGGGGTGATAAAGACCAAGTTGGGCGTGCCGGCCGCGGTGGCCAGGTCCGCCGGCAAGCGATCGAGATTGACGATGTTGGTGTCGCAGGCTGGAGAATCGATGATGGAATGGAAATACATGAACGGATTGTGCCGGGTAGCGTAGGCATCACCCAACGGCACGGCACTGCTGGGCGCTTGCGCCTCCACGGTACGGTCGGTTCCCATGCCGATGTCCGGATGTCCGCAGGTGGCGCGCTCGCGCGCCGGATCGTTGCCCATGTCCTGCATGTATCCGCGCCAGCTCAAGCCGGCGGCGTTGAGCTGATCCGGCAGCGTCTTGACACTGGCGGCATATACACAGCCGCTCTGGGCGATGACCTGACCGTCCGGCGTGGTACCGGTCTGCACGACATTGTTGAAGTTGGTGGATCCGGTCAGGCCCGGCGAACAGTCGTCCTCGGTATCGGCTGTCGGCGCCTGGCCGCTGATCATGGAGATATAGTTGTCGAGGCTGAAATGCCCGGTCCCGTAATATTGAGTCAGAAGCGCGCCCATGGGCGTCAGCGTATTGCGCAGATAGGGGTCCTGCGTGCTGGTGCCGAAAGTGTTATCGAAGTTCTTGTTCTCCAGCACGATCACAAAGACATGCCTGACCTTGGCGGCCGCCGTGCTGACCGGCGCAGGCGCCGCCGCGCTGAGGCGGGCGATGCCGGCCAAGGCGATAAAAATGCCGGCGACAACGATTGGCCGGCGCTGCAGCTCGAATGACTTCAACATCGTATCCTTCCCCTCGCGGCGCATCTTGAAAGGTATGGGCACGGCCCCATGCTTGCACCCATGAGCGAAGCATTGCACATTGTTTGCCCGCACTGCGACGCGATCAACCGCATCCCGGCGGCGCGCCTGGGTCAGCAGCCGAAGTGCGGCCAGTGCCACACGCCGTTGTTTTCCGCCCAGCCGGTGGAGCTAACAGGAGCCAAGTTCCACAAGTACCTGCAGCGCAACGATATTGGCTTGCTGGTCGACTTCTGGGCGCCGTGGTGCGGGCCGTGCAAAGTCTTTGCGCCGCAGTTTGCCGAGGCGGCTGCCATGCTCGAGCCGCAGGTGCGGCTGGCCAAAGTCAACACCGAGGTCGAGCAGGGCGTGGCCAGTCAGTTCGGCATCCGCAGTATTCCGACGCTGGCCCTGTTTCGCGGCGGCCGCGAAGTCGCTCGTCAGAGCGGCACCATGAGCGCGGCCGATGTCGTGCGCTGGGTGCAGAGTCGGGCTTAGGAGCCTGCTGCGGCCGGCGCCGCGATGAATATGACCGAAGCCGGGCGCTTGAGCGTGGGATGCACGGGCTCGCGCAGCTCCAGCAGCCGCAGCCCGTGGTCGGACAGCAGTTTGATCCAGCCCTGCAGGGTCCGGAAGTACCACGGCGCCGGATCGACGAATGCCGCATCAAATCCGAGCCACGAACCCTCTCGCCAGCCATCCTGGTAGGCCGCGTCGCCGCAGGCGATCAGCGGGTGCAGGGTTTGAATGATCAGCGTGCCCCGCGCCTGCAGCAAGGACGGCATGGCGCGCATGAGGCCTTCGACCGAAGTCTTGCCCAGCAGCGAGAAGTTGCACACCACCACATCCGAGCGCACGGCAATCTCGCCCGCGGCGATCTGCTCGTAGGAGGCGAGACGAAACTCGCCGCCGCCAGAGCGCTGTGCCTGCTCGATCAGCGCGGCAACCCCATCCAGTCCGAGCACCCGGATTGCGTGCGCGGCCAGTGCGCGCGCAAGCCAGCCCTCGCCACAGCCCAGGTCGAGCACCGAGCGCGGTGCGCGCTCCAGCACGGCCTCGATGATGGCGCGGTCGGTGATGAGCTGGCGGCTCTCGATCTGGCCTAAGCGTACCGCGGCGGTCCAGGGCGCGGCATTCGCGCGCCAGCTGTCGATTATCTTCCGGTCGTTACGCTGCTCGCTATCCATCACTGCCTCGCGGCCCCATTATCATGTAAAAATCAGTACTCTCATGCTCACTGCACCGCTGTCACCCAGAAGGTCTGCGCACTCATGCCATCGTTCGATGTCGTCTCCAAAGTAGACTCGCACGAACTCACCAACGCCGTCGACCAGGCCAAGCGTGAACTGGAGAAGCGCTACGATCTGCGCGGCACCAATGCGCGCTTCGAGCTGGAAGGCTCGGTGGTCACGCAATTCGCGGCCAGCGAATACCAGCTGGATCAGCTGCTGGACATTCTGCGACTCAGGGCGGCGGCGCGCGGTATCGACCCGCGCTGCCTGGATCTGGGTACCGTGGAAGTCAACCTGGCCGGCGCGCGCCGTGCGATCACGATCAAGCAAGGCATCGAGCAGGCGCCGGCCAAGAAGCTCGTGGCAGCGCTCAAGGAGGCCAGGATCAAGGTCGAGGCCCAGATCAACGGCGACAAGCTGCGCGTGAGCGGCAAGAAGCGCGACGATCTGCAGCTGGCCATGGCGCTGCTGCGCAAGACACCGCTCGAGCTGCCGCTGCAATTCGAGAATTTTCGCGATTGACGGCCGGCAACCCCGAGGCGGGTTCGGGCGCGGGATTGTGATGAAAATGCAATGCCGGCCCGGGTAAAATGGCGAAGCACCGACACCTACCCACGAGAGCGATATGAGCAGCTCATTGCGCGATCAGCTGATCCAGGCCGGCCTGGTGAGTGAAAAGCAGGCCAAACTCGCCCTGCAGCAGACGCCGCGTCCGCCGCAGCAGTCGCGGAAGAATCCTCGGATTTCCGAGCAGCAGCTGGCCCTGCAGCGCGCGCAGGCGCAGAAGGCTGCGCGTGATCAGGAGCTCAATCGCAAACAGCAGGCCAAGGCGGAGCGGACCGCGCGACTGGCGCAGGTGCGGCAACTGATCGAGCAGAACCGCGTGCCGCCGATCGAAAGCGACGACTATTACAATTTCGTCGACGGAAGCCGGATCAAGCGACTGGCGGTCAATGCGCCGGTGCGCGAGCAGCTCAATCGCGGTGAACTGCGCATCGTTCGCTGCGACAATCGCTACGCGCTGGTGCCGGCTGCCGCCGGCGAGCGCATCGGCGAGCGCGACCCCGCAGCACTGATCGCGCGGGTCGCGAACACGGCCGCTGGCGGCGACGACAATGTCTATGGCGCCTACGTGGTACCCGACGATCTGATGTGGTGATACTGGAGGCCTGGCGATGACGAAAAAAAATAGTTGGCGCTGCGCGATGGTGGGCGCCGGCGCGCTGGCCGGTCACGGCCTGTCGGCCGCCCCGGCGATCGGGGACGTCGCGGCATCGGCGCCGCTGGGTTCGGGCATCGACATACAGTATTTTGACGACAGCGTGCGTGCACAGGACGACTTCTATCGCCATGTGAATGGCGCCTGGCTGAACAGTGTCGAAATTCCTGCCGACAAAGCGCGCTACGGTTCCTTCGACAAGCTCAATGACGATTCGATCGAGCAGCTGCGTAGCGTGCTGGAGCGTCTGCAGCAGTCGACCGACCCTGCCGATCCGGACCAGAAGAAGATTGTTGACCTCTATGCCAGTTTTATGGACGAGCCCGCCTTGGAGCGCTCGGGGCTGAAGCCTTTGGCGGGTGAGTTGGCGCGCATCGCGGCAATCAAGAGCAAGGCACAGATTCCGGGGCTGATGGCGCACCTGGGCCGGATCGGTGTCGGCGCGCCCTACCAGCCGCATGTGCATCAGGATGCCAGGGATGCGACCAGGTACGTTTTCGATCTGGCTCAGAGCGGTCTCGGGCTGCCCGATCGCGACTACTACCTGGAAAGCGAGGAACGTCTGACGCAGGTGCGCGCCAAGTACCTGCAGCATGTCGAGACCATGCTGAAGCTGGCGGGAGATGCGGCCGCAGCCCAGGAGGCCAAGGACATCCTTGCGCTCGAGACCGCTCTGGCGAAGGTGCAATGGTCCAAGGTCGAAAATCGCGATCCGGTGAAGGCCTATAACCGGGTCGAACTGGCACAGCTGCCGGCGCTCGCGCCGGGCTACGACTGGAAGGCCTATCTGAGCGATGCCGGTGTGGCCGGCAAAGTCGAGTATCTGGTCATCAGCCAGCCCAGCTACATCACCGCCTTCAACCAACTGCTGCAACACACGCCGCTGTCCGTGTGGCGATGCTATTTTCGCTGGCGATTGCTCAGCGAATTCGCGCCGTATCTGAGCAAGCCGTTCGTCGATGAGAACTTCGCCTTCTACGGCACGGCGTTGCGCGGCATCGCGCAGGACCGGCCGCGCTGGAAGCGCGGCATTGGCTTGATCGATGGCGCAATCGGCGAGGCTCTGGGCAGAAGTTACGTGGCCAGCTACTTCCCGCCGCAAGCCAAGACCCGCATGGATCAGCTGGTCAGGAATCTGCTGGCGACCTACCAGGCCGACATCGACACGTTGGATTGGATGGGGCCGGAGACCAAACAGAAGGCGCAGGAGAAGCTCGCCCGCTTCACCACCAAGATCGGCTACCCCGACAAATGGCGCGACTACAGCGCACTGCGGATCGTGGCAGGCGATCTGCTCGGCAACCTGATGCGCGCCAGTGCGTTCGAGTATCAGCGCAACCTCAACAAGTTGGGCCAGCCGGTCGATCGCAGCGAATGGCACATGCGGCCGCACACGGTCAACGCCTACTACAACCCGGAGATGAACGAGATCGTGTTTCCGGCGGCGATACTGCAGCCGCCATTCTTCAATGTGCTCGCCGACGATGCCGTGAACTACGGCGGCATAGGCGCGGTAATCGGTCATGAGATCAGCCACGGCTTCGACGATCAGGGCAGCCAGTACGATGGTCTCGGCAACCTGCTCAATGCGCCGGGGTGGTTCACCCAGGCAGATCTGGATCAGTTCAAAGCCAGGACCCGGGCGCTGGTTCAGCAGTACTCGGCGTACTCACCGGTGCCGGGCTTCCCGATCAACGGCGAGCTGACGCTGGGCGAGAACATCGCCGACAATTCCGGTCTTGCCATTGCCTACAAGGCGTATCAGCTGTCGCTGGCTGGTCAGCCGGCAGCGGTCATCGATGGCCTGACCGGCGATCAGCGCTTCTTCATGGGCTGGGCGCAGGTGTGGCGCTCCAAGTCGCGCGAAAACGAAACCATCATGCGCATCAAGAGCGATCCGCACTCACCGGCGGAAATTCGCGGCACCGTGCCGGAGATGAACCAGGCGCCGTTCTACCAGGCCTTCGACGTCAAAGACGGCGACAAGATGTACCTGCCGCCGCCGCAGCGCGTGAGCCTCTGGTGAACGCGGCGCGCGCTGCTAGAATGCGCGGCGCCCGCTGCGGCCTCGCTCACGTGGAATAGGAATGGCTGAATCGTATACCGCTTCCGATATCGAAGTTCTGAGTGGTCTGGACCCGGTGCGCCGCCGTCCGGGCATGTATACCGATACCACGCGACCCAATCATCTCGCACACGAGGTCATCGACAACAGCGTTGATGAGGCGATTGCGGGCTACTGCAAGAACATCAAGGTCACGCTGTACAAGGATCACTCGTTCGAAGTCGCGGACGACGGCCGCGGCATGCCGGTCGATATGCACAAGCAGGAGAAGGTCAGCGGCGTGGAGCTGATCTTGACGCGGCTGCACGCCGGCGGCAAATTCACCGAGGGCAGCTATAAGTTCTCCGGCGGACTGCACGGCGTCGGTGTGTCGGTGGTCAATGCGCTGTCCAAGCACCTGGAATGCTGGGTGCGACGTGATGGCCACGAGTACAACATCAGTTTCCGCGATGGCCACGTGCACTCCAAGCTCGAGGTGGTCGGCAAGGTCGGTGCGCGCAACACCGGCACCACGGTGCGCTTCTGGCCGGATCCGAAATTCTTCGACTCCGATCGCTTCTCGGTGCCCGAGCTGCGGCGGGTACTCAAGGCCAAGGCGGTGTTGTGCCCGGGCCTGCGCGTCAGCTTCAGCAACGAGCAGAGCGGCGAGAAGGACGAGTGGTTCTACACCGGTGATCTCGGCGCCTACCTGGTCGAGCAGCTCGGCTCCGCGGATCGATTGCCACAGGAGCCAATCACCGGCAGTCACGCCACCGATAAGGACGCGGTCGACTGGGCGCTGGTGTGGTCGAGCGATGCCGAGCACCTGATCGCCGAAAGCTACGTCAACCTGATTCCTACCACAGGCGGCGGCACGCACGTCAATGGACTGCGCGCGGGCGTGGTGGGCGCGGTGCGGGAGTTCTGCGAGTTTCGCAATCTGCTGCCGCGCGGCATCAAACTGACGGCCGAGGACATCTGGGATCGAGCTTGTTTCGTACTGTCGGTCAAGATCAGCGATCCGCAGTTCGCGGGGCAGTTGAAGGAGAAGCTCAGCTCGCGCGAAGCCGCGGCGCTGGTCGAAACCCAGGCGCGCGATGCCGCGGCGCTGTGGCTCAACCAGCATCCGGATGCCGGCGAGCGCATCGCGCAATTTGCCATCACCAATGCGCAGGAGCGATTGCGCGCGGCGGCGCGCGTGGTGCGCAAGCGCGCAGTCAATGGGCCGGCATTGCCCGGCAAGCTGGCCGATTGCAGCTGCCAGGATCCGGCGCGCTCGGAGCTGTTCCTGGTCGAAGGGGATTCCGCGGGCGGATCGGCCAAACAGGCGCGCGATCGCGAATTTCAGGCCATCATGCCGTTGCGCGGCAAGATCCTGAACACCTGGGAGCTCGAGCCCGGCGATATCGGCTCCTCGCAGGAGGTGCACGACATCAGTGTGGCGCTGGGGGTGGATCCCGGTGTAGCCGACCTCAAAGATCTGCGCTATCACAAGGTGTGCATACTGGCCGACGCGGATTCGGACGGACAGCACATCGCCACGCTGCTGTGCGCGCTGTTCCTGCGGCATTTTCGGCCGCTGGTAGCCGGCGGCCACGTGCATGTGGCGATGCCGCCGTTGTATCGCATCGATGCCGGCAAGCAGGTGCTGTATGCGCTCGATGATGCCGAGCGCGATAGCACACTCGCACGCCTGAAGGCCGAGCACGCGCGGGTCAAGCCCGTGGTCACACGCTTCAAGGGGCTCGGCGAGATGAACCCGTCGCAGCTGCGGGTCACCACCATCGATCCGCGCACGCGCCGGCTGGTGCAGCTCACGCTGGCCGCCAAGGATCAGACCGACAAGCTCATGGATATGCTGCTGGCCAAGAAGCGCGCCGGCGACCGGCGTGAATGGCTCGAGCGCAATGGCGATCAGGCCGAGGTCGTGGGCTGATGGCCGATCAGGAACTCAACTTCGAGGGCGTGGAGCAGCGCCCCTTGGGCGTGTTCACCGAGAAAGCGTATCTCGACTACTCGATGTACGTGATTCTGGATCGGGCGCTGCCGGCGCTTGGCGACGGCCTCAAGCCGGTGCAGCGGCGCATCACCTATGCCATGAGCGAGCTGGGCTTGTCGGCCGCCTCCAAGCACAAGAAGTCCGCGCGCACGGTCGGCGACGTGATCGGAAAGTTCCATCCGCACGGCGACTCGGCCTGCTACGAGGCCATGGTGCACATGGCCCAGGACTTCTCGTATCGCTATCCGATCGTCGACGGTCAGGGCAACTGGGGCTCGACCGATGATCCCAAGTCCTTTGCCGCCATGCGTTACACCGAGGCGCGGCTGACGCGCTATGCCGACCTGCTGCTCGGAGAGCTCGAGCACGGCACGGTCGATTGGGCGCCAAACTTCGACGGCACCATGGATGAGCCGCTGATGCTGCCGGCGCGCTTACCCAATCTGCTGCTCAATGGCGCCTCGGGCATTGCCGTGGGCATGGCGACCGACATTCCACCGCACAACCTGCGCGAGATCGCCGCCGCCTGCATTCACCTGCTCGACGATCCCGAAGCGACCACGCGCGCATTGCTCAAGCACGTCAAGGGGCCGGACCTGCCCACGGGAGGGGAGATCGTGTCTCCGCGGGCGGATCTGATCGCCTTTTATGACACTGGCGTCGGCAGCTTCAAGGCGCGCGCGACCTGGGAGATCGAGGCCGACACGTCCCATATCATCATCACGCAACTGCCGTTTCAGGTGTCGGGCAGCCGCATTCAGGAACAGGTCGCGCAACAGATCCGCGACAAGAAATTGCCGATGGTGGATGACGTGCGCGACGAATCTGACCACGAGAATCCGACCCGGATCGTGATCGAGCCGCGCTCCAATCGCGTCGATGTAGTGCAGCTCATGGCGCATCTGTTTGCGACCACGGATCTGGAACGCAGTTACCGCGTCAATCTGAACGTGATCGGCATCGATGGCCGGCCGCGCGTCATGGGACTCAAGGCGCTGCTGGCCGAGTGGCTCGAGTTCCGGCAGAAGACCGTGCGCCGCCGCCTGCAGCACCGGCTCGACAAAGTAGCGCGCCGCCTGCATCTGCTCGACGGCCTGCTGATCGCCTATCTGAATCTCGACGAGGTCATTCGCATCATCCGGCGCGAGGACGAACCCAAGCCGGTGCTGATCAAGCGTTTCAAGCTCTCGGAGGAACAGGCCGAGGCCATCCTCGAGACCAAGCTGCGCCACCTCGCCCGGCTCGAGGAGATGAAGATCCGCGAGGAACAGAAGGCGCTGGCGGACGAACGCCAGAAACTCGAGGCCATCCTCGCCAGCAAGACCAAGCTGCGCGCGCTGGTGCGCGAGGAAATCGAAGCCGACGCGGCCGAGTTCGGCGACGAGCGGCGCACGCGTATTGTCGAACGCGCAGCAGCGCAGGCGATCGAGGAGACCGAACTGCTCGCCAACGAGCCGGTCACGGTGGTGCTATCCACCGGCGGGTTTGTACGCTCGGCCAAAGGCCACGACATCGACCCGCGCACGCTGTCATATAAATCCGGGGACGCCTTTCAGGCCGCGGCGCGCGGACGCAGCACGCAGCTGGCGGTGTTCATCGACAGCACCGGCCGCGTCTACAGCCTGCCGGCGCATGCGTTGCCCTCGGCGCGCGGACAGGGCGAGCCGCTGTCCGGGCGACTCGATCCGCCCGATGGCGCCCGCTTTGCCGGCGTGCTGATCGGCGAGCCCGAGGATTTGTGGCTGCTGGCCACCGATGCCGGCTATGGCTTCACGGTACGTCTCAAGGAAATGCATTCGCGCAATCGCGCCGGCAAGGCGCTGTTGAAAGTCGGCGACGCCGCGCTGGTGCTGCCGCCGGCGCCGGTGCCGCTGAGCGAAGGCCAGGGGCTGGCCGCGGCGCGGGTAGCACTGGTCAACTCCGAAGGGCGCCTGCTGCTGTTTGCCGCCAGCGAGGTGCCGGAGCTGCCGCGCGGCAAGGGCAACAAGCTGTTTAACATTGCCAGCAAGAAGGCGCAGTCGCGCGAAGAGCTGCTGGTGGCCATGACGGTGCTGGCACCGGCGCAGTCACTGGCGGTGTTCTCGGGCGAGCGGCAGATGACGCTGACGCCCAATGATCTCAAGGACTATCTGGGCGCGCGCGCGCAGCGCGGCGCCATGCTGCCGCGCGGTTGGCGCACCGTGGAGCGCATCGCGCCCGTGGAGTGACGGCCTGGCTACGCCTGTACATCGGCGGCGAGGGCGACAAAGAGCAGGGACCGAAGAGTCGCTTCTTTCATGCGATCGGCCGCACGGCGAGGCGAAGCCCCATCGCCTTCAGCATGGAATTCATACTTTTCAACTCGGGATTCCGACAAGATCAGAGAGGCGGTCGCGGACGCATCCATTG
>Ga0302325_10021892_pt1 | contig 13379 bp, 10 predicted proteins | sample Palsa_T0_2_FD_201948 | JGI IMG/M metagenome (GOLD analysis project Ga0302325, IMG submission 201948) | Peat permafrost microbial communities from Stordalen Mire near Abisko, Sweden - Palsa_T0_2 | ecosystem: Environmental > Terrestrial > Soil > Palsa > Peat permafrost | place: Sweden: Abisko... | reverse complement strand
AGTCCAAAACGACGTGCCCGTGCTTAGCTCTACCGTGTTTTAGTTTGTTCGGTTTGCGGACGTTCGATGTCCACAGCCATCATGCGCAACAGCGCACAGGTGACAGGCATGATTTTGTCTAAATGGTTGGCTGCTTCCAAGGCGCGATCTATGCGCCGTTCCTGCGCGTTGCGCCGTTTATTGCGTGATCGTTTACTCATCGCTTCACTCTACTATGCTTGCAAATGAAATGTTCGCCACAACCAAGGCCGAAGCCACGCAGCCTCGTCGCCACGCTTGGTAGAACCACAATCGAAACAGGTCACGAGATCACTACCTGTAGGCAATGACGTGTTCGAGTGCTTACAGCTTATCAGCTTGAACCACAGCATTTGCTCTACCGTCCTTTGTTAAGTTCAGTTTGCGAATCCGCTATTCGCGAACACGCCTCGTGAACTGACGCTTTCCCGTTCGTCATCGCGGCATTTATCGCGGAAGTCGGTGTGTCGTTCAGAAAGCAGTCTGGCAACAGCGGCCAATGTGTCAATGTCACGGCGCACAGCGTTCCACAGGCGGTTGTGATCCTCAATCCATCCCGGCCCCGCAACCTCGCGATAGTGAGTGTCTAACGCTTCCAAGTCTTGCTTCAGTAGTTCGATCAGTTCTCGCATTGCTCTACCTTTCTTTCGTTTGTTCAGTTTGCGGATTCAATGAGTACAGCACGAGCAGGCGTCTGAACAGCGTTCGTTGGTTGTTGACCAATCGACGCCCAAACTTCCATCACGTCCGTGTATTGGACATTTTTCATCGGCGTATTTATCAGGACAGTAGTTCGGCATTCTTGAATTCACCCAGCACAGTAGAGTGTGGCAGCATGGTGTTTGTAGTAGGCTGAAGATGACTTGTTCGTGTACACCACGCATTGCTCTACCTTTTTTGTTATGAGCAGACCACCGCTTTTGAGAAATGGGCTGACGATTCATAGCGAGCCGATTGCGGTGAGGAATTTCAGCCATCGTCCGTGGACGCACGGGGAACAGCGCAAAATGTAGAGCGGATGGCAGGAGTCGCATTTCGGCTTCAGCTTGCGAAGCATGATGGCCGTTATAGCGCGGGGTGTCTGATGCACTTGATGGTTAGGATTGCTCTACCTTCTTTGTTCACTTTACGGACAGCGTAATGACTTGTTTGGCGGCCTTGAGCCGTTAGCAATGCGGTAAGCCAGTAGTTCCCGGTCGGTCGGTTAACCGGAATGTATGGTCCGCCGCGTTGTCGCAATGATGGAATGCGCAGCGCTCTCGTCCTATTTAGTTAGGCAGTCTGGAAAGACTTTTCCGGTTAGCAGGTTTCGAGAGCGCCGGGTTCGACCGTTGTGTCATCTCATGGTTCGCCAGCAGACCTGGCAGAAATCATCAACTCCGTAGTAGTGGCCGCTGGTCTGCAGATGTGGGAATCGCGAATGCGATTTCCCAGCCTGGCCTTAGCCAGGCGTCATCTACAGGCCAGTTACGCTGGAACTGCCGCGACCAATCCCCGATGGAGAAGGCAGCAAATATTCTCTCCAGTCCGGCGACCTGCTGATCTCAGCCGACGCTAGAACCGCCAATCACATGGGACCGCTGGCCGTGTTGGCCGCTTTCAACGTGGAAAACACTTTGATATTCCAAGGGCCGCGTGATACGTGCTATAGTGTTTATACGGGATCAAACGGAATCCCTAAACCCTTACCGCTGTGGGTTCCCAAACAGTGGGTGTCGCCCTACCGAGCGCTTCGTTAAACCCCCCGGCATGTAGGACACCTTCCGAAATTTCAGTCGTCGGGGGTTCTGCGCCTTGCCACTACCAAATTCACATTTTGAAACTTCACTCCGGGTTTACACAGTCGCCCATGTGGCGGCCTTGATGGGACTGTCACGGCGAACTGTCATTCGCCTGTTTGAGAAGCAGACGGGGGTGATCTCCCTCATCCGTCCTGAGACCATGCATAAACGGCGGTATCGCTCCCTGCGTATACCGCGCGCCGTCTATGACCGGGTGTTGACCGGACTCACCACGTAGCTGCTACTAACTGATCCACGCGGTCCTGCCGCCCCTGAACCCACATTGAATAATGTTTCTCCGTTGTGCTGATGGATTTGTGCCCCAGTAACTTAGAGACTTCTTCCATCGGCACACCGTGGCTTAGAAGATGAACCGCGAAGGTATCGCGGAGCCGGTGGGACACCATGTGACATTCATCCGTGACACCTGCATCCTCGAATATCGCGGAGATGTTTCTACCGTGGTTATGCGCGTAATGAGTCGGCTTCGCGTTCCCGTCATAGAAGAGATAGTCACCTTTCTTGCGGGCTGCCGCTAAGATGTCTTTAGCAATGTCCCATCGGAGTGGGACGCGGACGGCAACACCCGTCTTTTGACGGTCGGTGGATACATAGGCTCGCTTCTTCTTACCATCGCAAACTAACTCATCCCGTCGCAGGTGCGAAGCGTCAAAGATCGCCAAACCCGTCCATCGCATCAATTGGATGATTGCGCGCGTGGTCTCATCCTTGGTTGCGTTCAGCACTTTGGCGTATTCCCCTTCAGTAAGGGGCGTGGTCTTTGGTGAATTTATCTGTACCGGGTCAAGGTAGGGAACCTTGATCAGCCATCCCGAGCGGTGACAGAAATTGAGAAAGACTCGGATGCTGAGCTGCGTGACATAGCGCGTGGCTGACGATGAGTACAACGCGGGCCAAGTGGCTTTGTAGTCCAACAGGATGGACGTGTCCAGTGCGTCCACGGTGAATACGTTGCGAGCCTCACAGAAATCGACAAGGCGCTTGATGTCGCGAGTGTATTTCTGGTTCGTGCTTTGCCTGATCTCACGGACGGTGCGGCTTTTCAGGAAAGCGACCTGCGCCTCTGCGAGGGTTTTCCCCATGCTCTTGGCTATGACCTTTTCCGGCTCATCGCTCTTGACCAGCTCAGCGATTAGCTTATTGGCTTCAGCCACGGCACCTTTCCAATTGCGGGTGCCAGCCTTGCGGCGGTACTGTTTCCCGCCCATCGACCAACGTAGATGCTTGCGGCATTTGCACGAAGGGAAATCCTCACCCTCCATACGGGATGGGCACTTCGGGGCGTGCCTTACATAGACTGTTATCTCCGGAGCGCTAATCATGAAACCATCTTAGCACAATTTAGCACAATACACCAGCTCCAAATGCAACGCCCAATGTTTATAAGGCTTTCAGCAATGTAATCAGACTATTGAGTATAGCGGGATCGGGGTTTGGGCTCTAGCGGGCCGGCCTTTAGGTAGGGGTGCAGTTTCACGATGGCGCCGATGAAATCCTGAACCACCAAGGGCACGAAGGATCACGAAGGCTTTTGGTTTCAGACGGTTCCTTCGTGTACCTTGGTGGCCTTGGCGGTTAACGATTTCGCAAATTGCACCAACTACCGGCCAGCCGAACGGGTAACTAGCCGGGGTTACGAAGGTAACTCTTTGGGCTTAAGATCGCCGTAGCAGGATCGCATCTCATAAGAAGATACTCATGGAACGCTGTGCCCAGGGCGGAACCTGCGGGAAGACACCTGTTGTTTCGATCTGTCTGATATGACAGGATTAAAGTCAACCAGAGTTGCGCCCGGGCCGCAATTCGAGCGATGAGGGAAGATTAGTCGATGCATAGCATTGCCACAGATCTGGTGCTGGCAAATGGGGTCGTGGCGCTGCTGGTGTTCCTCCTTTTCACCTACCTGTACGAGCAGAACCGTCACAGTTATTTTCGCGCGTGGCAAATGGGCTGGGCGGCGTACACGCTCTATTACGCCTTGAAGGCGGTGGAATATTTTAAGGGGCCTTCCGCGCTATTGTTTTTCCTGAGCTCCCTGCTGCTCGTAGTGATGGTGTTGTGCGTCTTCGTCTCGACCCGGCTCATGAAGGACCCGTTCGAGCTGAAATGGTACGACGTTGCGCTGGCGTTGGCCGGGGTTCTGCTGGCGTATGTAAGCTTGCGGGCGGACTTTGCCGGCGGCGTATTCAGCGAGAAAGCAAATTCCGTGCCGAGATATCTGCGGCTGGAAGTTGGCCTGGCGGCGACGCTCCTCTATTGCTCGTTCCATTTCTATCGCTACGCTTTTCGCAGAAATTCCGTGGCCTTCCGGACGCTCGCGTTTTCGCTCGCGCTGTGGGCAGTGCTGATGGGCGCCGGGCAGATCCATCAACCGTTTCTCGACGTGGTTGGGCAGCTGGGAGGTTTTCTCGGGCCCATTCCACAGATGCTGCTGGCCATCGCGATGGTGATGGTGCTGTTTGAAAACGAGCGCAATGCGGTGCAGGAAAATGCGTTGGCGTTCTCCACCCTCGGCGTCGATCCGCGACGATTACTTTCCGCGTCGGACCTGGTTCCCAGCCTGCAGGCTTTCGTGGACCGGCTGGTGGCACCCTTGCCCTCGCGCCGCGCCGTCTTTTTTGTCCCGCAACGGTGGCGTGGCACCGTGCCCTCGGTACAAAAGGGATTTTCAGCGGAGTTCCTCGAAAAGCTGCAAAAGACAGAGGCTGGCGACTACATCGCCGAACTTGCCTACAGGCGCGGCGGAGTCGTTACCTTCCGGAATCTGGCCGAATTGGAAGAACCGTTACCAGCGCTTTCGGGAGGGAAATTCGAGGCCTGCAAGCAGGCGCTGCTGGCAGAGGGAATCACCGACCTGATGGCAGTAAGCCTGCAAACGCGGGAACACAACTTCGGTGTCCTTTTGTTTCCGCACGCGGAACGGCGGATGTTCGGCTCTTCGAACCTGCGGCTGCTGATTGGGTTGGCGCTCCAGATCGCACTGACGCTGGAAAATTATGTCGTCATGCACGAGGCGCAGCGCCGAACCAAAGAATACGAACTGCTCACCGAGATCGGCCAGGCGATCAGTTCTCATCTCAATCAGGACGAGGTGCTGCGCACGGTGCAGGTGGAGCTGGGCCAGATTTTCGACACCAGCACTTTCTACATCGCGTTTCAGGAAGAGGATGAGATTCGCTTCGAGCTGGAGATCGAAGGCGGCGCCATTCTTCCCAGGCGTTCGCGCAAGATCGGCAATGGACTAACCGAATACATTCTCAGGACCGGAGCGCCGCTGCTGATCGAGTCCGACCTGGAACAGATGCGGTCAAAATTGGGCGTCGATTTCGTGCCACCGCGACCGGCCAAGTCGTTCTGCGGCGTGCCTATCCTCCTGGGCGGCAAACCGGCGGGAGTGATGGCGGCGATGAGTACGGAGCGGGAATCGCAGTTCCAGGCTCGAGATCTCGAAGTCATGCAAACTGCAGCCGGTCAACTCGGGGTCGCGGTCGAGAATGCGCGCCTGTTCACCGAGGAGCAGCGCCGCGCGAGGCATCTCGCCTTTCTTAACAGCATTTCGAAAATGGCGATCTCCAGCGAGGACGCCGAACAGATGATGGCCGACATTGTGCGCGAGATCCAGAAGAACTTCCGCTACGACCACATCGGCATCGGCATCATGGATTACGCCACCAAAGATCTAGAGATCAAAGCCGAGGCAGGAACGACGTCGCAAACGCTGGGTCGCCGGATCGCGGTGGGCAGCGGAGTTCTGGGAAAGGTGGCGCGCACCGGAGTGAGCGCGTTGGTGCAAAACGCCGGCCCCGGTCAACTCGCCGGCGTGCTGCCGGAATCGCGCGCGGTGCTCTGCCTGCCGATCAGCTACGGCGAGACGCTGCTGGGTGTGCTCAACGTGGAGAGCCGGGATGAGAACGCGTTCGCGCCCCAGGATGTTCTGATCCTGAATACGCTGGCCGATCTGCTGGCCACGGCGTTGCACAATTCCTTCGTCTTCCGGAAACTGCAACAGCAATCGATCACCGATGGCTTAACCGGCATTAAAACGAGGCGCTTTTTCTGGGAGGCGTTGACCTCGGAGTGGAGACGCGCATCCCGTTCGGGCCGTCCGTTCTCGGTGGTGCTGATCGATCTGGACAAATTCAAGGAAGTCAACGATTCGCTCGGTCACCTGGAAGGGGATCTGGTGCTGGCTCGGGTTGGCCGGCTGCTCGAACAGAAATGCCGCCAGTCGAACGTGGTTGCCCGCTACGGCGGAGACGAATTCATCATCCTCATGCCAGAAACCGGCATGGAGCAGGCGCAGGTGCTGGCGGAAAGATTGCGGCTGTGGCTGGCTACCGATCCTATGCTCGAAGAACATCATGTCACTGGTAGCTTCGGCGTCGCCAGTTTCCCGGTTCACGGATTTTCCATGGAGGATCTGATTCGCGTGGCCGATGCAGGAATGTATGTGGCCAAGCACGCCGGCGGGAACCAGGTCTCGATGTCCGATACCTTCGGCGAAGGTTCGGCTGTACAACGACAGCTTGTCTCCGGTTACATCGAAGGATTTCTGCATCGCGAGCATAACGGGCCGGAGCACCTCGAAGAACTTGTCACCACGCTCCGCAAACTGTGCGGACGCGAGGATGATGCGGACCAGCGTGCGATGAAGGAGGCTGTGGAGGCCTTGTCGCGAGCCGCCGAACTCCGCGAACACAGCGCCGCCGGACACGGTGAGCAGTGCGGGCACTACGCTGGCATGATCGCGCGCGGCCTCAACCTCTCCGCACCGGAAGTGGAAGACACGATCTTCGCGGCGCGGGTGCATGACGTGGGCAAGCTGTTTATCTCCGATCGAATTCTGAACAAGCCGGGCGCACTTACGGAAGATGAATTCGCGGTGATCAAGAGACACCCCCAACAAGGCGCCAAAGTCTTACGCTCGATCCCTGAGATCGAGCGCGTGGCCCAGGCTATCGAATCCCATCACGAAGCCTTCGACGGCAGCGGCTATCCATTCGGACTCAAGGGCGAGGATATACCGCTGCATGGCCGCATCGTCGCCGTCTGCGATGCTTACGTGAACATGATGAGCGACCGCACTTTCGCTCCTCCTAAAACCGACGAGCAAGCCATGGCAGAACTGGGAAAGCTGAGCGGCACCCGCTTCGATGGAATGATAGTTCGCCTGTTTGCCCGACTGCTCAAGATGGAAAGGGCTTCCAGTCTAGGCGGCGCAACCTGACGTCAAGACCAGATGAATCTTCAAAAGGTTCGGCCCCACCTTTAGTTCAGGGTAAGAACGAGAGTCGCATCTTTGGGCAGATAGCTCTTACGGCGAAACCAATCTTCCATCGCATCCCGAAGCTGATCGAGGGGGACATGCAGACCTATTTCCATGCATCCATCCGCCACCGGCAACGTGTCGTCAAAAACGGATGCGTTGGTGAAGTTGCGCATGCTGAAATTGTCGAGCCATTTCAACGGACAAAGTTGTACCTGCCCTTCGTGCCGGTATTCCACGCGAAGCTTTCGGGCGAACATGCCTTGATTTAAGCACAGGGATCGCTTGAGGCAAGGAGAAAGCTGCTGTCGTGTCTTAAAGGACGCGAAGGTTCACGAAGTAGAATCAAACTCGAAGCCTGACAGCAACCGGGGGCTCGACCTGCGACACGACACCTTCCAGGTGCTGGAGGGTCTCATCGACGGTGAGGGAATACATTTCACGACCTAAGCCTTCGCCCGATTCCAGCGCCACTTTCAGAAAATGCCCGGCAATTTCCCTCGCGAGCGGGTCGGTGATCAGCTTCCCGGTGCGCTTCTTGTACTCGACCCAGGCTGGGTGCGGCAGAGCGATCCAGACGGGACGTCCGTCTACCAGGAACTTTATGTCCACCGCGTCGGCGTGGCGGGTAGCGATGGCCACGATCAGAGCTTGATAGAGGCAGTGTACTTGTTTCTTGGTCCATCGGTCGGTGGCGGTGAAGTCAGTGAACATAAGAACTCAAAGCCCTGAATATCCTGAAAAATATGCGACTCGCAAATATACCGTCCGCCGAGGTTGGGAGCAACCGGTCGGCTGGTCAGGTGGTGGTGCAGTTTCTCGATGGAGGCGATGAAATCCTGAACCACCAAGGGCACAAAGGATCACGAAGGCTTTTGGCTTCAGATCGTTCCTTCGTGTACCTCAGTGCCCTTGGTGGTTAACGATTTCGCAAATTGCACCACTGCTGCCGGTCACGATTTGAACAAACAACTCTACAACTGCTAGCCTATTCTTATGCCACAGTCCGTCAAAGAGCGTGTTGGAAAGTTGCGAGAAGAAATCGCCGAAATCAGTGAAGCAAACCGACTGTACCTGCAAGGTGGCAAAAAGATGATTGGAGCTTCCGATCAGGAGCGGCGACTGCAAAGATTGCAAGAGATCATGGACGAACTCATGTCCCTGACTGACTGGAAAAAAACCTGAGCTGGCGTTTCATATTAGGGACAGGCGTAAAGACTCAATCCGACGCTTGCACCTGCATACTTTCGGTGATCCACAGCTGTGCCGGAGCCCCTTTGGTGGTGCGGGTGGCGGTCGCACGAAAGCTGCTGGGGGTGGTTTCGACCCCGTAAATGTACGGAGGGCGCTCACCTTTGATGCTGATGTAGTTGCCTGAAATCAGTTCATCGAACGAAGCATACTTCCCCTGCGACGCCAGGTATCCGCGTTCGGCATTGGCAATGCCGATCAGATCGTTCTTCACCCCCGTGATGGTGGCAATTTCTTCAGGATTGCCGCTCCCCGCACCCGGAGTCAGGGTCTTGACCTGCAGTGAGTAGATATACATGCCGATCGCCATTGTGACGATCGTGCCCAGAAACCCAAACACACGTCCCATAAATTCGCTCCGCAAGTGCCATTGCACCGCGAAACCCTATCACCGGCAAGTAACCAGAGTGCAGTCAGCTCTCGTCTCACCGCCGTGCTCCCAGGTTGCAACGACCCCCGTCAACCGTGCTGTGCTTTCTGACTTGCCAAACAGCCGGAGCCACGCTTACGGAGATGGGACAACCCGATGCCGGATGCATTTGCGCAGCACTGAAGAGTCAAGGAACCATCACATGACCTTGGCATTGTGCACAATGCCGTTCGCCGTTGCAGTCACCACCACACTCGGGCGTGGCTCTTAAGCAACCTGAATCAGAACCGCGCTCAAGGCGGGAACATAGCATGTTAGTTGGGCGCCGCTCGGGTTGAGCGTGTAGGCGGCCGATGGAGCGAATGTGCCGTCCGGATTGACGCTGGCACCCTGGATGGTGACACCCGAGGTTGCGGAGAGATCTGGCGCGATGGCTCCGCTCGTGAGCTGGGTCATTTCCAGGAGTGTGGCGGAGCTGGCGCTCTGGGGAAGTTGCGCCGTGAGCTGGAGGTTCTGCGTGAGGTCCTTGTTGACGACGATGAGGTTGAGACCGCCCGCAGATGTATTGACCGCGTAAGCAGTGACGTTGAGCGATCCGGCGGAGATCTGCGTGGTGTAAAGAGTGCCCTGGCCGGCAAGGGTGAAGAGGAGAATGCCGTAGAACTCGGGACGCGCGCCGACGACGACGCCAGCATTGTCGGCGATCGGTGTGTATCCCGGCCCGTCACCACCACCGTGGAAGTTGACCCCAACGGCCCCGCCCTGGGCACAGTTGAAGAGGTAGTCGATGACCCAGAGCGAGGATGCGTAAGAGTCGCTGACGCCGCTCGATCCGCCGTTGTAGAAGGAATTGCATTCGGACATCCGGTAAGGGACGCCGATGCTCTGGGCGCCAGGCTCAAGGATGGCGAGGTTGGCGATTAGCGTGGGATCGGGCGTGATGAGATACGCCGCGGTAGAGGTCGGCAGCTGGCCGTTGGCGCGATAGTAGTGCTGCGTGAGCAGCGTAATCTCGCTCTTCGTCACGGTCTCGCCGAACGGAACGGTCCATGTGGACTCGTTGCCGGCGTCCGCCGGACCCGTGATCGGCACGCTGGGAGTGCTGGCAAGAATGGCCTCGCGGAACTGGCCCCAGAGAGTAAGGAACTGGGAAAGCGACCAGTTGCCGGCGAAATAGTTCCCTGCGTCTCCGTAGAGATCGGGCTCGTTGCCGATCTCGATGCCGAGCAGCGACGAGCCCAGCTGCTGGGCGGCGTAAGCAACCTCGGCCGCGGCCAGCGCGGGCGTGGTTGCGCCGGTGGCGGCTCCGCCCAGGTTGATGCCGTAGAGGCACTGCCAGCCCGCGGCCTTCACGAAGGCGGCGAGCGAGTCCACATCGCTGGGTGCGATCTGGCCGGCGGTTTGGCCGGGGCCGTTCGGCGTCCAGACGTTCCTGTCCACCGAGTTCCCCCCGACACGCAGAACGCTAGGACCGAGGCGCTCGAACATGCCGATCAGGTCGCTGTTGGAGGCGGTGAAGAGCGGTTCGTAAAGTTTGGATTTCTCGTAGGAAAGCCCTGCGAAGTTGGGACCAATGGAGCGCGCCGCGGCGGCGGTGACCATCAAAGAAGCCTGAGTCAAGGGCCCGGCGGGCACCGGCTGCGGGTTCGTTGGCGTAACGCTCGCGCTATTCGAAGAACTGCATCCGGGCAGGAGCGACAGAGCGGCAAAAGCGACAGTACCCTGCATGACTTGGCGACGCGTAAGCCCGAAAGATTCTGTGCCCGCGCGCAGCGGCGGCAGGTCGCGGTGTTTGTCCATGACCTTTACTATAACCATTCAGATCGACAGAAGTTGCTCTTTGCATCGCGGATTCATTCGCCGGAAGGACATCCCTGAGCAGGGCCGTTAGGTGTTTTATTCGCAGTCGCTTGTAGTGGCGACCCCGGAGGGAGTCGAACCCCCAACCCTCAGATCCGAAGTCTGATGCTCTATCCAATTGAGCTACGGGGCCGTTCGCCGGCGGTCACACAGGGGATGAGTCGGCGCTCTTCATTTTACACTGCCGGATTTTACACCGCGGGCGGCCGCGAATCATCATTGCCATTGCCCGCGGACGTCGGTCCTCGTTGTAACATCAAAACGCATGTCCTTCGTGCCCAATCCTCTGGCCCACAGCAGTGCGCGGCTGCTCGAATTCGAGACACTGCGCGAATCACTCGCGGGCTACACCTCTTCGCCGCTGGGCCAACGCCGTGTCGCCGAGCTTCTGCCTTCGCTCGATCGCCCGTGGATTGAAACCCAGCAGCAGCTCACCACGGAAATCCGCGAATACCGCCGCGTGGGTGGACGTTTCGAATTCGCCGGCCTGCCCGAAGTCAAGACGCTGATCGAGAAATCCCGCATCGCCTTGGCCGCTCTGGAGGCCACTGAGATCCGCGACATCGTGCTCATCGCCGACCGCGCAGCGGAATGGCGCGAAATTGTGCGTCAGCCTCCAGCCGCCATGCGAGCGGACTGGACCGCGGTTGCCGCGCTTTCCGCCGGCATCCAGGACTTCACCATCTTTCTGCGTGCGTTCCACAACAAAATACTTCCCGATGGCACGCTCGACGATCGCGCTTCCCCGGGGCTGAGCCGCATTCGCCGTGAGATCGAAAGACAAAAGCGCCAGATCCAGGAATCGCTCCGCGGCTACCTGCGGAAATTGGCCGAGGGCGGCACCGTGCAGGACGAACTGGTTACGATCCGAGGCGAGCGTTTTGTAATCCCGGTGAAAGTCGAGCAGAAACGCCGGGTGCAAGGCGTAGTGCACGGTGCCAGCTCCAGCGGACAGACCGTCTTCGTCGAGCCTCTGGAAACGATCGAGCAGAACAATGAGCTCGTCCGCCTGCTGGATGAAGAACAAGCCGAGATCCATCGCATCCTGGTGGAGATGACGCGTCAAATCGCAGAAAACTCTGGCGCGATCCTGGCGGCGGCCGACATTCTTGCTGAACTGGAACTCCAGTTCGCCAAAGCCCGCTTCGCCGAGGACTACAACTGCACGGCGGTGAGCCTGAGTGGGGACGGGCGCCCTCGCCCGTCCGACGCGAGCGAAGCTCGCCTGCTTCTCCACCGCGCCAGGCATCCCCTGCTTGAGCGCAACCTGAAACTGAAAAACACAAAGGTCGTACCCATAACCGTGGAACTTGAAGGCGATCACCGCCAACTGGTAATCACCGGCCCGAACACCGGCGGGAAAACCGTCACCCTGAAAACGCTGGGTCTGCTGGCGCTGATGGCGCAATCGGGCATGCCCGTTCCCGCGGATCGCGCCGACATGCCGGTCTTTGACGCCATTCTCGCCGACATCGGCGACTATCAATCCATCGAACAGAATCTTTCGACCTTTTCCGCGCACGTCACCAACATCGATTTCATCTCGCGCACCGCAACCCCGAATTCACTGGTGCTGCTCGATGAACTGGGTTCTGCTACCGATCCCGAAGAAGGCGCGGCACTGTCGGTGGCGATCGCCGAGCATTTCCGCAACGTCGGATGTATGACCGTGATCTCCACTCACCACACATCGCTAAAGGTCTACGGCGCGAATACCGCCGGAGTGATCAATGCGTCGGTCGGCTTCGATGAAACCACGCTGCAGCCGACTTATGAGCTGAAGATCGGGGTTCCGGGCGCCTCCGCCGGAATCAACATCGCGCAACGACTCGGATTGAACCTCGCTATCATTACGTCGGCCCGCTCGCGACTGGGCTCGCAGACTCAAGATGTAGCGCGCTTCCTCGACCGTCTGCACGCCGACCTCCGCGATCTTGAACAGGAACGCAACCGCATGCGAGCCCGCGAACTGGAGCTCGACCGCGAGAAGTCGCAACTGGCCAACGAAGGCCGCAAAGAACAACAATCCAAGATTCGCGAGATGGAGGCGAAGCTTGAATCCCTGTTCCGCGACTTCGAATATCACGCCCGCGAAACCGTGAACGCGGTGCAGGACCGTGCTGCGGCGCAGAAGCTCTCGAAAGAAGCGGAACGCCGCATCGCCAAAATGCGGCGGGAATTTCGCGAGCAGTTCGATGCGACTGTCGTCGCGCACGCGACCGGCGCCGATCGCGGAGATCCAAACGCCCAGCCCAGCCTGGTGAAGCACGTCTCCGAGGGCGATACCGTCAAGCTCAAGTCCATGGGCCGCGCCGCCGTCGTCAAAAAGAGAATTGGCGAGAATCACTTCGACGTCGAAATCGGCTCGATGAAGATGCGCATCGGTCGCGAAGATATCGCCGAGGTGCTGGTAAACGCCCAGGGAAAAGCGCAGCCGCAAGCCTCGCCCGTCGAAGCCGCGCGCTCCCGAGGCATCACGGTGTCGCTCCAGAACGAAGCCGGCAATCTCAACATGCAGACCGAAATCAATGTCATTGGACGCACCGTGGACGAGGCGACCGGCGAAGTCGAGAAATTCATCGACCGCGCGTTCCTGGCCGGCATGCCGCGGGTGCGCATTGTCCACGGCAGCGGCATGGGGGTGCTACGGAAAGCTCTGCGTCAGTATCTGCAGAAGCACCCGCACGTGGAGTCGGTTACGGAGCCGCCTTCTAATGAGGGTGGCGGCGGGGCCACGGTGGTCGAGTTACGGGTCTGAGCGGGTGCGGCGTCTTTCGTATTTCTATGTTTACTACTTTGATAATACGATCGC
>Ga0302325_10021891_pt1 | contig 13379 bp, 10 predicted proteins | sample Palsa_T0_2_FD_201948 | JGI IMG/M metagenome (GOLD analysis project Ga0302325, IMG submission 201948) | Peat permafrost microbial communities from Stordalen Mire near Abisko, Sweden - Palsa_T0_2 | ecosystem: Environmental > Terrestrial > Soil > Palsa > Peat permafrost | place: Sweden: Abisko... | reverse complement strand
CCCCGCTCTCGACTTCCGTGCAGCGGGCGGCCACCTCGTTCAGGAAGGCGTCGTCGTAGGTCAGCTTGATCTTGTGATTCTCCAGGATGCGGCGTTGAATCTTGCCTAACTTCAGCCGGATGATCTGCTTCAAAGCCTCGTCCCGAACCGGGTAATAGGGGATGACGACCATGCGGCCGAGAAACGCCGGCTTGAATATTTTGTTGAGCTCCGGCTTCAGCGTCTCGACCAGCGCGCGAGGACTGGGCGCGGTCTCCGGATCGGCCACCAACTTCATCAATTGATCGGTGCAGGCGTTGGTCGTCAGGATGATGATGTTGTTTTTGAAGTCGATCTGCCGCCCTTCGCCATCCTCCATGTTGCCCTTGTCGAAGACCTGGAAGAAGAGCTCGAGCACGTCGGGATGAGCCTTCTCCACTTCATCCAGCAAAACAACCGAATAGGGGCGGCGGCGGACAGCTTCGGTAAGGACTCCGCCTTCGCCGTAGCCAACATAGCCCGGAGGCGAGCCTTTCAACGTGGAAACGGTATGCGGCTCCTGGAACTCTGACATGTTGATGGTGATCAGGTTGTGCTCGCCGCCGTAGAGCAAGTCAGAGAGCGCGAGCGCTGTCTCCGTCTTGCCCACTCCGCTGGGGCCAACCAACATAAACACCCCAACTGGTTTGTTGGGGTCGTCGAGCGAAGCCCGCGACGTCTGCACGCGCTGGCTGATGATCTCCATTGCGTGCAGCTGGCCGATGACACGTCTGCCCAGGTGCTCCTGCAGCGCGAGTACCGTGGTGATTTCATCCTTGAGCATCTTACCGGCGGGAATGCCGGTCCAGGCGGAGAGTACCTCGCCGACAATCTGCGCGTCCACGCACACCCGGATCAGCCCAGTCTCGCCCTGCAGCGCTGCAAGTTCCGATTCAAGAGCCTGCAGCTCAGATTTGAGTGCTCCGGAAGACGTGGCGGCCGCCTCCGCCGTTCCGTTGGCCGCATGGCCTGCCTCCAGTTTGCCGCGCAGTTCGCGAATCTTCGTGACCAGCTCGCGCTCCTTCTCCCAGCGCTCCTGGAGCGCCTTGAGCGTGTTTTCGGCCGCCGCTTTTTGCGATTGAATCTCGGCCAGCTTCTCCTGGTGGTCAGCGCCCACAACGGTCTCACGATCAAGAATCCGCTTTTGCACCTCGAGCGCGTCAATTTGGCGGGTCGTGTCTTCAATGGCAGGTGGAGTGGCGTTTTGCCCCAACGAAAGGCGCGCGCAGGCGGTGTCAAGAATACTTACCGCCTTGTCCGGGAGCTGGCGTCCGGCGAGATAGCGATGGGAGAGACGGACGCTTGCGTAAACCGCCTCGTCGAGTATGCGCACGTTGTGATGCTTCTCGAGAGATGCGACCAGGCCGCGCATCATGATGAGGCATTGCGGCTCGCTCGGCTCCTCCACCTTCACTACCTGGAAGCGCCGGGCCAGTGCCGCGTCCTTCTCGAAGTACTTCTTGTACTCAGACCAGGTTGTAGCCGCGATGGTGCGCAGTTCACCGCGGGCCAGCGCCGGCTTGAGCAGGTTGGCGGCGTCGTTCTGCCCCGCCTGCCCACCGGCGCCGATCATGGTGTGAGCCTCATCGATAAAGAGAATGATCGGCGTGGCCGAGCCCTTCACTTCTTCGATCAGGCCCTTAAGCCGATTCTCAAACTCCCCCTTGACGCCGGCTCCGGCCTGCAGCAGCGCCAAATCGAGCGTTCGCACGTGCACGTTCTTCAGCGGCGGCGGCACGTCTCCCTGGGCGACCCGCAAGGCAAAGCCCTCCACCACGGCGGTTTTGCCCACGCCCGCCTCGCCCGTGAGGATGGGGTTGTTCTGCCGCCTTCGGGTAAGGATGTCGATGACCTGGCGGATCTCCGCGTCCCGGCCGAGGACCGGGTCGATCTTGCCCTTGCGCGCGTTGCCGGTGAGGTCGACGGTGTACTGGTCCAGGTTGGGCGTCTTGCCGCCGGCCGGCTTGGCTGCATCGCCGGGCGCTGCCGCGGCAGCGACCGTGGTGGTCTCGGTCGAAAGAGCGACAATGCCAAGTAGATCTTTACGCAGCGCCTCGGCGTTGATTTTCTGAAACTCGCGGCTCACGTCGTTGACCAGCCGGGATAGCTCCTCGTCTGAGACCAGCGCGAGAATGGTGAAGCCGGTGCGCACTTGTCCGGCGTTAAAGTCGATAGAGCCGACCGTCCACGCGGTGGTCAGCATTTTTAGCAGCGTCGGGCTTATGGCCGGTGTACGGGCATTGCCGGACTTCAGCTTATCGAGACTACGAGCGAGATCGGCAGTCAGCCGCGACTTGTCGATTTCAAAATGCTTGATGATGGCAGCGAAGTCGTTGGCCGCCGAATCGAGCAGCTTAGTGAGGTAGTGTTCGATCTCTACGTCGTAATGCGTGCGCGAGAGGCACAGGCCGGCCGCGCCCTCGAGCGCGGCCCGGGCAGCGTCGTTCAGCTTGCCGATCAGTGCTTTCAGATTCAATCCCATATCGTCCTCTTACAAAGTCAGAATCGTGTCGTCAGGATGGCCCCCCAGGGGCGCAGTTTTTACCCACGAGACCCAGCCCAGCCGCGCCGGGTTCGCCGCATCTGCGTCCAGCTCTGTTCCCGGCGTTTCACTGCGGTCGAGCACCAGTTGCACCTCAAAATCGAGGCATTGATTGCTGAAGAACCGGGTCATGGCGCGCAAGGCTTTATAGGCGCTCGCGTCAGGCAGAAAGTCGCAATAACGTTCCATGCCCAGAGGGCCGAGGCGGATACGCACCCGCGCCTGGCGGTCCCAGACCGCGTCGCCTACCACCGCCCCGGCGCCAAGCTGGCATGAAGCTGTGTCCACCTCGCTCATGGCGCATTGTGTCGCTTCATCCAGGACATACCAGGCGCCGGTGAACTGCTGAATCTCCACCGGCACCTCAAAATAATCCTCAATGATTTGCTCCAGGGCAGCCGCAGACCGCGCCTGCATTCCCACCAGCGAAACGTAGTGAAGCAGCGCCTCGTCGTCAATCTCCTGGCGGTCGCGCAGACCGCCTGTGCCCAGCCCGATCAGGTCCAGAAGATAGTGCGTGAAAAGATCGCGGGAACCCGCGGAATAAGTGACAGGAAACCTGGATTTTTGCCAGGCCCGATAGAAAAGTGAGATAGCGCGGTGGTTGAAAATGTCGAAGAACGCCGCCATGCTGTGGTCTTTGGCCCGTACCCGCTCCAGGATCAACTCGCTGTAGGTGTAAGGAAGCACGCCCATCGGACCCGTAAGCCCCATGAAGTTCACCATCATCTCCGGTGGCGCATCCTCCGGGATTTCCAGCTTCTGGATCGGACTGGCAGGAAAGCCCAGCCGCGGATTCACCCGGAAGTGAACCGCTTCTTCCTCCGGATTGGAGAAGCCTCCCACCGGCCGCGAAGACTCGCTCAGCCGCTGCAGAAGCGTCACCGCCTGGAAGAACTCAAAGCAATGCGCGTGCTCAACCAGCTCCTCGCCCATGGGCGAGTCCGTCAGACGAGCAATTTGCGGCCTGATCTCGGTTGCCATTCGTGCAGTGCCCCCTTTCTCTGCGGGGTAGCGACGCTGAGTTGGGTAAAGCTGTTTAGTGATGCACTAAGTCCGAAGAACCTTTCCAACACATTGGCAAATAGAAATGCGCCGCCACCGGTGAACTGGTCCTCATCGAGTTCCATTTCTATGCGCACGCCGCGCGCAAAGCTCACTCCTTGCTCGGAAACCAGCCGCGTAAAATGCGGGCGGCTGCGGATGTCGAGAATACTCTGGATTACGTTCTGCGAGTATGCTGTACGGCCCATATCGTAGAGGCGCAGAATCTCCTGCAGCGCTTCCTTTCCCTGCTCAACCAGCGACAGGTAGTTGAGCGACAAGTGGGAAACCAGCCGCCATAATGCGCTCTTGCCCAGTTCGGGACGTACCGGCGCCGTGGGCTTGCGCAGCGCGACGATCCGCTTCATGGCTGCCTTGCTTTCCATCTCAAAGTCGCTGTCCTGGTTGCCAAAGGGCAGGCGAGACGGCAGGTCGCGATTGGTGCAAGTGGTGCGGACAGACAGCACCGAAGCTCCGGACTCGACATTGGCGGTGGAGAGGTCGACCAGCGAAAGCGACACCTCGGTTCCGTCATCATTGGCCCGGCTGGAATAGCGGCGCCGCGCGAGCCAGAAGCAGGAGCGGTCTTCTTTCCGCGCCGCATGGCGAATCGAGTAGAACGGCTCGTAGTTGGTGATCTTCTGGTTGTTGGAGTTGATGGCGTTCACTTCATCGATCGAGAACACCTCCATCGAGTAAGGGCGGCGCACATCGGGCGTAACCGTGTACTCATACTTTCGCCGGTCCAATTGGATCGGCTCGGCTACCTGGGGAAAGAGATTCACTACCGGAGCGCACCCCAGCCGGAACGTCTTTTTCGAGAGTTCAAGTTCCAGCCGCTGGGTGCGGCCTTCGCCTTCCACCTGGGAAATGAGGAAGATGATTTCCACGGCATTCTTGAACCCGGCTGCTGCCAGGCACTCCAAACCGGACAGGTCCACGAAAAAAAACTTCTCCGGAAAGGCGAAGTACTCCATCAGCAGCCGATGTCCGCTGAAAGAAGAGGAAGCATAAGGAACCATCCCCTGGTCCGGGGCGAAGCCGACGGCGCTCAGCGACGAGGCGGGCAGCGTCACCGGGGCGAGCCGCGATCCCGCGGAAAGGTCGCGCACGAGGATGCGATTGAGGCGGCTGAAAAGAAGTTCGTAAAGTACGTTGACCAGTCCACTGTCGCCATCGAGGTAGAAGCGCAGTTTGTCCAGCTTGAGAGCCGGGAAAGCCACGTCGGGCGCGCAGCGAAGCTCCAGGCGGATGGCCCATGCCGAATCGTTGGTCTTAACCGCGGGTTGTAACCGGCTGGGCGCGCGCCATTCCGCGGCATGAACGCTCAGCGGCCATAAGGTCGTGTCATAGCAGGTGCGAAAAGTGCAGGGAACGCCGCTGACCGGTTTCGAGTAGAGAGGCGAATTCCGCTCTATCTTCAGTCCGCTGGTCAGCTTGCCCTTTTCAGGATCAAGCTGAAATTCAACCACCGACATGGAAGGCAGCGGGCGAACCAACTGGGGATAGACAACCGTGAGCAGCGCTTCCGTGATCTCCGGAAACTCGTCGTCCATCTTGAGATGAACCCGCGCCGCGAGAAAGGCAAATGCCTCCAGCAGCCGCTCCACATGCGGGTCTTCGCACTTTGTGGGCTCCAGTACCAGCCGCGACGCGACCTTGGGATGCTTTTCCGCAAAATGTGCGGCAGACTTGCGCAAGTAGTCCAGCTCGCGCTCGTAATAGAGCAGAAAGTCATCGCGCATCGTCGCCTCCGGCAAGGCGGCAATTGCCACTTTTCAACTCGATGACGGTGTCAAAGGATATTGGCTCCGGCGAGGGGTCCATGCGCAGCATGGCCTCAATGCGCAACCGGACCTCGCTCTTCGCTGTGTCGGGGTTTTCGATCATCACCAGGCGAACATTCGCCAGCCGCGGCTCGAAGAGGTTGATGGCCGCCACAATCTGGCGTATCAGCTTGTTGCGGTCCCCGGCAGTAGCCATCGTCAAAGCGGAGAGATCAGGCAGCCCGTACATGTAGACGGAGCGAGTGACTTCCTTCGCGCCTTCGTCTGGCGGGTTGCTATTTCTGCGCGTGTTCAGCAGCCACTCCAGGTCGCGCCGCACGGCGCGCCGCAGCAGCCGCTCCGATTGAGAGCGGCTGGGGGGATTCTCCGTGCTGTTCCCAGGCTCGAGATCGATGAGACGGTCCAGTACGGGGATAGTTACGGTTGCTTCTCCGAGGTTCCTTGCCATCGCTTACCCCACGTTCAATGCCTGGACCGGGTCAAGGCGGCAGATACGTTCAAACATCTTTTGCTTGTCGCTCGAGCTGCCCTGAATCTTCTTGCTGTTACGCATCAGCTTCAACAGATCGCCGGCCACCAGCTCCGGGTCTTCCCATCCGTCGAGCTTGTGGTTTTCGATCACCGCCGCCAAATCGTCCAGCAGCGGTTGAGCGATTGCATCTTTCCCCGCGCTGATCGCCAGCTCGATAAATTGCATGTTGCGGCGAAAGCGGCCGCGCCCCGACCGCTGGCGGCCGATCTCGGCTCGCATCAGGGCGAATGCCTTCTCCTCGTTTCCCGCAGCCAGCGCTTCCTTTGCCAAAACGTACGCATCTGCTGCCTGGGCAAGCCAGCTTGGTGTTCCGTTGAGACTGGCCGGGGGCATGGAGTTCGATTCCCCGCCAGACGCCACCGGCTCTTGCAAATGCTGCAGCCACGCTTTGGTTTCGGGATTCGCCGCCGGCGTGTCGTCGAGCAACGTTGCTTCCAGTAGCTCCGGCAGATCATTCAACAGCGCCCGAAGTTCCGACTGGATAGCGTTTGCGATTGGTTGGTACTCAGAGCCCAGGGCCGAGCAGGCGGCGACCGCCAGCCGTTGCAGGTCAAGCCAGCCGCGGCTGCAAGGCAGTGCCATGGCTTCTTCGCAGGTATCGAGCAGCTCGCTCCACTTCTTGGCCAGCGCCAACCGCTTCACTCGTTGGCGAAGTTCCGTCGGCGGTGCCTCCAGCAGAGTGCTGTCGCCTAGTTGCGGCGCCGTGCGCAACTCACCCCAGCGCAGGCCTCGCAAAATGAGGTATGGCGCCGGGCTAAATGGCTCCCGCTTGCGCAGGAAGGCTGCCCCCGCAGCGATGCTGGCCACTGCCTGGCGGCGGTCCGCGGGCTCCGATACAGCACTACTCCCAAGCACTCCGGTCGAGACTGGCGCGACGCTGTCCCCATCCTCTTCGGCCGGCGTTGCCTCCGCGGCGGGAACCGGAACCTCTTCCACCGGATCCGGCTCCTTCTCACGTTTCTTGTTGAGCAGCGTGTGGACCGTTTGCCGGACTTCCGTAAGCCCGTTCTTCAGTCTGCCGAAGGCCGGAGCATCCTCCTCAAATTTCTCGTTGCAGGACTTTTCCAGCTCTTCCAGCGCCTTCAGGCAGGCGTCTAGGTCCTTCTCCGCCGTGAGATAGAACGCTTTAGGGGTCTCAGCGAAGGCTTTATCGAAGACTTCCGGCGGAATTTTGCCCTCCTCGATTAGCTTGCTTCGCGCCTTGCGATCCTTGTCGGTCTTGGTCTGGTCTTCATAGCCAACGAGACGAGAATCCTTGTAAGTGAACCAGGAATACCCGGCGTCGACTAGTGGCGCTGAACGCAAAGCAAAGTCCAGCGAGGTGCCGATCCAGGAGAGCGGCTTGGCACGCAGTTCGCGGTCCCCGTCCTCGATCACCGGATAAACTGTGTCCCAGAATCCGGTCATCAGTTCGTGAGTTAAGGTAATTCCCCGGCAAAGGCCTGCGAAGTGCTCGGCTACCAGCAGAGCTTCCGTGAGCCATGCAGCCAATTGGAGATCTTTCGAGACCGTTGCCAGCGTGTCCTGCGCCAGCTTGATCACCAGCGGATAGTTGGCCGTCTTGCGTTCGGTTTGCCAGTCACCCTGTGCTAGGTCGTCGTCCTTGCGGCGGGCCTCAAGTATTTTGTCGAAGATCAGCAGTTTGGTGTCGTAGCGAAGATCGATGCCGCTCGGGTTTTCACCGGCAATCGGAGCCAGGATATCTTCGCGCAGCGGCATAGTGGCGGCAACCTAAACACAACGAGTTTTATTGCTCAGACGGCGCAACCGCCGGTTGGGCGAATACGAGCGACCGGACTTCGAGGAAGGGAACTTCCGCGCCGTCGGCCAGCAGAATCTTCTGTCCCGACGGATATTCCCGGCCCTCGTCGTCCGCCGCCCAATCCGTGATTCTCCCCAGCCATACTGCCTGGTCAGCATTCTTCCAGGAGAATGGGTAAATAGCCGGTAGAAGCACCTCCCCGAGATCCATGCCTTGGAACGATGGCGCAGCCTGCACCAGGGCCGGAGTCCAGAGAGTGTCCCGCAACCTTTGCGGCGGCCCCATTTCGACCGACGCCACGTGCTCGAAAGGAATCCAGACATAGGCGCCGGCGGCAAAGACTTCAAGGCGCGCGCCGATGTCAGGATCCGCATCGCTCAGTTCGGTGAAAGCTTTCCCGTTTAGCGTGCCTGGTGGGGAGGTCGTCGGGCGCGCGGGAAAAGTCTGCTTTTCAAAAATCTCGTGCCGCGTCTTCTCCGCATGCAGAGCTGCGTAGTAGACGATTGCCCCGGTTTCCGCTTCGACGTTTTTGCCCGCAAGCACGCTGAGCTGCTTTTCCGCGCGAGTGTACTCCCCTGCGAAGCAAAGCAACTCAAATAGGAAAACCCGTTGCGCCGTGTCGGCCGGGTGCTCCCGCAAGTGCGCGGTGAGCCATTTTTCCGCTTCCCGCACCTTGCCTGCCGCGAACAATTCTTTAGCAGTTATCGGCACCTTATCCTTGCTTGCCCCTTGCTTACCACGGCTTGAGCTTGAGTACGTCGAAGCCCTTGTCGATAAAGCCCTTGAGGTTGCCATCCTCTTCAGGGTTATAGCTGACTTTGACTTTGCTGAAGGCAAAACTGATCGACTCCATCGGGTTTTCGTTCGAACCGGAATGCTGGATGGAAGTGATCAGCGCATCCTCCATGTGGATCTTGTAGTAGTCCTGTTGATCGTCGCCCATCGGTTTGTCGTAAATGATGTCGACTTTTTTCAGGTAATTTCCAGTCACGCAATCGTCAAACAGCAGCGGAGAAACCTTGTCCACCACTTTCATAATGGTGACATCCTGCACGTTGGCCCGTCCCGACCGCGCTTCTGCCCCCGATGAACCGGCGCCGATCACCGATGTCTGGGTGGCGCCGAAGCTAAAGGAAAGAATGTCGATCGCGTCCTGTTTGCTGGTACTTGGTCCTGGACGGCCATCGATGACGAGGTATGCATTGACTGCCATTTTCTTTCTCCTTCTCTTTCAATATTTCGCGTTAGGGACCCGGCAATAGGAACCGCAGTACATCAGGTTGTGTCCAGGTCTAGTGCCCAGAGATTTACTTCACCGCGGCCGGCAAATCAGCTACCAGACGCAGAGAAACAGTGAGTTCATCCAGTTGGAAGTGCGGACGGAGGAAGGCCACCGCACGATAGACACCGGGCTTGCCCGGGACCTCCGATACATCAATACGCGCCTCTCGCAGGGGACGCTCAGCCTTGGTTGCGGGCGAAGCGGAATCATCCGGAGTCACGTACTTCGTGATCCACCGGTTCAGGAATCTCTCCGCTTCCTCGCGAGACATAAAGCTGCCGATCTTGTCGCGCATCATCGCTTTGAGGTAGTGCGCGAAGCGGGAAACCGCCATGATGTAAGGCAGCTGGGTAGACAACCGGGCATTCGCGTTGGCCGAGTCGGTGTCGTAGACCTTGGCTTTCTGGCAGGTTTGCACACTAAAGAAGGCAGCGTAATCGGTACCCTTGCAATGAACCAGGGGCACGAACCCAAGGTCGGCTAACTCCTTTTCGCGCCGGTCGGTGATCGGAACCTCGGTCGGGCATTTCAAGGCGATATCGCCCTCGTCGGTAGCGAAGTTATGTGTCGGCAGACCCTCCACCAAGCCGCCGCCTTCCACACCCCTCATCGCCACGCACATGCCGTACAGAGAATAGGACTGGGTCATCCTCGCCCCCAGCGAATAGGCGGCGTTCATCCACAGGTATTTTGAGTGGTCGGTGCCGTCCACCTGCTCTTCGTACTTGAACTCGTCGATCGGCTTGGTTTCTTCACCATAAGGAAGACGGCCCAAGGTGCGGGGAAGCGTAAGCGCGACGTAGCGGGAATCTTCGCTCTGGCGGAACGACTTCCATTTGGCGTACTCGGTGCTATCGAATATCTTCGCCAGGTCGCGAGGAGCATCAAGTTGCGTATAGCTTTCCAGGTTGAGCAGGTCAGAGGAAGCAGCGCTTATGAATGGCGCGTGGGCCTGGGCGGCGACGTGAGAAATCCCTTCCAGCAACGCCATGTCTTCCGGGTGCTTGCCGAACTCGTAATCGCCGATGATGGATCCGAAGGGAGCGCCGCCAAAGACGCCGTACTCTTCTTCATAGATCTTCTTAAAGAGGTTGCTCTGGTCAAACTCCGGAGCCTTCTCAATGTCGCGCAGCAGTTCTTTCTTGGTGGCGTTGAATACGCGAATCTTTAATCCCACGCCGGTCTCGCTATTGTCCATGAGGTACTTCAACCCACGCCATGACCCTTCCAGCTTCTGGAACTGCGCATGGTGCATGATTTCATTCAGCTGCAGCGAGAGCAGGTGATCGATTTGCGCGATGCGCGCATTGATCATCATTTCCGCATCTTTGGCGATGGTCATTGAGCCATCGAGCACCTGGGCCACAAATTCCTTCACCAGGTCCTTGCCCCGTTCGCGCGATGCAGCTTCCTTGCCAAAGCGCCCCTGTTCGACGATCTGGTCAAGCACGCTTGATTCCTGGGTTACCGCTGCGGACGCCGATCCCTGTTGAGTTGCAGTTGCTTCAGCCATTGGATCCTCCATCCTTAACGCCGATTTCGCCCTTCAGCTTTTCCAGCTTCTCGGTATTCCCGACTGCCTCCAATAGCAGCTCTTCAAGCTTGTCGTTGCCTTGCAAAGAACTACGAAGATTTGCCAATCTGGTCCGCAGATCGAGCATTTCCTTAAGCGGCTTGACCTGCTTGGCCACGTTGCCCGGCTCAAAATCTTCAAATTTGCGGAACTTCAGATCGACCTTCAACTGCGCGGCGTTGGGGTCGTCGCTCAGCTTGTTTTCGACGGCGAACGAAAGATGCGGCTTCATCCCCTCAAGCACCGTGTCGAAATTGTCGGGGTTCACTTCAACAAACTTACGTTCCTTTAACTTTGGCAGCGGCTGTTCCGGGTTGCCGGTGAAGTCGCCTAACACGCCGACGACGAATGGCAGCTCTTTGATTTCGATGGCTCCCCCCACTTCAACGTCGTAGGTAATCTGCACCCGGGGAGGACGCACCCGGTCAAGCTTGTGCTGTGCGCTTTGTCTGGCCATGTAATTGTTTCCTTCCACTTATATAGTGATCCCGGGGTAGCTGATCGTTGCGCTGGTTCTTCGATAAAGAAGCGGACGGGCCCAGTAGTGACCGAAAGTGGTTCTGAGGAAAGCGTTCAGATGATTGAACGAAAGGAGTGTCTCTTCAAAACCGCTCTTATGGCGTTACTGTTCATATCATGTGATCTGGGGCCGGTCAAATGAAAAACGACTGTAGCAGCTCGCTACGTTTCATAAGCGATGTTAAGGTGTTAGGCGCATGCTACGCTTGCTGTCCGTCGATGATTCACTTCGCCTTCGAGGCTTATTCGAGGAGTCTGGTTACACCGAAGTAAACTTGCTCGGGTACCTTGGTGCGCCGGAGTTACTTTCACGCCATTTGCGTAACCAACCCCGGCTGCTCGATCGCACACGCGACGTCACTTTGCTCAACGCGTTATTGCGCTGGTTTTGGCTGGGATGCGGTCAGGCGGCGGAGGCCGCCGACGCCGTCGTGCCGGAGCCCTTTCTGCTGTTGCTGCTCGAATCGGGTTTGCTGGAGCGGCAAGGAAATCTACTTACCCCGGGCGCGATGTTGCTGCCGGTGCAGGACTTTCTGGTCGCCTCCGACCATCCGGCATCGATTGAGCGGGGTGACTCCGGAATGGTGCTATGGCCGAATCCGACCAGCAAATTCCTCGCCAGGTTCGCGGTCAGGCGGCCATCCCGCGCCACCCTCGATCTTGGGACGGGTAGCGGCATCCTCAGTATCGGTGCGGCACGGCACAGCGATCTGGTCGTCGCTACTGACTTGAACCCCAGGGTGCCTTCCTTTGTAACTTTCAACGCCCGCCTCAACGGGATAGACAATATCGAGATGCTGCTGGGGGACGGGTTTCAACCAGTTGCGGGGCGCACTTTCGATCTCATCCTATCCAACCCGCCCTTTTTCATTACCCCCAAACTCGACTACATGTTTTGCGACAACTCGCTGGAGCTGGACCAGCTCTGCCGCCGCCTGGTTAAAGAAGCGCCGGCCTTTCTCAATGAAGGCGGTTATATGCAGATGCTCTGTGAATGGGCGCAAGTGAACGATCAGCCATGGGAGGAGCGGATCGCAGAATGGCTTGAGGGTACGGGTTGCGACGCGTGGGTGATGAAAGGGCTCACCCAATGCCCTGAGGAATACGCGCAGTATCGCATTCGCGAAACTACCCAGGACTCTGGCCGTGACGCGGAGTTGTACCAGGGCTATATGGCTTATTACCGCGGTCACGGTGTGCAGGCGATCCACGATGGCCTGATCGTGATGCGGCGCCGCAGCGGGAAAAACTGGGTGCGCATTGAGGAAGTGCCCAAGACTCCAAATGGGGATTTGGGAGATCTGGTGCTTTCTACCTTCGCCGCCCATGACCTGTTGCTGGAGATGGAAGCCGACGAAAAGTTGCTGGCGATCAAGCCCAGGCTGGCCGCGCACGCAAGACTGGAGCAAGTTTGTCAGCAGGCCGGTGATCGCTGGCAAGCAGAGTCGCTGACTCTTCGGCTTACCCGCGGCTTTCCTTTCCACTGGAACATGCAACCTCTGGCAGCGGAATTTCTGGCGACTTGCGACGGCACCCGTACCGCCGAGCAGGTGGTCCAGGTATTCGCCGCAAATGCGAATGCACCCCTGGAGACGGTGAGACGCGAATGCCTGGCGATGATCCGCAAACTCATCGAGCGTGGATTTGTTGTGGTTGCCCCAGACTGATTTCCAAAGCCGGATTATGAAAAGATATGGCCCATGGCGAAAGTGACCGGCAATATCCGGGTAAACGCGAATCCAGGGTCTGAAAGTGTGGCTGCCCATTTCGAGGTTACCTTCGTTCCGTATGCCGGTCGCCTGAACACCAGGCCGGTGAGGGTAAATAATCTCGACGACCTGGTAACCCTCCTCATGAATCTTAGGATCGACGAGGATGAGGCCATCCGGTGGGCTGGCAAAGCGCGCACCCAGGGCGTCGTCCTGATTGCCGGCATTGAGCGGACAGAGATTCAATTGAAGGAAAATGGCCTGCTGACCTGAGCGCCGCGCCTCATAGGCTCTCGTTCCCTCGCAAAGGAACCAGGGGTTCTTACGCAGACGCAGGCTGCGAAGGATCCTCCAAACTACCTTCGCAGCAGGGCGAAGATCACCAGGACGATCACAACGACCAGCAGGAAGGCGTTAAGCACCAGCAGGATCGGAACCAGCTCTTGCAGTTTGTTCTTCGCTGGGGAAACTGCCGCGGGGGTGGGGGCAGCCTTAGGCGGCTCGACCACTGGTGCTTGAACCTTCGCTTCCGCGGCAACCTGTTGTACGCTCGCCACTTTGATCTCATCCCGACTAATGATCCGGGTATACTCCCCCAGGCCCGAAGGAGC